>Ga0315903_10000694_pt1 | contig 50487 bp, 37 predicted proteins | sample LakEriMetagenome_7_FD_203524 | JGI IMG/M metagenome (GOLD analysis project Ga0315903, IMG submission 203524) | Freshwater fungal communities from buoy surface, Lake Erie, Ohio, United States - Buoy 2 MA119 | ecosystem: Environmental > Aquatic > Freshwater > Lake | place: USA: Lake Erie, Ohio... | reverse complement strand
TTTTTCGTGCCCGACGAATCGATCGCCGCCGAGAAGTCATCGGTAACCATCTATACCGACGGTGCCGCTGAACCGAATCCCGGCCCTGGAGGCTACGGAATTGTGCTCATGGCTGGCAAGCATCGCAAAGAACTATCTGCCGGATTTCGTCTCACGACCAACAACCGTATGGAACTCATGGGGGTGATCGTCGCGCTCGAGGCTCTCTCGAAGCCCTGCTTGGTCAACCTTTACAGCGACTCGAAATATGTCGTCGAAACGGTCCAACGCGGTTCGGTCCTGCGATGGCAAAAGAACCGCTGGATGCGCAGCCCAGGTCAGCCAGTCAAAAATGTCGATCTATGGAAACGCTACCTCGAGGCCTCGGCCCGGCACTCGATCCGATTCCATTGGGTCAAGGGTCACGCGGGGGTTGCCGAGAACGAACGGTGCGATGAGTTGGCCGTCGCAGCGATTCAGCAACACGATTTGGCCGACGATCAAGGATACCTCTTAGACCCATCGAGCAGTCGCTCCTTGAACCCGCAAATAGCAGCCCGGGTTTCTAGGCCAATCCCCCTGAATCCAGGCCCTGCGGTGGAACCATCGGAAGGAGCACCTTGTCGAAAATGTACAAGCAATTTGGTAAAGAAAACTCCCAAGCCCAAAGCCCGTAAGCCCGGACAGACGTATTTCTACGAGTGGTATCTGTTCTGTCCAGGATGTGGGACGATGTATATGGTTAACGAGGCAAAACGAAGCATCGACTGAATTTTAGAACACCAACGCCCTGACGTATCGATTCCATGCAGTTTCTATATAACTCCCCTTCCGAGATCTCCAGCGGTTTCCCACCCGTGAGCGTGGTGACCGAAGAACTATTGCATGCCAACTCGATCTATAACGAATCGGTCGAACTGTTCGAGCGTCTCAAGCACTCGAATCACTGCTGCCGATGCGAAAAAAGACCGCCGGTAAAGATCGCTACAGTCGTTTTTCTCGATGAGCATTTCGCTTGCTCATTTCCGCTGTCCCTTTGCGATCCCTGCAGCCGACTCTCGCCTATCGTCGCGACACCTCAAGTTCGCCCGATCTATTTTTTCGCCGCTGGTGTGATTCTTGCTCTACTGGCTGCGTTGGCCTACAGCCTCCAAGCCCCTTTGCCCCTTGTTTGGATTTTGCTCGCATCAGTTCTGGGAGTTTGGTTTCTTCAAAGACACTTTCGCAGCAAGCCCCAGGACACGAAAGTTCGCGAAGAATTAACCCGCGCACTGGTCGCCAAAAGTCCTTTTTTTAGTAAGTTCCTCCAGGCCTATCCCAAAGGTCGATTGTTCTGGCACAGCACGCTCCAACTCGAAACCTGGGGCTCCGATGCGGAGAAAAACCTCTTCCAATCGAGCCTGATCGCTTTTGATCGCGGGTACGTTCTATCCGATATGCATGGACTCAACGAAGAGGACGGATCGCTGGCGATTTGCCATGCAGTATTCCAATACATCGACTCGGCATTCCATCAAAAGCTCCGACAGTTCCAAGACGCACCGATCGCCTGCCAAGCACTGATTCAGTTTTTTCCCGGACGAAAACGGATCATCCAAACGCAAGTTCTCCCCCTGGCTCAGGTCGCTGAAAAACCGCTCGGACCCGGCGAGCTTCCGCCGCAAACCGACCGTGCCCTCGAAAAAGCACTGCAGTCGATGCCGGAATTTCCCGTCCGAGCCCCGATCATCCTCATGTACCGAAGTTGCAACCTTGAAGGTACCAGCCAATTTCGCGAATTGACCCTTCCGGATGCTCATCCGGACTACCAACGCTATGTCCGCGCGATGCGTCCGGCGCAAGAACTGCAAAAAGACAGCGAATCAAAAGAGCTTCTCTATGACATCAAGGACCTAGACGCATCGATCGAAGATCTCGAGTTTGCAACCGAGATGATGGCTCTGCCGGAGAACCAGATTCAAGTCGAGGACCTTGAGTATTGGCAGAAAGCAGTGAATGAAAATCGGCGATTGGACGTTGGGATCCCCGACCTGTTGGCCGCCTCGGGTAAGTACGAACAAGCCCAAGCGAGCTGGGAAAACTTGTTGCAAAAATCTCCTCAAGACCGCGAGTTGCTCTTCGGCTATGCGAGGTTCCTACAGCGCAATGGGATGCTTGAAAAGGCAGCAAGCGTTTGCCAATCGCTGATCAAACTCCCCGATGCGGGTACCGACTGGTATGGGTTCCTAGCCCATCTTCAACATTCGATGGGATTTCCCCTGGAAGCACAAAAAACCATCGACAAGGCACCCGAGGGCCCAAAGTCTGAGGAATTTCACTTCGTCGCGGCCAGTATCGCTCAGGAGGTCGATGACACCGCCGGTGCGATCCGCGAACTCGATGCAGCAATTGCAGTAAACCCCCTGCACGGAAACTCACTCTTGCTCAGGGCTAAACTCCTGATGCTCGAGGGACACAACCAAAGGGCCCTCAAAGACATCGACACGTTCATTGAAAACGAGGGACCAAATCTTCGAGCTATCCAACTCAAGGCTTACATCATCCATCGACTCGAAGGGATCGAGAAATCGATCGATTACCTCACCGACTGCATCGAGAAACTCGGCTCGCATCCGATCCTCAATGGCCTCCGCGCTGATGCTTACAAGGAATCCGGTAAACTCTCCTTAGCCCTCCAAGACATCGATTGGGTCATCGAAAACCAGCCCGATTTAGCGGTCGCTCGACAACAACGCATCGAAATACGGATCGAAAATGGGGATACCGACGGAGCCATCGCCGACTCGCAATTCCTGCTCGATCAAGGTCATGAGAACACCGCACTTCTGAGCGATTACGGATACGCGAAATTCCTCTGCCAGGATTACGAAGAAGCCCTAGAACTCCTCCTGCGGGCAGTCGAACTCGACTCGAACAACCTCTCTGCTCGGTACCGACTTTCCCAAACCTATTCGAAACTCGGCAGAATCGATGAAGCAGTCGCTGAACTCTCGGCCATCCTCGAAGTCGACTCCGAACACGCCATTCCCTTCGTCGTCCGTGGCTACCACTTTTTGATGCTCGGCCAATACGATCGCGCAGGGGCAGATTTCGACGAAGCTCTTAAAATCGAACCCAAAGAGATCCAAGCCCTCAGAGGCAGTGCTCTGGTGAGCGAATCGCTCGGCGACCGCAAACGAGCCCTCAAACTCCTCGACCAAGCCCTTGCGCTCGATCCGACCAACGAAGAATGCTTGATGGATCGCTCGCGTTTGTCGATGAGCGGCTATGACCTCAAAGGAGCCGAAAGGGACCTCAATCAGGTCATCCAATCGAGCCCTGATCTGCTCCCGGCCCTGTTCTCACGCGCGCAGTTGAACATCCAATTGGGGAAAATGGACCAAGCCCTCAGCGACCTCGATGCGATCCTCAAAGAGGATCCAGATTTTGCTCCCGCTTTGATCGGTCGAAGCGCCATCTACCAGCAGCAAGGGGACGAGGAGAAATCTCAAGAGGATCTCGATGCGGCGGTACAACTGCAACCCGAATCGGCCGAAGAAACAGAATTCACCCGCGCTGTGATGTCGGCACATATTTCCTTTATCCAAAACCGGTTCGAAGAATCCATCCGAGCTTCTACCCAAGCCATCGAACTCGATCCGAACAACGAAACCGGTTACCTAAGACGGGCTGCAGCCTACTGGTACTCAGACCAATTCGCAGAAGCTTGGGAGGATTTCAACCATGTCATCGTCAAACTCGAAAAGGAGTCCTCCAAAGCCCTCAACGGCCGCGGTGGATGCGCCGCAGAATTAGGTGACTACGAGCATGCCATCATCGATCTGGAAAAAGCCATTTCTATGGCTCGGGAAAAAGAAAAAGACCACCTCGCCTACTACCTCAACAACTACGCCAGAGCCCTTATCTCTGCCGGACGGTTCGAGGATGCCCAAGCAGCCCTGAGCGAATCCGAAGAACTCCAACCTCGGAACGCTTGGCTCTACTACTACCGAGCCTTGCTCCATATCGCTCGCCAAGAGGAAGCCCTCGCGTGCAGAGACTTCCAAAAATCCATCGAATTCGATCAGCCACCTATTCCTCCCCGCAAAAAAGCCAAAGCCGAATCGTACATCAAGAAGTTCGGGACCGAGGAAAAGCCGTCGGACAACTAAGGCTTGGCGGGCTGACGGATGACCGCACCACTTTTTTTGCCCGTTGGATCGCGATGGGGGGAAACCGAGGGCCCGCTAGACCATGCCGTCGGGACGGTCCTTCGAGAGCCAGCCCCATCGGACCGAACAGGTCCGTTGGAATCCTCGGCCTGAGAATCCGAAACAGAGATCTTGCCACTGTGCCCAATTCCCTGAGAGGCAAGCAATGGGCTATCCGTCGTACGCATTCTCAAGGGAGGATTCGCCTGACTCTTGGCGATCGAGGAAGCCTCGGTCGGTCTCGCATCAGGCTTGTAACTCGAGTCAGGCCAAGCCGAAGTCACTGGCCGTGGAGGCTCGATCGCCACAATTCGATCTCCTTGGGCCAAGCCTGAGGAGCCCGCGATCGAGCCCGCTGTCGTCGAACCGGCAACTTGCGTAGCGCTTCGATCTGGAAACGGGCTTTGACGATCCCAATCGTTGGATTGTGGGTTTGCGTTCATCCCCAGAGCAGCCCCAGAGCGACTCGCAATCGAATCGCCAAACCGAGCCGCATTCGGGTCCGCATTTGGCGAATCGCTCGTGGTCCAAAGGGGAGGGCGGGCCGCGACCAGAGCAGACTGGCTGTCCGGTCGGGTCCGATCCGGCCTGGAGATTGGAATCACCGGCAAGGGTTCCTTGGACAAGACCTCTCGGAGGGTCCCTTGTGGCGTCGGCTGGAACGGACGCACGGCGACTTGACGCTCTCCGACTAGGTCCTCTGGAAGTGCCGAATAGACCGGAACTTCCGCTGAGCTCACAGGATTCGAGTCGTTGGTGTTAGGCTCGATAAGGGTCCGATGCATTTCCGGATAGTGGCTGGCCGAAGCTTCCATCGGGTCGATCCCAGACGTTGGATCCGACAAAGGCTGGTACCAGTACCAAGAGCTGATCGCAGTCGATAGGACGACAACTAGGACCAGCATCCTAGGACGTGCCGTCGTTGACGATTCTTCGATGGGTTGATTTTTCTTTTTGTTTGTCATAGCGAGAATTCCTCAAGAGTTCCTGCTAGTCTGCCACACTCGGTCGAGCGTGAAGGCAGGCTTGTCGGTCGCAAGTCGAAATCGGTCGCAATAAAAAGATTGAAATTCGCTTTGTATCGCTTGGCGAAACCTTGTCAGTTCGGCGGTTTTTCGAGGGGAGGGAGATTGACGATCAAAACGCTTAGACCAGCAAGAGTCGAAGCGACTCGAATCATTTTTTTCAGAAATTGCAATTCGTTCTTTATTTAGGGGGATACTTGTCCGACCGACGCAGGCTTACCCTATCTCTTCGGCGATGACCGCAGCAGCAGAGGCAGCAGCAGAGGCAGCAGCAGAGGCAGTGACCAAGTACGGTAGGTTTTCGAAAAAGGTCGATTACCCAGACGGTACAGTAGAGAGACATCCAAGTCGAAACAGCATCGAGTCGAACAACGATTAGAGAATCAAACGGGGGAGTTGCAATGAGAGCGAGTCTGATGGCGTTGATGTGGATTGCAATGGGCTTTTCGGCTGCCTTAGGGCAGCAATTTCAGACCGCATTCAAAGAGCGGAGCCATGATTTCGGAACCGTCGCGCGTTCGGCCAAGACCGAGCATCGATTTTACTTTGAGAATCCTTATCCCACCCCGATCCACGTTCGGAGTGTACGCACGTCCTGCGGGTGCACCACACCGAGCATTTTGACCGAGACGGTTGAGCCTGGCCAGATCGGTTGCATTTTGGCCGTATTCAATACCGCCACCCACACCGGATCGCGCGGTGCGACGATCACCGTGACGTTCGACAAGCCGAGTTTTTCTGAGGTTCAACTGACGGTCAAGGGATACATCCGATCCGATGTGGTTTTTAACCCCAACGAGGTTGGCTTTGGCAAGTTGTCTGAAGGAACATCCAAAGAGGTCGATGTGACTTTGGACTACGTTGGTAAATCGACTTGGCAGGTGACCCATGCGACGAGCGATCTACCTTACGTGAAGATCGCTATTCAAGAGCAACTTCGCCAGGGTGGGAAAGTCCGCTATGGGCTGAAGGTGACCTTGGACGAAACGGCACCGACCGGGCCGCTGCAGAGTGAAATTGCGCTGCACACGAACGACTTGAATATCAAATCTCTTTCGTTGGGACTCAGCGCCAACGTTGAGCCTTCCTTGTCGATCCAACCGAATCTCTTTTCGCTCGGATCGATCGGCAAGCAGGAAGAGATCAAGAAGTTGGTCCGTCTGAAGGCCACCGAATCCTTTAGGATCCTTGGAATTTCGAGTGAGGACTTCGATGTATCGAGCACCAAGTTACCCGAGGAGTCCAAGGACATGCATTTACTGTCTCTAGTTTTTGCTCCAAAACCGGCGGCGTTCAACGACAAAAAAAGCAACTCCGAACAGCGTGGAAAGATCGTCGTCTTGACGGATTTGGCAACCAAGCCCCGAGCGGAGTTGGACGTCGTGTATCGCCTCAAGGATAACGTCGTGCCACTTTCGGCTTCGGTCAAGTAGACGGGGTCTGTGGTTTTCTCGGCTGCTTTTCTCAACGGCCACTCTGTCTTCAAGCGCCGATCGATTGGGGACAATCGATCTACCATCCCAGCGGCGGGGGCTGCCATGGTAGAGCCATTGTCCTCAATGGCTCCGCCCGACGCGCAAGCGGCGGGGTCTGCCATGGTAGAGCCATTGTCCTCAATGGCTCCGCCCGACGCGCAAGCGGCGGGGTCTGTGGTTTTCTCGGCTATGGGAACATCTTAAAAGATTTGCTACAATCTCGGTGCCAGTCGTAACCAATCAACGCTATCCGGATTGACCCTTTTTGCTAGAGAATCAAATGAGCAGCAACCCGTGGATTTCCGTTCAAAAAGCTCGCCAAGCCGAGTCGGCCGGACAGAGAGCCCAGGTTCGCGGCTGGGTTCGCACACGCCGGGATAGCAAAGGTGGTTTCAGTTTCATCGAAATCAATGATGGAAGTTCCATGGGGAATCTTCAAATCATCGCCGATGCTCAACTGAGCAACTACGCGTCGGATGTTCTGACCCTGACGGTGGGTTCAAGTATCATCGTCGACGGAGAACTCAGGCCGAGCCAAGGCCAGGGCCAAGCCACCGAAATGTCGGCTAGCAGTTTAAGAGTGCTCGGGCTAGCCAGCGCCACGGACTATCCCTTGCAAAAAAAGCAACACTCTTTTGAGAAACTGCGCGAGTGGGCCCACCTACGTCCTCGAACCAACACCTTCGGCGCCGTTACTCGCGTCCGGGATCGTATCAGTTTGGCCACCCACGAGTTCTTTCACGAGGAAGGCTTCGTGCTGGTCCACACTCCGCTCATTACCGCCAGCGACTGCGAAGGTGCCGGTCAGATGTTCCGAGTCACGACCCTGCCGCTCGATAACCTACCGACGGTCCAAGGAAAGGTCGACTCCTCCAAGGACTTCTTCGGAAAGCCAGCTTACTTGACCGTCAGCGGACAACTCGAAGGTGAAACTTACGCTTGTGCATTGGGCAAAATCTACACCTTCGGACCAACCTTTCGTGCGGAAAACTCGAACACTTCAAGGCACCTCTCGGAGTTCTGGATGATCGAACCCGAGGCTGCGTTCTATGAACTCGCCGACAACATGGGCTTAGCCGAACGCTATTTGAAGTTCATGATTCGAGAGACACTCAAGCATTGTGCCGAGGACATGGACTTTTTCGAAAAGCGTGTCCAGCCCGGGTTGCTCGCCTCGCTTCAGTTGGTCCTCGACAAGCCGTTTGTCCACATGACCTACACCGAAGCCGTTGAGATACTTATCAAGAGCGGCAAGAAGTTCGATTACCCAGTCAGTTGGGGGACAGACTTGCAATCCGAACACGAGCGTTTTTTAACCGAGGAGCACGTCCAAGGCCCCTTGATCTTGTACAACTATCCCAAGGAGATCAAATCGTTTTACATGCGGCTCAACGACGATGGAAAGACCGTTGCCGCCATGGACGTGCTTGTCCCGGGTGTCGGCGAGATTATCGGTGGATCGCAACGTGAGGAGCGTCTCGACGTGCTGATCCAACGGCTTGAAAACTGCGGCCTAAAGCAAGAGGATTACTGGTGGTACCTAGACCTTCGCAGGTACGGAACGGTCCCCCACGCGGGCTTTGGCCTGGGGCTCGAACGGATGGTCCAGTACACCACCGGCATGGCGAATATTCGCGATGTGATACCTTTCCCACGAAGTCCCGGAAATTGCGATTTCTAGATTTTCCGACGTGTTTCTGTTGGGTCAAAAGTCCTAAAACGGACAGGGAAGTGCGATTCGATGGAGACTTTATTTCGCAGAGCTGCCGGACAGCTTATCCATGTCACTAGCCTAGCCCCTCGCCCCCGAGGACTCGCCCACCCAGACGCGATGCCCGGAACCGACGGCCACTGGAGCCTCGGCGATCTAGGCTCCGGCGACATCGGCCCGGGAGCTTATGAATTCCTCCGCTTTCTCCATCGAGCCGGCCAACGCTGGTGGCAGATTCTTCCCACCGGACCGGTCGGGTACGGGTACTCCCCCTACCAATCTCCATCGTCCTTCGCAGGAAACCCCTTGCTCATCAGCCCCGCATTGCTCGTGCGCGACGGCTTGCTCAAGCAAGAAGACCTCGACGATGCGATGTCCAGGGTCACCCCAGAGGATCTCGAGCGAGTGGACTTTTCCAAGCTTGCGGCCAGACGCATGGAGCTATTGAGACTGGCTTTTCGCAGGCAACCGACCCATAGGCCCGATTGGACCCAAGACTCCGATGCGTTTCGGCATCGCAATCGCGACTGGCTCGGCGATCACTGCTTGTTCACCGCTTGCAAAGCCCATCACCAGGATCGAGCCTGGCACGAATGGGAACCCGAACTCCAAAGGCGTGATCCCCAGGCGATGGATGCTTGGCATCGCAAACTCCAGGGTGCCTGCGATTTCGAATCTTTTGTGCAGTTTGTATTCGATCGGCAGTGGAACGAGTTGCGCCAGTATGCATCGAGTCTAGGGATTGGAATCATCGGCGACCTACCGATTTTTGTGTCGATGGACAGTGCCGACGTTTGGTCCCAGCAGCACCTATTCGAATTGGATGATCAAGGACATCCGACGATTGTCGCTGGAGTTCCTCCAGACTACTTCTCGGAAAATGGCCAGCGTTGGGGCAATCCCCTCTATCGCTGGGATCAGCATCAGCAAACCGCCTACGATTGGTGGATTCGCAGGTTCCGCAAGTCCTTGGATTGGTGCGATTTGATTCGCATCGATCACTTCCGAGGCTTTGAGTCTTACTATGCCATTGCGGCTGAGTACTCCGATGCAAAGATAGGACACTGGAAGCCCGGGCCGGGTCATGATTTTTTCCACAAGATTTCCCAGGGGTTGAATCAGCATCCAGGACAAGTCTTGCCGGTGATCGCCGAGGACCTAGGGTTCATCACCCCCCAGGTCCGCCAACTGCGCGATGCGTTCGGCTTCCCCGGAATGCGTATTCTGCAGTTTGGATTCGGTGACGCGGTGGCTTCTTCCCTAGATCTACCCCATAACTACCCAAGCCACTGCGTCGCTTACACAGGCACTCACGACAACGATACGGTTGTCGGCTGGTATGCCAGCCGGGCAGGCGAATCGAGCACTCGGACCCAGGATCAGATCGACCGAGAAAAGGCCTTCGCCATCCGATACTTGGATTGCTCGCCCGATCAGATCCATCGAGCCATGATTCGATCGATCTGGCGATCGGTCGCATGCTTGGCGATCTCGCCGATCCAAGACCTCTTGGGGTTGGATACCAAGGCCCGCATGAACACCCCGGGTACGACGGTCGGAAATTGGACTTGGCGCTGTCGAGCGGGCATGCTGACCGAAGAGCTTGCCGATTGGCTAGGCGAACTGACGGAGACCTACGGAAGATCCGCCCGTTAAGGATACTCCTGCGTGGGGATCTCGCCTGCGGCCCGTGTGCACAAAGCGGCTGCAACGGCCAAATCGATCGATTGGTCCGTCCATTGGCAGTGACCGTCGGCGTACAAGAAATGGCAACCGCCGGGGTGAAAGCTGTAGGGTTCGTTCTCATTGGTCCGATTCATCGCAAATGGCGTCTGAATCGGACCGACACCTTGCCGCGATCCAGTCGCATCGGCGCCATCTAAACTAAACCCCCCCTCGCTGTCTACCCACCCGTTTCCTTGGTCATTCCCTAAATCTCGCATAGGTTTCGAATCGCGGTAAACCGCAGGTCTTGCACCGCACTCGACAACCAACGTCGTTTGCGAGGAACCATCGGTGATGTCGGCAAATCGGGTCGACGAATTGCGGTACATCACCGATCTTGTCGATTCGCTCGCGAGATAATTCCTAGGGGAGATATTCGGACGTACCCCCATGAGCGCCGCATAGTCGCTTGGCCCAAGCGGACTATCGAGCACCAAAGAGGGACGCGGCAGTTTGGCCACCAAGGAACTTGGCCGTTGGACCTGCGGAGTCGATGGACACTGGTAGACTGCCAGCGGAATGCGACCAAGGAGCAAATTCCTATCCGCCCACCAATGGCTATTGCGATCGTAGCCGACGGCAACTTGAGCCTGCTCCAAATGCACCAACACAGACGCTTGCCAACCGATATACACACCCGATGGATTCTGCGCTGAGGCGATGGTCCAACCCGAAGCGGGAAAGCACTTTCGAGCATCCACAAAATGATGCAGAGCAAGTCCGATCTGACGCAGATTGTTCCCGCAGTGCATCCTTCGAGCCGCTTCTCGTGCACCCTGAATCGCTGGCAAAAGCAACCCCACGAGGATCCCAACGATCGCAATGCTCACAAGCAGCTCAACCAGAGTGAACGCTCGGTGTGGTCGCGGATGACTCGTCATGCTTTTGCTCCGTAGGTAACGATGCCTAACGTTAGGAAACATCAATCATCACCGAAGTTCCCTCGACCGTTGGACTTGTTCTGGTACTTGTTCTCCTTGGCTTGCTTGTCCAAAAGAACTTGCAATTCGTAGAGCTCATCGGCAAGAGCGTTCTCGGGCAGGTTCGGATCGCGATTGACGCTGATTGCGTGGCTCTTGATGACTTTACCATCGACGATCAACTGCACGCGGTAGACGCCGTTGGGGACGGGCCGTGGGCCGCGGAAACCGAGGAATCCTCCAGGCGCACGATTGCCCGTGGGCGCCGAGGCTGCTCCAGGGTTTTGCGTTCCAGAAGGCTGCGTTCCAGAAGGGGGCGTTTCAGGGTTTTGCGTCGCCGAGGCGGACACGGGACCGGGCGAGGACGGTTGCTGGCCTTCGGCATCTGCTTCCTCTTGTGCAGGTGGATTTGGAGTGCTCGGGTTCGGGCTCGGTCGATCCGAGGACTCATCGCCGGAGCGTTCGCTCCGCTCGCGAGGAGCTCGTCCTGTTGGCCTAGGTCCACTGCCAAGTCCACTGCCAGGTCCGCGAGCCGCATCGCGGTTGGTTTGGGTAAGGTCCCAGGTCAGCAGGTGCAGTCCTGGCTCGACCTTGCCGGTCAGCTCGCTGATCAATTCTCCGTCGATGTTCTCGATTCGGGCAACGACTTTCTCGGCTTTGTTGGGTATCGCATACCAAAGCTTTGCTCCTTGGGATGGATTTTGTCCGACGAAACTACGATTGGTTCCGCCGCGGCCAGAATCGTTCCGCCAACGCGTCACGTCGAGCGGGTCAAAAAACGCGATCTCTTTGCCGATGTTTTCGGACTTGAGTTGCCTCAATCCGGTCACATCGCAAGCCCACAAACTGCGTCCGTGAGTGGCCACAACGATTTCGCCGTTTTCTGGATGGATCGCCACGTCATGGATCGCGACGGTTGGCAAGCTTTGGTTGAACTGCGTCCAGTTTTGTCCTCGATCGATCGATACCCACAGCGAGAATTCGGTACCGAGATACAGAAGGCTCGGGTTGACCAAATCCTCCCTCAAGCAGCGAGTCGAGCCCCATGGCAGACCGGTGTGTAGGGGGTTGAACGTTTCGCCAAAGTCTTCGGAAACAAACGCATAAGGGTTATCATCATCGGATCGGTGGCCATCCAAGCAGACGTAGACACGACCTTTGTAGTGCCTTGAAGCTTCGATCGTCGCGACCCAACGAGGGTTGGGTAACTTCAAATTCGCCGTGATGTTCTTCCAGTTCGTTCCGCCATCGCGAGTGACCCACAGTGCGCCATCATCGGTCCCTGCATACAGGACATTCGAGTCCCTAGGGGACTCGGACAACGCGGTTGCAGAACCTCGCTGAGTCAGGGTGATTTCGGGCGAAATAGGACGCAGGTCATTGCCTCGATCCAACGACCGGAAGACGTAGTTGCCAGCGCTATAGAAGATTTTCGAGTTGTGGCTCGAGAGGAGAAACGGCGTATTCCAATTGAATCGATAGCTCATTCCATCAACCCGAGCCGGGCGAATCGAACCTCGTTCGCCGGTCCGAAGATTCCGTCGGACAATCGCACCGTTTTGGCTCTCGGCATAGAAAAGGTCCGGGTCGTTCGGATCGATGCGGCAGACGAAACCGTCGCCTCCGTTGATATTGACCCAATCTTCGTTCAACGCCCCTCCGGATCGACTGATTGCTGGACCAGCCCATGATCCATTGTCCTGCAGTCCACCGGCGACCCAATAAGGCTGCTTGGGGCTGATCGCCACATGATAGAACTGACCGATCGCAGCGGTATTGATATGATCCCAGGTCGCCCCACGATCGTGCGTAGTGTAGATACCGCCATCGCATCCGAGGACCATGTGCCGACCATCGCTCGGGTCGATCCAAAGATCGTGACCATCGGCATGGACCCTTCGACCGAAATCCTCGGTAAAGGTCGCTCCAGCATCCCGGGACTGATGCTGTGCGACCCCCAACACATAGAGATTCTTCTCGTCGCTCGGATCGACCTTCACGACGCTAAAATACATCGGACGAGTGTTCAGGGAATTGACACGTTGCCAGCTTGCCCCGCCATCGGTGGACTTATAAACGCCACCGTACTTGTATCCCTCGGAACCTTGTTGGTCCTGAATGTTCGGGGACTGACCGAAGTAGGAGTAAGTGTAAGGTCGAGCGGCCGAGCCTCCGGCAAGCCGATCGGCCAGGACGACTTCGATTTCGAGCGTCTGGTCGGCCCGTTTGACCTTCACCTTGAGTTTGTCGTCTGGCTTATGGGTGCGGATTTCACTCACGAGCCCTTCGTAGTTGGCGATGTCTTTGCCATCGAGTTGAAGGATCACATCGCCAGACTTCAGACCCGCTTTTTCTGCCGGTCCGGCCTCGGTGACCGACGTGAGATTGGCGCCTCCACCCGAGGCATCTTCACCCTGAATTCCCATAAAAACGTTGCTTTGAGCAGGCGACTGCAATCCGCCCCCACCCCCTCCGCGCCCTACGCGAGCTTCCAGAACAACGCTCAGTTCTATTTTTTCCTCTCCGCGTTGGATCTCGAGTTGGATTTTGTCCCCTTCGGATTTCTTTTGAATCCTTTCGTTCAACGCCTGCAGAGCACCAGGGGCTTGTCCATCAACCTTGGTGATCACATCACCGATTTTGACCCCAGCTTTGCCCGCCGAACCGCCGACCGAGACACGTTGAACAAGGATCTTTTCTTCCTGGTCCTCACCCGCCACACCGAGCGAGACTGTCGTTGCCTGGGCTGCAGTGCCCGGTCTTCCCGTCAGTAGGATGTCGAAGGTCTTGTCCTCGTCTCCCCGTTTGATCGCGATCGATACACGTTGGCCAACACGTTTCTTGCGAAGCGTCTCGAGCAAGGTATCGAATTCAGCGATATTGGTACCGTCGACAGAGATCAATTGATCGCCGGCTTGCACTCCGGCTTTGGCCCCAGGGCTATCGGTGATGACCTGTGTGATCATCGCTTTGGCATCGATGTTCTGCCCGACCAAGCCCAAATAAGCGGCAAAAGGTGGCGGTCCCTTGCCGATGTCCTCACAATCGATGATGGCAAACAGAGCGTTTGGCGAATGGAGCTGCCAGTCCAGACCGATCCGACCGGTCATGCCCGGTGGGAGCCCCTTGGATATCTTCGTCCAGTTGGTCCCGCCATCGGTGGTCCGGAAAATCCCGCCCGCTTTGCCCCATTTGCGAATCGGGTCGTAGCCGTCGACTCCGTCGGGTTTGGGGACAGTCCCTGGCCAGGAGTCAAAGCCGTCGCGCATGCGGTCCCACATGGCCACAACGATCGTGTTCGGATCGGTAGGACTCATCGCCATATCGATCACGCCGGTTTGGTCATCGACAAAGAGGCTCTGTTGCCAGGTCTTTCCACCATCGGTGGTCTTGTAGACACCTCGCTCTGGGTTGTTGCCATAGAGCCGTCCAGCGGCACCGACATAGACGGTATCGGAGTTCTTTGGGTCTACCAATATCCGGGCGATTTGATAGGAACGGTCCAAGCCTAGGTGCTGAAATGTTTTTCCACCATCGATGGTCTTGTAAACCCCGTTTCCATAGGAGACCGAGTTGCGAGGGTTGATCTCGCCGGTTCCTACCCAAAGCACTTCTTTATTGTTCGGATCTGTGGCGATGCTCCCAATCGATACGACTTTTTCACGATCGAATTGGTGTTCAAGGGATCCGCCGTGGTTGGTCGATTTGAGCAAACCACCCGAAGCGGTTGCGATCCACCAAAGCGACGTGTCCTTTTCGTGAACCGCGATGTCCGAGATACGACCAGACATGTTCGCCGGACCGATCGAACGCCACTTGATCTCCTCGAGCCAGGAGGGCTCAAGTTTGACGCTCGCAGGGGCTTTCGGTGCAGCGGCTCGTTCCCCGCGAGGTCGTGGAGTCGGTACCAAATCATTGGCTGGCCGCTCAGGATTTTTTTCAGGACTCTTTTCGGCCGTTGGCTTGCTATCTTCGGACGTTTTGCTTGGAACTTGGGGCACTTTACGAGCCGCCAGATCGGTCGAGAGTTGCTCGAGAAGTTTCTCAATCGCCTCGAGTCGCTTTTCAGTAGGAGCAACCGGATCGACCATTGGTGCTTGGGTCGCTGGCGGCTCTGTTGCAGGCTGTGAGGTCACAGGCGGCTCTTTTGCAGGCTCAGCCGGTGGGTCCGCTGGAGCTTGTGGAGCAGGGCTTTGGCTCGGTTCTTGACTCAGCGCTGAGCCCGAGGGGACCAAGAAGAGCCCGATGCAACTCAGGCAGATAAAACGCGATAGATTGCGGAGCATGATGGCACAAGGAATCCGTTGTAGGGGGTTCGGACAGAGCGGTCCTTTGAAAGATGACCGATCTGGAAACTACGTTGGGAGAGGCCCTTAGCCTAGCTTGAAAAAAACGCGATGGAATCCTTTATGCACAAGTTTTCCTGCAAAAAACAGCGGTTGTGCGTCGCAAGACCACAGGCCCACCCAATCTGAAAGACCCCGTATCGCAACACTGGGGACTGTCCCGGGTTACCGGCTAAGAACAAAACCACAGAACACACCGTACACACGGAATGAAAGCCATCTTTTTCCGTGTGTTCCGTGTGTTCCGTGTGTTCCGTGGTTTCCGTGGTTGAGGTATTTGGTCTTCGTGTATTCCGTGTGTCAATATCCGAAACCAGCGCGGAACACAAGACTGTCGTCAGGAGTGATGCTCGCCTCAGGGCGAGTTCGGAAAATCAACTCGCGATTGAACGCGTATCCGACTTCAAAAAAGCAGGTTCGGAAGCCTTGTCGCAACAGATCATTCCGCCCTTTTTCAAAGCCGACCATGATCCGCAAGTCATTTATGTCAATCTCTTCGGTCGTGTCGGCCTCGAGTTGCTTGATGGTCCAAGCCCCCCCGCCGTAGTAGCCGGTCAAATACCACCAGACATCGTGCGTGCCGCAGGTCGTCAGATAGTGGGCGAGTTTTGGTTCAGGGAAGAAGATATCCCACCGAGTATCTTGGTTAGGCATCCATAGAATTCCTCCCGCCGGCAACAACTTGATCTTGTTTCGATCGATGTAATAAACCCCGGCCCGAAGGGTCGAATTAGGGGTCATGCGGAGCCTTCCCAACGCTTTGCCCTGGAGGCGGATGCTATCGTTGTTGATCGCGTCAAAAGCCGAAAAAACCCCAACACGCCAGCCGAGCTCTGCCCCGAAAGTCTGAAGCGGATCGGTCTCCCAAGTGCTATCGAGAAACGCACTGAATGCGGACCCCGGAAGGTCCGAGCCGACCGTCTCGGGGCCGGACCAAAGATGCTGAGCGTAGCTTGGCATCAGGTACCAAGGTTGGCTCATCCCAAAAAATCGTGGAATCGCAAAAACCATAGAAGTTTCAAAATCATGGCTCTCTATCTGATTGCCTTGGACTCCCCCAAAATCTGTATTTCCCGGCAAGTAGGTGTAACGGAACCGAACCCCTTGGCACAGCCGCATCGTCTGCTCGGTCTGGGTTTGGACCGCTGTGGATGTGTTGTACCACCAAGCATTCCAAGAGTTCGGATAAGGTGCAGGTGGATACCCGCCGGCAGCATACGGATTGCCAGCATAAGGGTTGGCAGCATACGGGTTGGCAGCATACGGGTTGGCGCCGTAAGCACTCGCAGAGGGTGCAGTTCCCGGGAACATCACGCCTGGCGATGGGCTAGGATACCCCGGTGATGAATAAGTCGTCGGCGGGTAGCCTGTAGGCGGATAGCCAGCTTGAGGATACGTAGGCGGATAGCCCGTGGGACTCGCCGGAGCCCCTACGGGCTGACCATAGGTAGGGACCCCAAACGTCGAGGTCCCGTAGGGTGGCTGCCCATAGCTAGGCTGCCCGTAAGCCGTAGGAGTTGCGACTCCGGCTGGGGTTCCGGTAAGCCATTCCATCCAAGAGTTGTAGGTTTGATTGAAAGTCGACGCCGACGGATAGGCCGGGGGGTACATCGGCGGAGCAGACGCCGAGGAAGGAGCGGTGCTCGGACGAAACGTCGGAGCATAAGGGTTGTAGGTCGCCGAAGGTACAGATGCAGGCGGTACCGCGTAGGTCGGCGGCGGTGCGGAGTAGGTCGCCGGCGGGGCAGAGTAGGGGGGTAGGGTCGTTGCGGGAAACGCGCCTGATGCGCCCCCGGCGGGAGTCGACGGGTAGCCTGGGCTCGGAGGCATACTCCCGGGTGTGGTCGATGGAAAGGGAACTTGGGCCAGTCCCGAGCGCTCCATCAAAAGGGACAACCCCAAGAATACAAGGAAACGCGCAGCGATCTCGAGCCATGGGAGCCCAGAGGTTGGTGCCTTGAGGTTGCGATTTCCAGGGGTTGCCGACAAGTTTTCGAGCCGTGGGTAGATGAGGTTACCGAAGCAGAAGGACCGTAACGCCTGCGTAGGATGTAGCGTTGGCAGGCTTTCACCGTCAAGCGAACTTGAGCGATTCCTACGAAAACCCTGGTTTTAACGAAAAATCTAGTCAATCCGGCGTCACCCCACCCGCCTATTTTGCCCAAATTGTTGATATCCACCCCAAGGGGAACTATTCTTAAGAGTTGCCGTATTTGAGAATCGGCGAAACCCAACGGCGGTCCGATACCGAACCAGAGGTTGTAGGGTTGCCCGTTCGGCCGATAGCCTAGTCAATAGACTAGCCAATAGACTATCGGGCCACGAACTGAAATACGCTAAATCCGTTACCGCGAAACGTAGTACAAGGCGAATGCTGATGCTTTTCCAAAAACCGTTCCATCGACTCACAAGATTCATCGCCGCCCTGGCGCTCGTTGCGAGCTTGGCGAACTTGGGATTCTCCCAAGGGAATAACAACAACAATAACGGCGGCGGAAACGGCGGCGGCAATAACAACAACGGCGATTCCGGAAATGGTGGGGGGGTCGAAATCGACCCTCAAGGCGTTCTGCGGATCAGCGCTGTCGACAACACATTGGCTTTGCGGGTCCGAAAGGCCGCTTTGCAAACCGTCGGAAACACCGACGTTGTCGCCTCGGAAATGCGCAAGGTCTCCTTGAACCGCTTGGAGAAACTCGTCGCAAACCGCGTATCAGAACAGCAGGAGCTCGGCGATGAAGTCCTGGGATTGGCCGGATTGACTCGAATCGAGTATGTCTTTTTCCTACCCGACTCCAACGACATCGTGATCGCAGGTCCGGCCGAGAAGATCCACGTAACGGAAAACGGCAACCGAGTCGGCCTGAAGTCGGGGCGATCGGTTTTGAGCTTGATGGATTTGATCGTTGCCCTTCGTGTCTATGCTCCTTCGAACGACGCGATCGGCTCGATTGCCGTTTCGATCGAACCGACCCAAGAGGGGATCAAACGGATGAATCAGTACAACGACCAATTCCGAGGACGAGCCAACCAAATCAATCCGGCTGTTTTGGCCGGCATGAAGCAAGCCTTGGGCTATCAAAACGTGATCATCAAGGGGGTTCCTCGAGAGACGAACTTCGCCCGTGTGCTTGTGGAAGCCGATTATCGCATGAAGCTCATCGGTTTGGGTCTGGAAAACACCGTGATCCCCTTCAAGCCATGGATCGCTCGCACACAAGCCGGAGCCAATGCAAGCGCCCTTCAACGCTGGTACTTCGAAGCCGATTACGGCACGGTAGCGACCAACGAAGACCATACTGCACTGCACCTGCAAGGCCAGGGTGCAAAACTCACCAGCGAGAAGGAATTTCTTTCCAAGACCGGCGAAAGGACCCGAGGAGCAGGGGCCGGCGATGCCGCATCGGTGGGTTTTGCCAAGGAGTTCACCCAGAAATTTGAAGCTCTCGGTGAGGTCATCCCCGTGTTCAGTCAAATGCGCAATCTTTTCGACATGAGCATCGTCGCGGCGTTCATGCAACAAAACGATTTTTATGGAAAAGCCAACTGGGACCTCGGGGTCTTTGCCGACGAGGAAAAACTCTCGACAAAGGTCAATAACGGGATCTCTCAAGTCGAGCCTGCCGTCAACGCCATGTGGAAAGAAGGAACTTTGGTCACCCCAATCGGTGGCGTGCACATCTCCGCACGGAAACTAGCCAATGATCCGAAGGTCGACAGCACGCTCGATGCTTCTGCCGAAAAACTCTCGGCCCCGAGCGATCTGCGAGAAGATCAGTGGTGGTGGGACTAACCCAGATCCCTTGGTACAATAAGAACAAGGCCAAAGAGCCTCGCTTTCGGCGAGGCTCTTTGCTTTTTACGCCATGATGTTTTGCACGCCAAATAATCAGAACTCTCGATCGAGTACCGGATTGAAAAGAAAAATCCCATGGCTGGCAACATCGCAAAGAAACTTTCAACCCCTGTGGCTTTGTCGTATCTTGTTTTTATGTTCATCATGACCCATTTGCCCAAGCAGAATGTTCCGCGGACCTTGGCTTCGGCAAATGACAAGTTGCTCCACGCTTTAGCCTTCTTGGTCTTGGGATTCGTGCTTAGTTTTGCCACGCAAATTCGAGCTCGTCACTACGGATGGTACGCTTATGCCATTCCCACTTTTATTTTTGGCTTCCTCTATGCTTGGTTCGATGAGCTAACGCAACCTTGGGTCGGCAGGTATTTTGATCTTCAAGATCTAGCCTTCGATGGACTCGGGTTAGCCATGGGGATGTTGCTCTTTGAAGGGGTCCGCCGATTGCTGTCCAAGGTATTGCGAATCGAGGAGTTGCAATGAATTCGATTTCCGTGGTGATCCCGTTGCTCAACGAGCAAGAGACCCTTTTCGAACTCGTACGTCGCATCGATGCAGCAAGCGATGGAGAACTCTGCGAGATCGTACTTATCGACGATGGTTCGACCGATGGATCCTGGCAAGCCATCGAGGAACTAGCCCTAGCGCGCAGCTCGGTGCGTGCATTGCGCTTTCGAAGGAATTTCGGAAAAGCAGCAGCATTGGCTGCGGGCTTCGCAGAAGCGACCGGCCAGATCATCATCACGATGGATGCGGATTTGCAAGATGATCCCAAGGAGATCCCCAGGATGCTCGCGAAGCTCGAGGAAGGCTACGACGTCGTAAGCGGCTGGAAACAGCATCGATTTGATCCTTGGCACAAACGCTGGCCCTCGCTGGTCTTCAATGCGATCCTAAGATACTTCTCCAAAATCCCCCTGCACGATTTCAACTGCGGGTTTAAAGCCTACCGTCGAGAGGTTCTCCAAGAGATCGATTTGTACGGTGAAATGCATCGATTCGTACCCGTGTTGGCCGCCGCGCGAGGATTCAAAGTCACCGAGATCACCGTCGAACACCATCCACGGGAGTTTGGAAATTCCAAGTACGGTTGGTCCCGAATCCCAAAAGGTTTTCTCGACCTTGCAACAGTCGTTTTCCTAACCCGATTCCGATACCGACCGCAGCATTTGCTCGGAGGACTCGGCGGAGCGCTCTTCTTCGTCGGTTCCTTCATGCTAGGCCTGCTGATTTGCGGCTGGGTCTGGACACGACTTGCAGGCTACGGGAACCCATTGCACCTGCATGAGCGAGCCAGTTTCTTTGTTTCGATCCTGCTGATCGTCGTGGGGATCCAAGCATTTGCCACCGGCTTGATCGCAGAATTGCTCGTGGCCAACGCTCAACCCGCTCGTCGGGTCTACTCAATCGCCCAGCGAGTCGATCCCCCAAGCTGATCCATGTGCTGATAACCGATCCGAATCGCAAACACCGATGAGCTGAATTCCAAAGGCTAGTGATCATGACCCAAGACTTCGAAAATGGTTCCTCAAGCATCTCTACACGCACGATCGGCTGGTGGATGATCACCTTGGCCATCGCAGTCCAAGCCGCTCGAATCCTCGGCATCACCGCAGTGAACAACGAGGTCCCGTTCCTCAGCGCCAACGATCGATCACGTTGGAGTGCGATCGCAGCGCTGACCCAAGAAGGACGATGGGAAATCGACTCGATCGTCGAAATTCTCGACGCGAGGGGAAAGTCCAAGCTTTGGAACACGATCGACATGGTCCGACACCGCGGATCGGACGGAATCGAGCATAGCTACTCAAGCAAACCTCCCTTGCTAACTCTCATGCTCGCGGCCGTTACCAAGCCGGTCATGATGGCGACCTATGCGTTTCGAGGCAAAACACTGACCGAGGATCCCTTCTTGGTCGGTCGAATCGTCTTGATCCTTGTCAACCTCGTCCCCCTTGCACTCTGGTGGTCCTCATTGCATCGTTGGTTGGAGTCCCATGTGCCGAGAGCATGGACTCGCACGGCCGTGCTTTCCCTCGCGATCTGGGGCACTTTTTTGACCACTTTTGTCGTGACGCTCAATAACCACCTGCACGGAGCAATCTTCTTTTCCATCAGCCTAGCCCTCGCTTGGCAGATCCTACGAGCCGCACAAAGCCGAACATCAGCCCCCTGGAATACTTGGCTCAGCCTCGGTATTGCAGCGGCGCTGTGCGTGGCTTGTGAACTGCCCGCCTTGGCCTGGGCCACAGCCATCGGAGCAATCGTACTGCTGGCAGATCCCAAACGTATGCTGATCGGCTTCGGCTTGGGTTCCGCATCGATCGCAGTTGCGTTTCTCTTGACCAACCTCTGGGCGCACGGCGATTGGCGCCCCCCTTACTCCCATCGCGGTCTGGGAAAAAGCATCGCCAAGGTAGAACTGGATCTATCGAGATTTAATCAGGCCGTCGAACAAAAAGCCGATCTCAAGGCGATCAAGGAATTGCCCGACCAGCAAAACTGGATCGCCACAATACGCGAGCAGACCCAAAGCACCCATGCGATGCTCACCGATCAGGCGAAGATCATTCCAGCCCGTCTCGATGGGGTCTACCAAGTCATCGATGAATCGACTTCCTATCGAGTCGCTCTGGCCGTCTCGGATCCCCCATCGAGAGATCCGCCTGCCAAGGGTACATGGACAATCTACGAGTGGGACGATTGGTACGATTATCCCAAATCGTATTGGTTGCCAGGAAGCAAAAAAGGAGTCGATTTGGGTGAGCCGGATCGATGGAACTACGTGGTCCATTTTTTGGTTGGTCACCATGGGATCTTTTCGCTCACGCCGATTTGGTTTTGGATGCTCTGCGGATCGATCTTCTGGCTCGTACAAGGTCCAAAGGCCCTAAGCCGATCGACGGGCTACCGAAGCGAGTCTCTCGATACCAACCACCTAATGGGAATTCGAGGCTGGCTGCTCAGCGAACGCGGGATTGCAGCAGCCCTTCTGAGCGTAACACTCTCTTGCTTGGTTTTCTACGCTTCGCGGGAGATTGAGGACCGCAATTACGGCGGTGTTTCGAGCGGATTTCGCTGGCTGTTTTGGATCATACCAGGTTGGATTTGGTTAGCGATTCCCGCTATGGATCGATGCGCATCGAAGCCTTTCTTCCGAGGGCTAGTCTATCTTGCCATCGTCCTGGGAATCGTCTCGGCGGTGATCCCTTGGGGCAACCCGTGGTCCCAACCCTGGCCCTACCGAATCCTCATGTGGCTTTTCCCAGATCGTTATCAATAAGCCCATGTTGCCCAGCCGCGGCATACAAGGCTATATCCAGGGCATATCCAAGGCAGTTGCCAGGCATTGCTAAATCGTAGATGATAAAAGGGATTGAAGTTTTCCATTTCGACGGATAAGGAAGCGTATCAGTGAGCCGAGCATTAAAAAACACCAGCAGAAGCCTCACAGGGGTGTTCCTCTTTTTGGCCTTCGCCATCGGATCCTCGACCCACGCCCCGTGCCAGGATGGCACCTCAGGGAGCCCTCGAGCCCCCGAACCGAGCAAGACCGAAACGGTCCTTTTGAGCCTCGATGCGCTCTCGCAGGCCGCTGCGTATGCACCCGATAAACCCATCGCAGGTCAGGTCGAATTCGTCGGCTCAACCCTGATGCAATCGCTCGCGACAATGTGGGCCGAAGACTTCGCCAAAATCCACCCCGAAGTCTCGAGCAAGATCGACTGCCAAGGCTCCGAGGTATCGTTCAAGAAATTTTCGGACGCTTCGTCTACGATCGCCCTGCTCAGCCGGGAAGTCACTCCCGAGGAACTCACACAATGGAGCAAGGAGGTCAAAAAAAATCTCGTCGCCATCGATGTCGGATACGACGTCCTCTCGATCATCGTCCATAAAGACAACCCGCTCCGCGCATTGGCTTGGAACCCCAAGACAAACTCACCGATGAGCCTGTCGAACGACAAAACGATCGAAAAATGGGGGGATCTTGGCATCGATGGGCCCTTGAGCGATAAGCCGCTTACCCATGTCCTGATCGTCCCATCCCACGGACTGCGGTCGGTGGCCGAGCGGTTTTTGAATCTCAAAAATCGTCCAAAAGCAATCACGATCGAAAAAGAAAATCAGCTAGATATCGTCGATGCTGTCGCTGCGACACCAGAGGCCATCGCCGTCGTGAGTGCAAATCGAGCGATGGCCGATTCGGTGCGCGCCCTTGCGATCGGTGTCGATGGTCAACGTATCGTCTCTCCAAGAAACAGCCAAGCGGTCAACTTGGGCTACCCATTGCTCCGCAACCTCAATGCCGTCGTCGCCTTGGACGACAACGGAAAACTTCCCCCAGTCGTCGAGGAGTGGGCCCGATTTATCCTCAGTCGGGCCGGACAGGAAACGCTCATCAAGGACGGGTTTGTGCCCTTGGACCGTTCCGACATCGCCGTGCAACAAGACCGACTCGGTTGGGATACCCTCAAGTAACCCATCGGCGTAAAAACCCGCCGATTTCCGGAAACGCAAAGCACGCCAGAGAAGCACAACAGAGAAGCACAACAAAAAAACAGTAGACCAACATGAACCAATTGCTCTCCGAACTCATGACTACCCCCAAGCTCCATCGTCTGATGGCCTTACTCTGGATATCGATGATACTCTGTGCATCGAGCCTCTCGAATTGCTTGGCTCAAGAAGACCGCGATCGCGACGGAAACTTTAACGATCCGTTTAGCGATGCCGGAAATCCAGACGCAATCGCCCAAGGCAGGTACCTGCCGCCAGGCCAGCGTCCACCTACCAACTTTCGCCTGGGAATCTACTCGAGAAACACAGACACAGGCGTACTTGTCACAAGCGTCAATCCTGGCTCAGTAGCCCAACAATCAGGAATCGAAGCCCAAGACATCATCATCGCTGTCGGAGGCTACCAAGTCGGAATCATCAATGGCCGCACGTTCGATATCTCCGAGGAACTCGCAAGACGCGTCGATGCACAGGGCCGTGTCTTGCTGCTCGTCCGGAATCACCGCGATGGACGTTTGGTCAATATCCCCGTCCAATTCTACGGAAACGTCCCTGGCCTGGGGATCTCAGTCTTCGGTAGCGCCAATACCGCATCTCGACCAGCGGCTCAAGCTGGCATGATGCTCATCGCTCGCGTTGTCGATACCACCTATCCCCAATGGCAGAACGTCTCGCTCGGCGAGACCCAAGTCCCACTGACCGGCAGGTGGCCAATCGACTTCCAAGTCGATTTGGATCCTTCCCAGGTACGCCCCAATCACCGATACGCCCTAGATGTGCAGGTCGTCCAACGAGGCTTTCCAATCCTGCAAATGAATTCACCCTCTGCGATCAACCTTGCTAACGGATCCCCAAGGGTCGCCGTAACACTGGTTCCAAGTCCGAATTCAGGATCCGGCGGTGGGATTAACCCCGGCGTACGCCCAATCGACCAAATTGGGATTTGGTACGAGCAACTCGCGGGTCGTCGAATGACCGATCGGGAAAGCACTGTTTGGCAAAGAGAACTGGCCAGGGGCAAGTCGCTCGATGAGATCTACGCGACCTTCCTTGCAAGTACCGAGTACTCCGACCGCTTCCGTGGAAACATGGATCTGTACATCAATGATATCTACCGCAACCTCTTTGCGCGTTCAGCCACGCAAAGCGAAATCCAATCGCTCCGTGGACGATTGTCCCAACCTTCCGAATTGAGGATCCCAATCCTGTTGAACTTGGTGCGTCAACGGACGGTTCGATAAGCCTCCCATGGGATCGAGCCAATCCTGGAAAAACCGAACAGCCGTCATCAGCGGAGGATCCAACGGTCTTGGCCGCGCGCTGGCTTTGGCCCTTTCCCAACAGTCTGCCAATGTCGTCATCATCGGCCGCGATGAAGACCGCCTGGCCATGGTTCGACAGCAGTGCCTTGAGGCCGGCGCACCGAACGTCTGGATCGTTTCTTTGGATGTACGCCAGATGGCCGTCGGCAAAAAAAACCTCCCAGATATCGAAACTGCCACCCTTTCTGAACCCGGCGAATCCCTCCGCGATGTCCTGGCCATCCAAGGCTGCGATTTGCTGATCAATGCCGTCGGCAAGTCCGACCGTGGATTGCTCGGGCAATTGACCCAAGCGGACCTGACCGAGCAATTCGAACTCAACGTGTTGGCAACCCACGCAATGACTCAGTTTTGTTTTCCGGCTCTATGCCAAAGCCGCGGTGTAGTCGTCAACATCGCCTCACTTGCAGGAATCGTACCCGGGCCAGGTATGGGTGGCTATTCGATGTCGAAACATGCCTTGGTGGGACTGCACCGCCAATGGCGAATCGAATCGGATTCCAGCGGTGTTCATTTCCTTTTGGTATGCCCCGGGCCGATCCAGCGTGAAGATACGCTAGATCGGTATGCAGATATCGTTCATTCACGCGGTCTCGATCCAGCAAGCCAACGCCCAGGCGGAGGCGTCGCACTGAATCGAATCGATCCAAATTGGTTGAGCCAGAAAGTACTTCAAGCAGCCTTCGAGCGGAAATCGGAGTTGATTGTGCCGACGAAAGCTCGCTTGCTTGCCCTGCTTATGACGGTCTGGCCGAGTCTCGCCGATCGTATCATTCGCAAGAAAATGAACCGAACTTAAGTCCATCGCAATCAACCTAAGGAACAACGATGAAATTGTTCGTATCCAGCACGATCCAAACACGGCCGATACACGCTTTGGTGCTCGCCGGCCTCCTAGCACTCGTGTCTTGCCATTGGGGCAACGCCCAAGACAACTCCGTGGGCTTGCAGAAAGCTACCGATGCACAACCATTCGAACTCGATGCCGAGCAGTTCGACAACTTGGATCGTTGGATCGAGCAAACCCGAGAGACCTGGCAAGTACCTGGACTTTCGGTGGCGATTGTAGCCCGGGACCAAGTACTGCTGTGCAAAGGTTACGGGATCCGCGAAATTGGAAAAACACAACCTGTCGATGATCAAACCCTTTTTGCGATCGCTTCGAACACCAAAGCATTCACCGCCGATGCCTTGGCAATTTTGGTCGACGACGGAAAACTAGGCTGGGATGACCCAGTGCAAAAGCACTTGCCCTGGTTCCGTCTTTCCGATCCCCTTGCAAGCAATGATATCAGGGTCCGGGATCTATTATGCCACCGAAGTGGACTCGGTACCTTCAGCGGAGATTTGCTTTGGTGGGGAACCCCCTATAGTCCCAAGGAGATTCTTCAGCGAGCTGTAGCGATTAAGCCCGAGTTCCCTTTTCGAGCCAACTACGGCTATTCCAATCTGATGTTCCTGGCCGCCGGGGAGGTCATTGAGACTATATCCGGGATGCCCTGGGGGCAGTTCATTCAAACCCGACTCCTGGACCCTCTTGAGATGACCGGCTCGAAATGGTCGATCAAACAGATCGGTGGAGTAGAAAATGTAGCAACTCCCCACAAAACCTATCTGGATCGGTCCGATCCCATCGAATGGATGAACTGGGATTCGATGGCCGCTGCAGGCGGGATCCTCTCGAACGCTGCCGATATGGCTCGCTGGATGCAGTTTCAGATGCGTCAGGGAGCCGATTCCCAAGGTCGAGTGTTGGTGAGCAAAGCCCGAATCTACGAAACCATGCAACCGCATTCGATCATCCCTGTTTCGATGAACCGCTCGCAGCGCATCCCATCGACCCATTTCCGCGCCTACGGTCTAGGCTGGTCGTTGGCCGACTATCATGGCGTGAAACTCGTTGGACACGGCGGAGGATACGATGGTATGTACTCCGAGCAGTTGATGATTCCTGAACTCGGTTTCGGAGTCGTTGTGTTGACCAACAGCATGACCCCAATCGGCAATGCGATCGTCTACCAAGTCATCGATGAATTTTTAAAGGTCCCTGCTGGGGATCGTAGCCAAAAGGAATTGGATCAATTCCGGAGCAGTCGGCAAGCTTTCGCCGAAAGGATCCGAAAAGCAACCCTGAGCATGAAAACCACGGACGCGCCGAGTCACCCCTTGGAGAGCTATGTTGGTAAGTTCCGATGCTCGATGTACGGCGATGCTCAAACCACCCTCAACGACGGCAAACTCCAGTTGCAATTGCTTGCATATCCAGAGCTTAAAGCCGATTTGGAGTGGATGCATTACGACACATTCGCCATCCGATGGCACAAGACGTTTGCATGGTTCGAGTCCGGTTCAGCCCATTTTGTATTCGATGCTCAAGCGAATGCCGAATCGATACGCTTGGACGTGCCCAACGACGATCTGTGGTTCTATGAGTTGAACCTCAAACGATTGCCTTAGAGTGACACAAGCTCTTTGTGGCTCTATTCCTTAGCAGAGATCTTGGCCCAAGTATCCTTGAGGGTCACCACGCGATTGAAAACGGGGGCACCAGGCTGCGAGTCGACCTCGTCGGCGCAGTAGTATCCGTTGCGTTCGAACTGAACGCGGGTTCCGGCTTGAATTTGGGCTAATGCAGGCTCGATCACCGCGTGTCGAATGGTCTTGCTGTGGGGGTTGATGTTATCGAGGAAGCTCTTTCCCTCGGGAGCATTCTCTGGGGATTCCGAGAGGAACAATCGATCGTAGAGTCGGACTTCGGCGCAATGGCCCGTCGTGGCGCTGACCCAGTGAATGGTCCCTTTGACCTTCCGCTCGGCAGCAGGTCCAGAGCCGCTCTTGGTCTGTGGGTCGTAAGTGCAAAGCAGCTCGACGATGTTGCCAGCAGAATCCTTGACGACCTCTTCACACTTGATGATGTAGGCGTAGCGAAGACGGACCTCTCCACCTGGCTTGAGCCGAAAGAACTTCGACGGTGGAGTTTCCATAAAGTCCTCTCGTTCGATAAAGAGGGTTTTGGAAAAAGGGATTTTTCGAGTGCCTGCCTCAGGGTCTTCAGGGTTGTTGATCGCCTCGAGCTCTTCCACCTGGCCCTCTGGATAGTTCGTCAATGTGATTTTGACCGGGTCGAGGATTGCCATGTATCTGGAAGTTGTTTTATTGAGATGCTCGCGGATGGCATTCTCCAGAACCAGAACGTCGATCACACCGTTGAAACGGGCAACTCCGATCGTCTCACAAAAATTGCGGAGCGACTCCGGAGTGTATCCTCGACGTCGGTATCCGCTGATGGTAGGCATGCGTGGATCGTCCCATCCATCGACATGTTTTTCGGTCACGAGCTGAAGCAGTTTGCGCTTGCTCATCACCGTGTAGCTTAGATTCAAGCGAGCGAATTCCATTTGTCGCGGATGAAAAATCCGAAGCGTCTTGCAAAACCAATCGTACAACGGACGGTGGTTTTCAAATTCCAAAGTGCAGATCGAATGCGTGATACCTTCGATCGAATCGGACTGACCGTGAGCCCAGTCGTACATTGGGTAAATGCACCAGTCGTTTCCGGTCCGATGGTGGTGAGCGAACATGATCCGATAAAGGACTGGATCTCGCAGGTTGAAGTTGGCTGCTTCCATGTCGATTTTTGCGCGAAGCGTTCGGGCGCCCTCTGCAAACTCGCCGTTCTTCATGCGAAGGAACAGGTCCAGATTTTCCTCGACCGAGCGGTCTCTAAAAGGACTATTTCGGCCAGGCTCGGTCAGGGTGCCTCGGTACTCGCGGATTTGATCGGCGTTGAGGTCGCACACGTAGGCATGGCCTTCGCGAATCAACTGCAAAGCCCAATCGTAGAGCTGCTGGAAGTAGTCCGAAGCGTAGAAGAGATTGTCCCAATCAAAGCCGAGCCAACGCACGTCGCGCTGGATCGAGTCGACGTACTCTTGGCTCTCTTTGCTGGGGTTGGTGTCGTCGAACCGCAGGTTGCACTTGCCACCGTAGGATCGTGCGAGCCCAAAATTCAAACAGATGCTTTTGGCATGGCCGATGTGCAGATAGCCATTGGGCTCCGGCGGAAAACGGGTCTGAATCTTCCTGCCCTGCAAGGACTCCTTGGTCCCAAAGTCTTTTTCGACTTCGGTTTCGATGAAGTTCTTGTGGTGGTGTGAATCTGGGTTTTCCGCTGGATGAGACACGATGCTTGACTTGGGTATAAGGCACTGATGCTGGTTTGACGACTAGAAAATCGGTTTGACCCCGTACTGCTGATGGATCTGATTGCAGAGCTTTGGCTGCAAACGCAGTCCATGGGCCAGTTCGCGAAGGTACTCGATCTCTTCCTTGGTGTCGACATCGATGGTCGAAAGCGAAGATGCATAAACGGCAGCTTCCATCCCCAATGGGACCGTCCAAGCGAAATCGCGAACGCTCGTCGTATTGGCGAACTCATGACGCAGGAATTGAACGGTCGACTCGTTGGTATTGCCAATGCGTTCGAGGATCGCTTGCTGCTCCTTGGCATCGATCCGGCCGTCAGCCTTTCCGGCATAGATCATCGCGCGGATCAAAAAGACCATCTGCTCTTGTTCGGCTTGGGATAACTGGGGAGGAGCTTGCTTGGGCTGAGGTTGCCCAAAAATGTCGGTCGATCCACCAGGGTTGCCCGAGTTGCCCGAGGGAACTTGTTGACGCTGCTGGGTCGGAGCCGGGGCCGACTTGTTCCCAACACCGAGCATGTCTTCCAATTCGGATGCCGAGGGTGCTTTGCCGTTGGCACCCCTGCCTTCTTTCAAAACGCCTGGGAATTGAACACCGCCAGAGGTCGAGCTATCGCGCCCAGCGGCTGGACCGCCTCCGAGAATGTCCTTCAAGATATCGGCACCCGAAGGAGCCTGCCGACGTTGCCCACCACCCTGGGGTTGTTGCGCGGCTGCACCAGCATTGAGTATTTCCGTAAGAATATCGAATGGATTCATGTTCGTTGCGCCTTTCAAGAGGACTAGTAGAAAAAGAAGGTGTAAGCGAATGGAAGTCGCAATTGTACCAAATTAGCAGAAGTTTTAGCGGGACTCGATGCCCCCCAAGATTCAATTGGTCAATTTTCGGTATCGGAAACGCTGCGGCTCATCGCTTGAAATCCCAAGCCGCTGCTTGCGTTGCTCCTCATAGGTCTGGAAATTGCCTTCGCACCAATGGACATAGCCATCTCCCTCGAAGGCCAAGATATGCGTCGCGATCCTATCCAAAAACCAGCGATCGTGGGTGATCACAACGACGCAACCGGCGAAGTTCAAAATGGCTTCCTCCAAAGCACGGAGGGTATCGACATCCAAGTCATTGGTCGGTTCGTCAAGCAACAGCACATTGCAACCCCGACGCAAGAGCTTGGCCAAGTGCACTCGGTTGCGCTCCCCGCCAGAGAGATCCCCGACCTTCTTCTCTTGGTCGGTCCCCTTGAAGTTGAATTTCGAGACGTAAGCCCGCGAGTTGAGCCGCTTTCCGCCCATGTCGAGCCAATCGACCCCTCCGGAGATTTCTTGGAACAGCGTGTTCGTTGCGGTCAAGGAATCGCGGGACTGATCGACATATCCGAGCTCTACGGTATCACCCACTCGAATCGTTCCACTGTCCGGGGTTTCCTGGCCAATCATCATTCGAAACAAGGTGGTTTTGCCCGCCCCGTTCGGTCCGATCACGCCAACGATCCCCCCAGGGGGTAAACGGAACTCGAGGTTGTCAAAGAGCACTCGATCCCCAAAAGCCTTCGAGACTCCGCTGGCCTCGACGACGACTTCCCCAAGATGCTTCCCGGGCGGAATTTGGATTTCCAGCTCGTCGGGTCGCTCCTCGAATTGCTGAGCTGCAAGTTGTTCGTAGGCGCTGATCCGCGCTTTGTTCTTGGCTTGCCTTGCTCGTGGCGACAATCGGATCCATTCGAGCTCCCGATCGAGAGTTTTCTGCCTCGCGACGGCCGACTTTTGCTCGATCTGCAATCGCTTCTGCTTTTGCTCCAACCAAGAGGTGTAATTGCCCTCGAACGGAAACCCCGATCCGCGATCGAGTTCAAGGATCCATTGAGCGACATTGTCCAAGAAATAGCGGTCGTGCGTCACGGCTACAACCGTCCCAGGGTACTGCGCTAGATGCTGTTCGAGCCAATGGACGGCTTCGGCATCCAAGTGGTTCGTCGGCTCATCGAGCAAAAGCAGATCGGGCTGCTCGAGCAACAATTTGCAAAGGGCCACGCGCCGACGCTCCCCCCCGGAGAGCTTCGTTACATCCGCATCCCCCGGCGGCAAATTCATTACATCCATCGACATTTCGACCTGGCGATCGAGCTCCCAGAGATTCTGAGCGTCGATGATGTCCTGGAGCTTGGCCATCTCATCGCAGAGTTTTTGCATCTCTTTGTCATCGGTCACCTCGCCGAGAAGCCCAGAGATTTCATTGAAACGATCAAGGATCTTTCGCTTCGGTGCAACGGCTTGTTCGACATTCCCCTGCACGTTCTTTTGGGCATCGAGCTGTGGCTCTTGGGACAAGTAACCTACGGTAAAGCCATTGGATAGTCGGGCCGTACCGTCAAAGTTCTTGTCGATGCCCGCCATGATTCGCAGCAAGGTACTCTTACCAGCACCGTTGGACCCCAGAACGCCGATCTTGGCCCCAGGGTAAAACGATAACCATATGTCCTTGAGGACCTCTTTTTGACCGTGACGCTTGGTGAGCTTTTCAATCTGGAAAATGTATTGCCGGTTCATAAATATCCGTTGTTGGCTATTCCCACTCGATGGTTGCTGGGGGTTTGGAGCTGATGTCATAACAGACGCGGTTGACGCCTCGGACCTCGTTGATAATCCGAGTCGAGACTCGGGCCAGCAGGTCGTAAGGTAGCCGACTCCAGTCGGCGGTCATGAAATCATCGGTGTTGACGCAACGGACCGCGACGGCATTCTCGTACGTGCGCGAATCGCCCATGACCCCGACGCTTTGAGATTCAAGCAATACGACAAAGGCCTGGGAGGTCTCTCGGTACAAACCGGCGTTTTTGATTTCACCGATGAGAATCTCGTCGGCCTCCCGAAGCACATCAAGCTTCGCTTCGGTGACCTCACCGAGGCATCGGACCGCAAGGCCCGGGCCGGGAAACGGATGCCGCCATACCAGATGCTCAGGCAGTCCAAGCTCAATACCGAGCTTGCGAACCTCGTCCTTGAACAGATCGCGAAGGGGCTCGACCAGATCGAATCCGAGCTGTTCGGGAAGCCCACCGACGTTGTGATGAAGCTTGATCGTCGCTGCCGGTCCGTCCGGGGCCGCCCCACTCTCAATCACGTCGGGATACAAGGTTCCTTGTGCCAAATACCTGGCACCGTTGATCTTTTGGGCCTCCTCCTTGAAGCAATCGATGAAGGCATGGCCAATCCTACGCCGCTTCTCCTGCGGGTCGCGGATTCCCGCCAACGCACTCAAGAACCGTTGACCTGCATGGACTACCCGCAGATCGGCTTGGAAATGATCGGTGAACTCGCCGATGACGGCCGCTTGCTCGTCTTTTCGCAACAAACCGTTGTCGATCAAAATACATGTCAATTGCGGACCGATCGCCTTGTAAAGCAAAGCCGCCGTGACCGAGGAATCCACCCCCCCGGACAGCCCGCAAATGACTCGGTCCGATCCAATCTTCTGACGCAACTGAGATATGGTCTGCTCAGCAAAGTTCGATAAATGCCATCGCCCCTGGCATCCGGCGACATTGTACAAAAAGTTGTGAATCAACGTTCCACCCAAGGCCGTGTGGGATACCTCGGGATGGAACTGAATCCCGTAAATCGGTTTGCTCTGATGCTTGATCGCCGCATGCGGGCAAGTCGTTGTACCTGCAATGGTCTCAAATCCCTCAGGTAGTCGATCGACCTGGTCGCCATGGCTCATCCATACGTCGATCTGAGCGGGAAACCCCGCAAACAACTTTTCCATGTTACCAATCGACAAACGTGCCCGACCATACTCCCGGGCCGGACATGCCTGCACCGCGCCCCCAAGACTATGGGCCGTCAACTGCATTCCATAACAGATCCCCAAAATCGGAATCCCAAGATCGAAAATCGCAGGATCACATGCCGGTGCCGCCGAATCGTAAACGCTCGAAGGACCACCAGAGAAAATGATCGCTGCGGGCTTTCGAGCCAGCACCGTCTGAGCCGAAATGTCATGCCTGACAATTTCGCAGTAGACATTCTGATCCCTGACTCGCCTTGCGATGAGCTGTGCGAATTGAGAACCGAAGTCCAAAACCAGCACGCGTTCGTTTTGCAATGCGTCTGCGGAATAGCCAGATGACTCGGGGCGTTTGGTGTCGTAGGACTGCGAGCTGTTCATGCGTAGCACACAAGGGGTTGACCGGGTCGACCGGCTGAAAACGCAGAATTATAGCGAATCGCGTCGGATCGCCTACACGAATCCGAGCTTGAGGTCTGCGATTCGGGTCAATCGAAACTCGATTTTCCCTGCAGTACCGCGACAAGCCGCTTGGTGTGCATGGCAATGTCCAACTCGGCCAGGACCAAGGGGCTTGCAGGCTCCCGTTTCACAGACCGCTCCTGGACCGACTCGAGGGCCTTCTCGAGGGCCTTCTCGAGGGCCATGACGAGCCCCTCAAACGCGCCCTGTGGATACAACTGGCCGATCGCCGCTCCATCGGCAGACTTGGTAATCCGCCGATGAAGCTCCGGAAATGCGCCATGCTCCGGCATGACATAAGGAAGCCCAGAGGCGACGGCCTCAAGCAGAAATATACCCTTGGGATCGGCATAGGTCGTCGGCACGCAAAACAGATCGAGGCTCTCGAGAAAGGCAACTTTTTCAGCTCGATCGACCGTACCGGCATAGCTCCACTGACCGTCAAGACCCGCTCGATGAAGCTTGGCCTGTTGCTCTTTCCAATACATGGCATGCTGGGGACCCATCCAGCCAGCCATCGAAAGTCGCACATCGCTGAACTTCTTATGCCGGCGAAGCTCGATGAAAGCATCGACAAGAAGATGAAGCCCCTTCTCAGGTGCCATGCGCGCTAAGTACCCGAGGCGTATCAACTGGTCGTCTCTACGAAGCTTAGACCGACTCGCAGACCTATCGATGAAGTCCTCGGTCGCTACCCCTAAGGGAACGACATGCATTTTGGATTCCGGAATTCCAAGAAGACTTTGCATGCTCTGCGCATAGGCTTGCGAGTGGCAGATGAATCCCTTGGCCGACGCGACAAGCCGTCTCATCCGCTCGACCGCTTGGGCTCGATGGGAAACGCTCAGGGAGTCTAAAAAAATATCGTCCCCCTGAAGCATGACCCAAACATCGGCGTTCGATGCCATTTGAGGGATCACTCCACCGATGAGCAAATTGGTCAAAAGAACCTTCTCGGGCCGAATGCTCGTCTGGAGAAACCTCAGCAAGTCCTCGAACTCTTGCTTCTGATTCCCCTCGAGTCCATCGAGCATGCTGATGGCCAACTGACCCAACAACTCAGGGCTTGTCTTTCCTGCCTTGGAGGTCAAAGCCTTGATCACCCAAGGGTGATCAAGCCAGCCGACGATCCATCGAGGCAGATAGCGAATCAAGGGGATCTTTTGGGATAGGTAAACATTGACGCCTCCGAGAAACACTCGGTCGACACTCATGTCCTCGACATCGGTGCGGATCGGGGTGTAAACAGGCATCAGAACGCAGTCATGCCCAGCCTTGATCAACTCCTTGGCTACGGCATTATCGTTCATGCAGGAACCGCAAAACATCCCGGCAGCGCCTGCGGTCAAGTAAGTAATTCTCATCGAGTCTTTCATGTTGGGGCAACGGCACTCCAGCTCTCCATTCTAGCGACTTTGACGGTTGTACCGCATCGGTAAAAAAATCCGTCTAACTTGGTAACTTAGGCGGTTTATAAGCCGTCTTTTCCGCATCATTCCGCATACCTTCGCTGCGCGTTAGAGTTTACGTAACTTCTTTCCCACCTTCATTTTCCGGAAAATGGGACAGGGGGTTCAAGCTATTTTCATCGCTCGGCCGATAGTTTCCTTGTCGACCCATCTTACCAGACTTCAATCCGTAGCCTGGTAGGAAGGTTCTCGATATTGCCGGTGGCCCAGAACTGATCGAGTCTATGGATGGCTCGGCCGGCAACTACCCCGGATCCAATCCTCATTTTGGATTGGAGCATTTTGAAACGCATGGTTGGTAACGGTCCAAGTACGGATGGATCGTGCCGAAGGAAATGGGGCCTACGAAGTCACAAAGACAATCGCGCAAGCGGTGGTCTTGGAGCCGCACCAGTAGAGGGCGGTTTCGGCGACGACTTCGTACGCCGAAACCGGTCTCAACTCCGTCATGCTTTCGAATGTTGGTGGTAGTCAGTGACCCAATGTACATAGGGAGTTAGTCTAGATGAAGTGGAACATTATTGTTAGTTCGGTGGTTTTGGGTGCATGCCTTAGCGGACAAAGCTTCGGTGGTGACCTGATCCATCGCCTCTTGGGTGGTAACGGCGTCGGAGCCAAGAGCTCCTGCTGCGACACCTCGGTCGTAGATCCAAGCTGCGGAGCCGAAATGGCTGGCTGTGCAAGCGGCCCAAGCTGCGGTACCGAAATCGCAGCTCCAGCTTGCGATCCATGTGCCGGTGCTGGTGCAGGTATTGGTGCTGGCAAGGCCGGTTGCGGTCTTCTCGGCAACAGGCGTGCTCCTAGCTGCGGTACCGAAATCGCCGGAGCTTGCGATCCTTGTGCAGGAAATAACGGCGGAATCGTCGGACCAAGCTGCGGCGTCGAAGCTGCTGCTTGCGGACCAGCAAACGTCTGCCGCACTCCAGTCTTGGATGGTCTCAAAGGCCTGAAGTGCAAACTTCATGCAGCTCACGTCGAGAAGATGGCTCGCATCCACAGCGCCGCTGCTAACATGCACGCTCGCTTGGCTGCTAAGCATGCTGCGAAGTCGGCTCCTAGCTGCGGTAGCGAAACAGTCGCTCCTAGCTGCGGTGCTGAAGTCGCTGGCGGTTGCGGAACCGGTCCTTCCTGCGGCGCTGAAATCGCCGGCGGATGCGGAAACGGTCTTTTCGGTAAAGGTCCTTCCTGCGGCGCCGAAATCGCTGCTAACGATCCTTGCAGCGGTGCTGCCGGATGCGATGGCGGAATCGGAGCTAAGAAGCGTTCTTGCGGTCTGCTCGGAAAGATTTTCAAGAGCAAGTCGAGCTGCGATGCTGCTGCTTGTGATTCGGGTTGCAGCTCCTGCGGAAGCGTCCCTGCTGCCGCTCCATCCCTTGCTCCAGCTCCAGTAGTCGATCCTCACGCCTACCTGAACACCAATCGCGGTATCATTCAAGCTAGCAGCACCCGTGTTCGTTAATCACGAATCGGTCTGGTAGGGTTAAGGTACAGCGAAATGAAAATCGGCTCGCGAAAGCGAGCCGATTTTTTTTGTTTTCAATCATCCAAACATGTCAAGAACTACTGGGGCAATCGTCCCTCGTTGACCACCGGCAATGGACCTGTCAATGCCTTCATGAACTCGACCAAGTCGGTCTTGTCCTGCTCGGAAAGTTCGAGCTTCTTGATCTTGTCGCTCAAGTAAGGATTCGGATGACCACCCTTGGCATACCACTCGACGACCTCTTCGAGCGTCTTTTGACTCCCATCATGCATGTAGGGTGCATTGAGCTCGATGTTTCGCAACGTCGGTGTCTTGAACGCACCCTTGTCTTTCTCAAGCTTGGTCTGATCGAATCGCCCAAGATCTGGCTTCTCAGAAGCCATGCCGACTCCTAGGTTGTGGTAAAGCTCGTCGGTAAAGTTCGCGCCTACGTGACACGCCGAACAGTTCGATTTGGTGCTGAAGAACAAATCCCGACCACGCTTGGCAGACTCGCTCATCGGATTCGCATCGCTCTTGGACTTTAACCCTTCATACTTGGCAAAGTTCGATGGGTCTTCCTTCTTGAAATCCTCGAGATCCTCAAGCTGCTCTTCGAAAGCTTCCTCGAATTTGCGAAGCGGTTCGTAAGCATCGTACGGACTCGTACCGGTGACTATCGTTCGCTCGAAGGCCGCAATCGCCTTGCCAACATTGTCAATGTTCGGGGCCGCTCCGAATACTTTCTCAAATTGTAGCCTGTAGACTTCGTTGGAAGTCAAAAAAGAAACCACTCCCTGGTGGGTGTTGCCCATCTCAATCGGATTGGCAATCGGCCCGACGGCTTGGGCCTCAAGGTCCGCTGCCCGACCATCCCAAAACTGGGACTTGCTCAAGATCCGATTGAACGACGTCGGGGAATTGCGACCACCAGTCTGACCCTTGACCCCCACCCCAAACTGCGTGTGCGCTCCATATCCAGCCGACGGACTATGGCAATCGGCACAACTGACCGTCGCGTCCTTCGATAATCGCCTGTCGAAATAAAGCTGTCGACCAAGCTCCACCTTCGCCCGCGTCAACGGATTGTTCTCGGGGATGTAAATCGCCTCCTTGCCAGCCGCTAGCCCATCGGGCAACTCAACACTCAAAACGGAGTGATTGGCAGGATTCGACAGGTATGTCCTCACATCGCTCGGAGTCAAAGCTCCGGTGCCCGGTACCCCGGCCGTCAAACTAGGATCCCCTAGCTTCACCCCGTCTGCTGAAAAAACCACCGCCGGAAACGTCATTCCCGACAAAAGTGCCAATAGAAACCGATTCTTCATTTCGTTGTCCTGTGTGATCTTTCCTGTGTGATCTTTAAGGAATTTCCCAAGTCGGTGCGCAACCGCTTGCCAGCCGACCGATTAACCGATCGATTCTGCGCAGATTAACCTACTCAAGTATAACCACCCGGCTAGTTTCGTCAGGCCCCAAAGAATCCACCCGAATCGTCCCTGCCGACCAACAACGCGATTAGGAATTCGAATAGTAACCGACGGTGCGCTTAGATCCTCACGAAGACCTTCCGCCGAAAGAGCCAATCGAGAATCAACCAAAAAACCAACAGAATCAGCCATCCGAGCACAAAGGTGCGATAGGCCTCAGGGACCAACCCCCGAATCGCAAACCCAAAATGCCTCTCTATAGCTTGGCCAACCCACGATTCGATCGTCCAACTCATCACGTAGGCGACAATCGAGTTGGCCCCTATCACCCGAAAGAAATACGACCAACGAGTGTACCGAGCATCGTCTAGGATCCAGCAAAGCACCAAGAGCCAAAGAAAACAGATGCCGCCACTCCACAACGCCCAACTCGGTGTCCAAATCCGCTTGACCAACGGGCACACGCCCGAAGCATCTAGGGCCCAAGCCCCCGCAAGACATATCCCTGCCGTTGCCAAAAAACACCAATTGCGACGCCCCGCTTTCGAGTCTTCTCGAAGCCAGTTGCCCGCCAGTAGCCCCAGGAGCATCGTTCCGAGGGTCGGGATGAAACTCAACGTGCAATATCCACCCCCGGAATAGAGGTAAGCCTTTTCACGCGGAAACAGATTCATCCACCATACGTCAAACGCCCAAGCCGCATTGCTGTTTTTGTTCCAGTGGGCCGCAAAACCAGTGGCATGGTGCTGCCATGTATCAGGTACACCCACGCGAGGATAATCAAACGACGCCGGTGGCAAAGGGTAGAGCGCAAAGAGCAACCAATACGAACTCAATATGCCCAGGATTCCTAGCCCAACTACAAGCTGCTTGGAACCACCGAAGAGAAACAAAAAGCCATATCCAAGCCCAATTTGAGTGAGCGTATCGTCAAAGGTGAAATTCGTCTGGGGCTTGCCTAAACTCCTCAAGAAAATCCCAAGCAGGATCAGGGTCACGCTCCTTGCTAACGCATGCATGAGCATTCCTTGCCAAGATTGCCCCTCCTTAACCCGCTTGGTGTAAGAAAAAGCAAGCGAAGTTCCAACCAAAAACGAGAACACCGGTTGGATCATATCGTGCAACGAACAGCCTCGCCACTGCACGTGCGAGGTGTGGAAGACGATCCACCCGAGGACCCTTTGCACAGGCTCCGAAAAACCCCCTGAGACAGCCAAGAGCTGCTCCCAATGGAGAACCTCGGCGAGCATCAAGAACATCACCATCCCTCGAAGCACATCGATGCTCGTACGCCTCTTGGGACTCGAGATCTCCACGGCCGAAGTCCCTTCCACAGAAGCCTCCGAAACCGACGAATCGAACTGGGCATGAGCGATCTTAGCCATTGCGAAATGTCGGTGAAATGAAGTCGATCAGGGGACTCGCTGCGATGAGCAAAAAGCCAAAGAGCCAAAAAATATTATCCCACATTCCGCTAGGCAGAAATCTTGCCGCTGCCAAAAGCCCAAAACCCGCAAGCAAGAAAAACTCCGGACGCATCGGACGTTGCCATGCCGAAAACCAAAGCAGCACGACCCAAAAAGCTACCAACAGACCCACCCCCCCCATCGCCATCCAGCCAAACGAAAGCAACAGCGCAAAGTGGATCAGGTAGTAATGCGTCAGCCGAAAGGAGAACCAGCTTTTAAGTTTTCTCAGGAGCCTCATAGATACCAGCTATCCTAACCGATCGCCCGATTTTTTTCGAGCTCGATCAAGCAACCTTTGGTGTCCAACCCACCCGCAAAACTGACGAACTCGCCCGATCGCCCCACCTGACGATGGAAAATCGCAACGTCCCGAGTGGATTCCTCCCGAGTGGATTCCTCCCGAGTGGATTCCTCCCGAGCGCAGCCCCGAAGCTCACCATTGTGGCTCGGTTCGTAACACAAAAAAATAAACAAGCCCCATTTCCAAAAGCAGCAAAACCAGAAACCCCACGAGCCGTCGCCACGCTGAGCCTCGGCCGCTCCTAGCAAGCCCCATATCGACAACCGCCATGATCGAAGGCCCCATGGCAAGCACCCCGAACAACCAAAGTGGCAAAGGGTTCCAAGCATAAGCCTGCGAGAGACTCAAACCCGCGACTGCCGCAAAACTCATCAGCGTACCGAGGGCCACGTCGTGGGCCCCCACCCAGCCGTTCTCAGCCGAGTCGTTCCGACCCATCGCACTGGAACCTACCGCACTGAAACCTACCGCTCCGGTCATGAACGCACCACAAAAAATCACCCATTCCCCAAGCGATGCGTAGCTCTGCAAAACCACCGCCGCAACGCACCCGAACTGAACGACCAGCGCCCATCGAAACCATCGGCTCTGGGAAACCCCCGCTCGCTCGACTATCAGACCGGCGTTGAGGACCGAAGCGACCCAGGTCAAAACGCCAAGATACCCAAACTTCATTGCCTGCTGCGCGTAGCCCTCCCCGACGGGAAACATCGAGAAACTCATCCAAGCGATCGCCATTAACCAATAGATCGCCTCGACCAAACGCACCACCGGCCTGGACCTCGAGCCGGTCTCTAGTTGGCCTTCGGCCCGATACCGACGGCCCAAAATCCAACCGACCAAATTCAAACGCAACACCATCCACAGCGTCATGGCCAAAGGAGCCACCCAAACCCAGTGCATCCAAGGCTCTTTGGCCTCCCATCCAACAACGCTCCCTGGGCCAACAACGCTCCCTGGGCCAACAACGCTCCCAGGGCTCGAGTCCATCCCATCGGTCCGCATCAAGAGCCCCCAATTCAAAAGCCCCCGAGAACCGAAATCCGAAATCGCAAATGCAACCCAAAGAACCAGACAACTCAAAACGCAACCCAAAAGCCCCTTTCGGCCGGACCGAGCATCCAACAAACTGAAAAAAGCACCCAGTGCAAGCGGGATCAGCACCCGAAATACCAGAAGCTTCCCCTCGAATTCGTAATTCATCCGCGCCCCTCTCTCGTCAACTCACATCGCCCAGTTATAGTAATCGCAGTCCAGGGAGTGTAGAGCCTCAGCGACCCGCGAACATGCCAAACCATCCTAAACCCCTAAACGAGCCACTCCAGGCGGTCAAGGTTTCTATGACCCCCCTGGAGCGCTATGAGGAATTCCTCCAGAGTCGCGGACTGCGAAATACCTCGCAGAAAAAGTTCCTGCTCGATCAGGTCTTCAACCGACACGAGCATTTCGACGCCGATCTGCTGATCGAACAACTCCCCTCGCGAGGTTCGGATCACTACGTCTCGCGGCCAACTGTCTACCGAACCCTCAAGGAATTCGTTGACGCAGGACTCCTCCACCGCTTCGAACTCGATGGCCGAAGCATGTACGAATTGAATTACGGCTATCCCGAACACGACCATTTGTACTGCACCAAATGCCGGCAACTGATCGAATTCACCAGCGAAGAACTCGTCCGTTTGAGAGACCAAGTCGCCCGCACCCACCGATTCCGAGTCAAAGACCACCGCTTGATCATCCAAGGCATCTGCGATGCCTGCGCCAAACAACGATCCGTCGGACGGCGCCAAGACCGCGTCTGAGCAACGCTCAAGACCCACAGTCCATCTTTCTCCGATAAGTCTCTCCCGTTGCCGGTTCCTCTAGCTGGCCTATCTCTTAGCTGGCCTATCTCTCATCGGACTCTAGCCAGATGTTCCACTTCCTTTCACCGGGTTTCCCCGATCCCCAAGGGAACTTCAATCCGTAAAACTAATCGAATTCTCAAGCTTGAGCGGACCTGATCCATCAAGATTTTCTTTGGAAATTCGAATGAACCGGGTCGCTCCAACTTGACTTGACCTAACACAAAAGTTAAATAAATACAAGCTACGGGGTCTTATTTTCCTTTACGCCTTCTTTTCTGGGGTCTATTTATGCGCAAACACATCTCCCGAGGGTTTACCCTCGTCGAACTTTTGGTCGTTATCGCGATCATCGGTATTCTGGTCGGTCTGTTGCTCCCTGCGGTCCAAGCTGCCCGAGAGGCCGCACGCCGCATGCAGTGCAGCAACAATATGAAACAGCAAGCCCTAGGGGTGCTGAATTACGAGTCGGCTTTTAAGAAACTTCCCTCGCTGCAAGCCGGTAATGGGAACGTGGTACAAACCCACCAACGTTTTTGCATGAGCGGTTGGTGGGCTATCTTGCCATACCTCGAGAGCAACACACTCTTCGAACGAATCAACAGCCTCAACAACGGATTTGGACTCGAACCCTGGAACGGCAATGCTGCCTATCGAACTCGAGTTCCCTGGCTCGAGTGCCCCAGCGACAGCGGTACCGATGAACCAGTCAACGCAGGTCGCAATCGTGGCTTGACCAGCTACGCTTTTTGCGTTGGGGACAATATGGCGCAGTCCCAAGTCACCCCCAACGGCGTCGAGGAACGAAACGACTTGCCGCTGGCACTCCAAAAACGACCGATCTTCAACCGCGGGATGTTCGGTCGTGCCTCCTACCACCGACTCGGTGACGTTCGCGACGGACTGAGCAACACCATGATGCTCGGCGAACGTCAACGGCCGAACATCATCAACACCAAAGGCACCGTAGCCCTGATCGCCGCCGATCCTGCAACCTACGCACCCCTGAGCTGCAAAGCCCAGTTGATCAACGGCCGAGAGTACATCAATCCAGCGTTGCTCTTTACCGGTGACACCCTCCCAGGATACCGAGCTTGGGCCGGAAATGCCTACTTCAATGGAGTCTCGACGATCCTACCACCAAACAACGCCGTTTGCATGGTCGGCACCGGATCGGTTTCCCCGCACTGGTTTGCAGGCATCTGGACTCCGACGAGCGAACACGGCGGCGGAGTTCAAATCGCCCTCGGAGATGGCTCCGTTCGCTTCCTGAGCGATGGAATCGACTCGGGTAACCTCGGAGCGATCGCTCCTACCATCGCTTCAGGTCAAAGCCCATACGGCGTATGGGGAGCCCTAGGCTCGAAGTCCGGCGGTGAAACCCCCGTCGATTACGAGTGATGATTGACTGACTCGATACGGCTAGCCTGCCGTAGAACCCTACAACCTCTCGAGATGGATGAACTCGCTCATGCACCAACGACTGCTCCTGAAACTCCCTATCGTCCTGCTTTGCCTCGTTGCTCTCCCCTTGGCCTGCAACGGGAAAAAACTCCCGACAATCGTCAAGGCCGAAGGAATCGTCACGCTCGACGGGACGGCCGTCGAGAATGCTACCGTGTCGTTCCTCTCCGAAAAACACCCTTACCATGCCGTGGGCAATACCAACGCCCAAGGCAAATTCGTCATGAGAGTGATCATGGCCGAATACAAAGGGAAGACCGGGGCCCTGCCCGGTGAATACCGTGTCGAGATTTCCAAGTCCGTCATGGGAGATAAAAAACCCGGAGCCTCCGACGACGAACCCATCACGATCAACCTGAGAAACGAACTGCCGATGCAATACGCCAGCATCGCATCCTCGGGTCTCAAAGTGACTGTGCCCGATACCGGGACCGACCAAATCAAATTCGAATTGACTTCCAAGTAACCCTCGATTCGCGAACAACAAATTCGGATCGGGGCTAGACTCTTACCTTACAGAGTCTAGCCCCTTTTTTTTTGGATCCATTCCCACCAAGGCCGATTTCATGACCACCAAGTCCTGGCAAGGAAACCTTTGGCTCGCCGACCAATCCGACGCGATGACTCACGACCTAATCGAGTTGTGCAATATCAACTCCGGATCCGATCACCTCGAAGGATTAAAACGTGCCGCCGGTTGGCTCGAACGTTTCTTCGCTCCCCTTGGTATACCATGCCAAAGGCTCGATCTGCCTACCTACTCGATCCTCGATGACGCCGGGTCCCAAACGACCTGTGCCACTGGCCCGGCCTTGCGATGGGATCTAGGGAACCCCAACGCCCCTCGCTGCCTATGGACCATCCATTACGATACGGTCTACAGCCAAGAGGACCCGTTTCAAACTTGCGAACTTTTACCAAACAATATCCTCCGTGGACCAGGTGTCATCGATGCCAAAGGGGGGATCGTCGTGATGCGCTACGCGGCAATGGCACTCGAAAAGTTCGCCCCGCTTAAGGATGTCGGCCTGTCGCTGATCCTGACCCCCGATGAAGAAATCGGCTCGCCAAGCTCCCTCGGCATGTGGGAATCGATCGCCCGCGATTTCCAAACCGCTTTCCTCTTTGAGCCAACCCTAGCCGATGGCAGCCTGGTCCAATCCCGCAAAGGGACAGGGACCTTTGTCCTGATCGTCCGAGGAAAATCAGCGCACGCCGGAAGGAACTTCCACGAAGGCCGAAACGCGATCGCCCACTGCTGTCGCCTAGCCTGCCAAATCGATCTCCTCAACGGCCAACGCCCAAACGTCACAGTCAACATCGGACGACTTCGCGGTGGCAATGCCGTCAACGTCGTACCCGATACGGCCGTCCTGAGAGTCAACGTCCGTATCGCAGACGCACAGGACCAGCAGTGGATCGAAAACCACTTGAACCAACTGGCACAGAAATACAATCAAGAACAACTCGGCTACCGCGTCGAAATCCATGGCGGAATCCATGCCCCTGCAAAAATCCACGACCATGCAACCCAACAGATCCAGACATGCGTCGAAAAAGCCGCAGCGGATCTAGGCCTGAGCCTAAGCTGGAAGCAATCCGGTGGCGCAAGCGACGGGAACAAACTCCAAGCCCTGGGACTGCCCAACCTCGATACCCTCGGCCCCCGTGGCGATGGCCTCCACAGCCCAAACGAATGGATCGAACTCGATAGCCTGGTCGAAAAAGCACAACTGACCTGCGGCTCCTTCCTCCACCTCCCATTCCAACCCCGCCCCATGGGCTGACGGCAACCATCACCGAGTGGCAGTCATTGGCGTTTCTAAAATTGAGAGCAGCCTACCGGCCACTTCGTTGCATGGGTTTGTTCTGGCTGTTTTTCGTGCTCCGTGCTCGATCGAGCATGCAATCGTATCATTCCATCTTTGGACATCGCGCTGCTCGGGCTGGAATTTGGTAATGGATAGGCGAACGGAGATAAGGAGCATGATCCGCGAGTTGGGGAACGGCGGTTTGTGGGCCGTAACGCAAGTCGCGTCGATGCCATGCACGCGACGAGTTCGATGACGAGCACGAGCCCCGACCCAAACATGACAATTCCTTAATGCCGATTGCCCCACCTAAACCCCCTCCCTTGGGGCCCATTGCGGCTCGATAACCTATAAAAACCCAAGGGTTTTGCTAGCTTTCGCGACGGGAATATCTTAACAAGTTCCAAATAAACCATATCGGAACTGGACCGTTCGGACTATAATTTCAATCAAGCTGATCCTCGACGAAAATCACCCAAAGACGACAGCTCACCTTTTTGCTTTCTTCCTTATTTTCAGGGAGCCTCCCATGCCAAGTGCTAGTAACGCAAAGAAGCCGAAGAAGGCCACAGCCGCCGCCGATTCGACCGCAGAAACCACCGAAACCTCCGAAACTCCGGTAGTCGCCAAACCAAAACGGACCCGTAAGCCTGCTGCCGAACCACGGGTCAAGCTCTACTGGGGGGTCTTCAACCAACACCTCAAACGCGTCGCCGTGTTCGAATACACCGATGTCAAGAAAGCTGAAAAACACGCCAAGGAACTCAGCAAGGATGGCGGAGATCACTTCCTCCAAAAAATTAAAGAAGTCGTCGGCTAGCCGAACCTCCCGCCCTCAAACCATCACCAATCCAACCCCTCAAGAAACGCTGTAGACGCTCGCGTCTAGAGCGTTTCTTGCTTTTTACAGCTCGTCTAGGAATCCTTAAACGAACTTAGCATAATGTCCCCCCAATGACTCTGACTTTCCCACCAATCCAAAAGGGGTTCACGTGATGGAACTCGCGTTCACGAAAATGCACGGCGCTGGTAACGACTACGTCTACATCCAAGGCTTCTCGCAATCCCTGCCCGAAGATCTCACACGCCTAGCCGTCGAACTGTCCCACCGACGCTTCGGCATCGGTGGCGATGGAGTCATCCTGATCCTCCCTTCCTCAGTCGCCGATGCCAAAATGCGCATGTTCAATGCCGACGGAAGCGAATCGGAAATGTGTGGCAACGGGATCCGATGTGTTGCCAAGTTCGTGCATGATTCCAAAATCGCATCGAAACCCCAACTCAAGATCGAAACCGGTGCCGGTGTTCTCGATCTGGATCTCCAATTCTCCCAAGGTCTGGTCGATCAAGTCACCGTCGATATGGGACAACCACGACTGCTCGCAAGCCAAATTCCCACCTACCTGGGATCTCCTGACGAGCCGGTGGTCAACCACAAATTGGAATACAAAGGCCATACGCTCTTCGGAACCTGCGTCTCGATGGGAAACCCCCACTGCGTGATCTTTGTGCCCGAATTAAACGACGAACTAGTGTTGGGCATCGGTCCAATGATCGAAAACGATCCGCGATTCCCAAAACGAACCAATGTCGAATTTGTCGAAATTCTAGCTCGAGGCGAAGTCCGACAGCGGACCTGGGAACGTGGATCCGGGGAAACCTGGGCCTGCGGTACCGGCGCCTCGGCCGTTTGCGTCGCCGGAGTCCTAACCGAACGTACCGATCGGACTATCCTCAATCACCTTACCGGTGGCGATCTGATGCTCCGCTGGGACCAAGCCTCCAACCATGTCTTCATGACAGGACCAGCCGTCGATGTCTTCCACGGTACCGTCAAAATCGATTTTGCTTGACCACCCATTCTCAAGCCAGATTTTTTCACAGACGGCCCACGTTTATCGACCTGAAGGTAGAGGCAAGGAGCCTATTTCCAAGTGAGTCAGCAAGTCCTACGTCCGGTCGCCTTCATGGCAGGGAAATTCCTTCAAGCCTTGGTCCGAACACTCGATGCGAGACTGGCCGACTACGCCGATGACACCGATGTGACGACCGAACGCTTCACCCAACCGGCTCTGTACCTGTTCTGGCACGAGAATATCCTCCTGCCCTTTGTAACCCGAAGTCGTTTCGGAATGACCCTGCTTGTGAGCCAACACCGAGATGCCAACTGGCTCGGTTGGATGGCGCGCGACTTCGCCTACCATACCGTCCGCGGTTCGTCCACCAAAGGTGGCCTCAAGGCGATCCTGCAATACCGAAAAGAACATCAAAACAGCAGCCTAGTCGTCACCCCAGACGGACCCAAAGGCCCCCGCAGAGTCCTGGCCCCAGGATCCATCCAACTCAGCTCGCTACTCCAAGTCCCCATCATCCCCGTCGGCATCGGTTACGACCGGCCCTACCGCGCGCCGACCTGGGATCGATTCGCCGTCCCAATGCCCGGATCGCGCGCTCGCATGATCCTCGGACCCCGGTTGTCGATCCCCCGCAAACTCGACGAACAAGCGGTCGAAGCGCATCGTCATTGGGTCGAACAAGCGATCCACCGGTTGACCTACGAAGCCGAATGCTGGGCCCAAGATGGACGCCCCAGACAACGCGAACGATCCCTGCACGCAGCCCTGCAAGGCTCCTCGGTGGCCGTCAGTACCCTTGGACCTGCATCCTCTCCGTAAGACAGGTTTCCAACCTGTCCTACGGAGAGGACGCACGGAGCATCCGCTTATAAATCATCCGCCTTGGGCAAATCCTCGAGCGTGTCGATCCCCGCAATCTCCAAAAAGCGACCGGTCGTGTGGTACCCACCCCCTTCGAACATGATCAATCCCCTACGCTGCAGAAGCGAGATCGTTGCACCCACAGACTGCCCGAGCTGGACTTCGAGTTCCTCTCGTTGCACTCCAGGCTGATAAGCCACCAGCGAAAGGCAATCGATTGCCGGCTGCGATAGCACGGCCTGCTTGGGGGCACCCCATTTGAGCTCCTCGATGCTGGCCTCAAGCTCTGGCGCTAGAGAAAGCCGAAAACCATCGGCATGCTTGCTGACTCGCACAGAGCTGTTTTGTACTTCCAAATCCGCACCCAGAACCTCGATGCCTTGGAGAATCTCCTCCTGCGAAAACTCTTTGATCGCGGCAGACAATTGCTCAAGCGACACACTTTGGCCATCTCGAGTTCCGACGAAAAGCAGCGCTTCGATGATCGAGCCGATGGAGACTGGAACTCCGTCGGTCTCGCCTTGAATCGTGATCGCACCATGGAAATCAAAATTTGATGGCTGCTCCACAGGTTGGCTCCTGGAAGCCTCCGATGGAGATTGCTCCCCGTGCAAGGCCTTAGCGTAGAGACTCCCTAGCTCCTCGAGGGAAACAAACTCGGATCCCTCCTGCTCGGAGTCGCTTGCGTCTTGCGCGGACGACTCGGAATGAGTCCAACGCTCCGTTTTCTCGCGTCCTTGCATTAGGGGCTCTTTCCAGCTTATTGAGTTACTTCCAAAACCTTGCTTCAACATTCCAAGCCGACTTCGATTCCGAGAGGTCACCAGGGGAGGTCTCCCAGGAGACACGGTTCTTCAAGTCGACATCGAGCCGGAGTTTGCTCATGACCGATTTCGGCTCGATCGATACACCGCCACTGACGATCGCCGAAATGCTTCCGTCGGAGCGCTTGCGGGTTGCGACAATCGAGTCGATTTGCCTCGGCGCAACGTCCAGGTGAGGAACGTACTCTCCCTTGCCCAGGACTCTGTAGGGCGGTGATTGGATTTTTGAGGCCTCGGATCGAACGATTTCCATCACGACGGCTAGGTCGAAGATATGGCGCAGTCGGCCATAGATCGGATAAGCCCTCTGCAATGCCTCGAATTGGCTTGTGAAATTCTTGGCAAAAGCGTCCGCAGCCCGGTCCGGAGCCGCCGACGCTTTGCGTGTCCCATCGGCTTGCATCATTTGCCTCTCGCTCAAAACCTCAACATTCGAGCCTTGGAAATGGTAGATCCTCGCCTCGGGATCAAAAGCGATGCGAGACTGCGACATCGCAAACCACCATCGGACCATCGATTGCTCTTGGGCATATCCGAGCCGGTCGGATTCCAACCAATAATTCGCCAAACCCTGAACGCTTGTCTCGAGGCCAAAGGCCAAACGTTTCATATGGGCATCGGCGATCAACAATGCGTATCCGGTCGGCGAATCCTGCGATATCCCTACAATGTTGGCTTGTTGAAAACCGAGCTTCTGCTTCCATTGGTTAGACCAAGTCTCCGGGTCGCGGGCCAGAAGCCTTATGGAGGCTTTTTCATTGGCCATTTGGTAAGCGGCGATCAGCCGCTGAGGGTCCGGATCGATCGAACACCCAAACTCCCCACGCGCATGGAGGACATGATGCGAGACCGTCAAAAGATCCTCGAGCAGAACCGGCGGGAGTTTCAGTTCGCGATGGAGCAAATCCCCTTGTCGACTCGCAGCAAGATTCCCGGCCGGTCCACCGATGAGCCAATCGTTAGCCGATGGATCCCAAGCCAAATAGTCGATGCGGCACAGGCCCCCGAGGACTTCGGCGGCAATCGGACTGCGGGCACCTAACTCGACCTGGGAGTGGAGTTGATCGTCGAGCGTCCGCAGCGAGATCCAACGAAGCTCGGTTGGTTTTTGCCAATCTCCAAGCTCATCGAGACCGACCGCGATCGGTTCACCCTTAGCGAGCGCATCGGGGATCGCACGAAGCTTCGGCGCACCGGATTGCTTCACATTGCTTATCCTCTCGATCACCCCGTCGGTGGTGATACGAACCCCTTGGCGAAACGGGGACATCGTCGCAGTCCCGCCGGCGTTGAGCCACACATCGGGAGAAATGGTCGATTCGATCAGACTCATCAATTCGGAATAATTAGCGATCGCACCCCCTCCGGCACCAGCCCCGGGACGCTCTTGGAGTCCGGTGGCCCCAGGGGCAACTCCCGCAGAACCGCTGCCTGCAGAACCAGAGGAGGAAGACCGAGGCAAGATGCGCTGGGCGTGGAGGACCGTCAGGAGCCGCTGCTGGGCATTCGAAGGGAGCCGCTCAAACGCATTTTTCAGCGCGCTCGGGTCCTTCGAAGCGATCGCATCGGCAACTTGGGGGAACTCTGAATCCACTTGGGAAAAAGCCCGCCGGGATACTTCAGGACTTTGAGCCACCACGACGTGGGCCAGCAGTAGGAACAGCGGGCCAAGCAGCGAGACGAGAAACCGGGGAAAGAAACGCCCAAAACCCGCGCAGGGTAGCGGATGTAAGCCCATAGAATTCACTCCTCGACGCAAAACTACAATCGAATCAAAGAACGGACCTGCAGGAACTTGGAATTACCTCGCCAAAATTGTAACCGAACCGAGCGGTTGGTGGGATTCTGCCATTTGGACAATTTCCAAAACCAAGCTCAAGTCGATCTTTGGGTGTCAAACAAGGCTTGTCAGCAAGAACGAGTCGGTTTATTTTATACGGCCAATCAATGGCGAAGTAGCTCAGTCGGTTAGAGCAACGGCTTCATAAGCCGTGTGTCGCCGGTTCGAGTCCGGCCTTCGCTACTTTCTCTTTGGGTGTTTTTGTCTGCCGTGCGTCGTAGGGTGCGGTGGAGCGGTCGGCCAATCATTTACCAAGCCACCGTCACCCGCCAATCCACCCTCATCATTACGCCCCAACGAGCCCATCGACCGCGCAACCCACCATCGAGCATGGGATCCTC
>Ga0315903_10000693_pt1 | contig 50541 bp, 70 predicted proteins | sample LakEriMetagenome_7_FD_203524 | JGI IMG/M metagenome (GOLD analysis project Ga0315903, IMG submission 203524) | Freshwater fungal communities from buoy surface, Lake Erie, Ohio, United States - Buoy 2 MA119 | ecosystem: Environmental > Aquatic > Freshwater > Lake | place: USA: Lake Erie, Ohio... | reverse complement strand
AGCATATGACCGTCTAGTTGAGTTCGCACTTCGCTCTCAACCATTACTACGTTCAGTCGCTGACAAACGTCCAGCACGCCAATCAATGCCAGGTTCATCTGTAGTATTCCAAATCTACAGCGACCTAAGCAAGGCAACAACTGCCTTGTCAGAACAAGTTGACCCAGATTCAGTAGCAATTGGTACACCAACTGCAGTAACTGTTGTTCTTAACGAATACGGTAACGCAGTTCTAACCACACGCAAACTGCAATTAATGTCACTTGCTGAAGTTGACCCAGCGATTGCAAATATCGTTGCGTTCAATATGGCAGATTCCATTGACGAAATTGTTCAAACAGAACTTCGCGCTGGAACAAACGTAATCTACGCAAGCAACGCTTCAGGAACTCGTGCAACAGCAACAACTAACGTTACTGGCGCACATACCTTGAAAGCAGCAGACATCCGTCTAGCAGTTGCTAAATTGCGTGCAGGAAAAGCAGTTGCTCGTAAAGGCAGCCTATACTGGTGTGCAATACACCCAGAAGTTTCACACGACCTTCGTGCTGAAACAGGTTCTGCTTCTTGGAGATTGCCACACGAATACCAATCAAATGCCGAAATTTGGGCAGGAGAAATTGGAACATTCGAAGGTGCATACTTCATCGAATCACCACGTATGTACAACGCCACCGATGGTGGTTCAAGTGCACGCGTGTTCCGTACAATCCTTGCTGGTCAACAAGCACTTGCTGAAGCAGTTGCTGAAGAACCACACGTAGTGATTGGAAACGTAACTGACAAATTGATGCGCTTGCGCCCAATTGGTTGGTACGGAGTATTAGGATTCAAGCGTTATCGCGAAGAAGCCTTATACAGAATTGAATCTTCATCCAGCATTAACGCTGCATAGTTAGATTCATTTAACGGTAGCCCTCGCGTCAAGTGGGGGCTACTCTTATTCAAAGGATTTTAAATTGCCAATATTTTTTCCACCCACAGTTGAAGAAGGACCAGCAGGTTTTGGTCTATTCTATCGTTACAAGTTAACTCGTGGTATTAGTGTATTAAAAATTGGTAATAAGTATTACAAGTTAAGAGTTCCATCAACAGACCAAATAGATTCTGCTAGTGAGTACTATGCAGGAGGGCACGAATATGATGTCACACAAGCACAAAAGACTGCACTTATTAACGCTGGCATCGGCATTACTGAAAGTAACTTTGAAGGATGATAAACAATATTCTAGTCGCAGGTGCGACTGCAAGTGCGCTTGCTTCTGTATATTTTGTGATTGCCCCTTCTCTGAGAAAGATTCGTTCTATGATGGAATGGTTGGAAAAATTTCGCCGCGATTGGGAAGGCGAGCCTGGTGGTCCAGGTAGAGACCCTGTTCCAAGTGTAATGGAAAGATTAAATAGACTTGACGGTGAATTAAGTCATAATGGTGGTTCATCTTTAAAGGATGCCATTGATAGAATTGAGAAAGTGTTAGGGACCAAGAATGAGTTTACACAGAATTAGAAAACATCCAGAGTTCATTGAAGGATGTTTTGGTTGCAAGGCTTCTACTGTTGATTTGAACGCTGGAGAAGCATCCACTAGATTGACAATGTCAGCAAAGAAGTGGGATAACGAACTTGCGTTGTATCGTTCGGCTAGGGCACAGGGTATTCAACCTGATACCACTAAGACGAAAGATATTCGTAAGGCAATAGATATATCAAACAAAACTGGAAGAGCATACGGAGCATAATATGATGTACGGTAAAAAAATGCCTAAAGGCAAAAAAATGATGGATATGAAAAAAGCCGATATGAAAAAGAAGAATATGGCTAAGATGAAAAAAATGGGTAAGAAGAAATAATGAAGGCTAAAAAAGGTATGGGTTTTAAGGCTGCCCAAAAGGGTATTGCTAAGAAACAAGGTGTGAGTATGAAATCTGCTGGCGCAATTCTTGCTGCTGGTGCACGTAAGGCTTCACCTGCTGCTAAGAAAGCAAATCCTAATTTAAAAAAAGTTAAAGGAAAGAAGAAAAGATAATGTGCGCAACTTGTGGATGTAACTATCCTAATCTAGAACACGCTATGGCTAACGCTAAAGGTAATAACCCAATGGGTATGCCAATTGCACCAAAGCCATCAAGCATTGAAAAAGCAGTTCCAAAAAAACCAAAGGGTAAATAACTATGGCAAAGATTAAAGTTAAACAATCAACAATTGATGAAATTAAAAAAATGGGTATGAATAAGGCTCTTAGTGCTGCAAAAACTCGTAAGAGTGCAGAATACCAAGAAGCAGTAAAACGTATGTACGGAGCAAAAAGAGTAGCCAAGGCTACTGCTGGTGCTTCTCGTTCAACCCAACCTGTTGGTGGAGTTATGGGAACCAAAAGGGCTAGAGTTATGGCTGGTCCTGTAAAATCAACTGTAAAGAAAGTTGCTGCTAAACGTTCTACTGGTGCTGTTCAACAAGCATTAGCAGCAAGAGCACCTAAAAGTAAAATGTTTAGTAACTTGGGTGCAGGAGTTTCTGTTCCAAGAAATATGCAACCAAAACGTGCAAAGAGTGGTAAAACTTTTAAACAAAAGTTTAACACAAAGACTAAGAAATTCGGAACACCTAACTAAATGGCTAAATCACCTGCTTGGACACGTAAAGAAGGAAAGAACCCTAAAGGCGGACTAAACGCCAAAGGTCGTGCTTCATACAATAAAACAACTGGTGGGAATCTTAAACCTCCTGTCAAAGCAGGTCAAGCCAAAAAATCACCTAAATCTGCAGCAAGACGTAAGTCTTTTTGTAGTCGTATGTGTGGTATGAAGTCTAAACGTACTTCTTCTAAAACGGCGCGTGACCCTAATTCACGTATAAACAAATCTTTAAGAGCGTGGGACTGTAACTGCAGATGAAAAAGAAAGCATTTTGGGATAAAAAGAACCCTAAGAAAACTTCTAAGAAACTAACTCCAACACAAATTAAAAGTGCTAAGGCTCGCGCTAAGGCTGCTGGTAGAAAGTATCCAAACCTAGTAGATAATGCTGCTGTGGCAAGAAAGAAGAAATAATGTCAGGTAGATACAATATGGTCTGTGACCAAGGTTCTACTTTCAGTTTAACTTTCACAATTAAAACTGATGGTACTCCTTGGAACTTAGTTGGCAACTATACAGGTAAAATGCAAGTTCGTTCTTTTCTTAACGCTAGCACTGTTCTTATTGAATTAACTACTGCTAATAGTAGAATATCTTTTTCTTCAAATGGTACTGTAACTTTATCTTTAACAGCAGCGAACACTACTGATTTACCTGCTGGTCGTCATACTTATGATTTAGAATTAACTGAAACTGCTAACAGTGTTGTCACTAGGGTTCTTGAAGGAAAATTTGTTGTCAGAGGAGAGGTCACTCGCTAAATGGCAACTGAGATTACAATACAAGAAACTATTAGTGAGGTCAGTGTTACTGACCCTAATAATATTCTTATTGAGGTTGATGGAACTCAGGGTCCGTTAGGTCCTGCTGGACCTACAGGTCCGACTGGTCCCACTGGTGCTCAGGGTGTTCAAGGTATTCAGGGTTCTCAAGGTGATGTTGGTCCTACTGGACCAACTGGTGTTACTGGTTCTACTGGTCCTGCTATTACAGGTGCCACTGGTCCTACTGGTGCTGATTCTACAGTCACTGGTCCAACTGGGGCTACAGGTGCCACAGGTGCCTCTATAACAGGTCCTACAGGGGCTACAGGAAGTACAGGTGTTACAGGTGCAACAGGAGAAACAGGTTCTACAGGACCTACTGGAGCAACAGGTGAGACTGGCTCAACAGGTCCTACTGGAAGCACAGGACCCACAGGTGCGCAAGGTGATGTTGGACCTACTGGTCCGACAGGGGCTACTGGCTCCACAGGTCTTACTGGCGATACAGGAGCAACTGGACCAACAGGAGCAACAGGACCTCAAGGTGACCAAGGAATCCAAGGAGTAACTGGTGCAACTGGTGAAACAGGTCCGACAGGTCCTCAAGGTTTACAAGGTGTTACTGGTGCTACAGGCGCAACTGGCGATACTGGTCCTACAGGAGCAACTGGTTCAACTGGTGCTACTGGTCCCCAAGGCGAACAAGGTATTCAAGGTATCACTGGTGACACTGGTGCGACTGGACCGACAGGTTCAACAGGTCCAACTGGACCTCAGGGTGAGCAGGGTATTCAAGGGGTTACAGGTGCGACAGGTGGTACAGGACCAACAGGAAGTACTGGACCGACTGGTTTAACTGGACCTACTGGTGCTACTGGGGCAACAGGACCAACTGGTGTTACTGGAGCAACTGGTGCTGGCTCTGATGCTATTCCAGTTGTATTATTTCTTGGTGGAATGTAACAAATAACATATTGGGGACGATATGAAAATCGCTGTATACGCAATTGCTTTAAATGAAGAGAAACACGTTATGCGCTGGTTGGAAGCAACCAAAGATGCAGACATAAGACTGGTTGCTGATACTGGTTCAACAGATAAAACAGTTCAGTTACTACAAGGGGCACCTAATGTTATCGTTCATCAAATATCGGTTCAACCGTTCAGGTTTGATGATGCGCGTAACGCTGCTCTTGCTTTGTTACCTGCTGATGTTGATATGTGTCTTTCCCTTGATATGGATGAGATTCCGCAAGATGGATTCTTTGATGTCGTAAGACAGAACTGGACACCTGATGTTAACCGTATTTGGTTAACTTGGGAAACAGGATACAAGTGGCAAAACAATAATCGTTTTCATTCCAGGCACGGTTACCGTTGGGTTAAACCTTGCCACGAGGTCACAGAATATTATGGTGACTTCTTTGGTGGTGAAGAGAAAAGTATTACTTTAGATTTAACTGTTGCACACAGACCTGATGACAATAAGTCTCGGTCACAGTATTTGCCAATGTTAAAGATGGCTGTTGCTGAAGCACCTAATGATGCAAGAATGTGGGCTTATCTTTGCAGAGAATATTTTTTTCACAGTAAGTGGAGAGAAACTATTGAATCTGCAGAGGAAATGCTTAAAGCAGGTGGTTGGTACATTGAACGTGCCGCATCTTGCAGGGCAGCAGCACAGGCTTTTGTTAACTTAAACAATAAAGAAATGGCAAGGGACTGGTTTGTTAAAGGTGTGAAAGAAGCACCAGACCAATTAGAAGCCTGGTATTCGTTAGCACAGTTTAATTATGAGATACAGAACTGGCAAGGTTGCTGGGACTCTGCAATTAAGGTTAATACTTTAACTAAGGAAAAACATTATCTTGTTAATGATGATGTTTGGAATTGGAAATGTTTTGATTTACTAGCCATATCTGGCTGGTATCTTGGTAAAAAAGATGAAGCAATTGAATACGGAATTAAAGCAGTGCAAGGTAATCCTAGTGAGAAAAGATTGATAGATAATTTAGAATGGATGCAAAAGAATAATGCCAACGTTTAAAGAACTGGTTGATGAGGTAGCGTTAAACCTTCAAGGTTTCACTTTACGTCAAGACAGGTCAACACATTTAACTGCTAATGTGACCTCAACTGCTACAAGTATGACTTTAGCATCAGCAGACAATGTTGCTAAAGGTATGATTCAAATAGATGACGAACTTATTTGGGTTGACTCATACAACAAGTCAACAGGTGTTATCACCATCCCACCATACGGTAGAGGATATTTGGGTACAACAAAGTCTTCTCACACTTCTGGTACACAAGTTATTGTTAAACCAACTTATCCTAGAAACAATATTAAGAAAGCAATTAATGACACTGTTCGTGCTGTTGGTGATACTTTGTTTGGTACTGGCACATACACTTTTGAATACACACCTGCACAAATAACTTACGCTTTACCTGATGGTGTTGAAAAAGTTTTGGCTGTTGCTTGGCAATCCATTGGACCAACCGAGGAATGGTATCCTGTTAGGTCTTGGCGTATAGACCCAATGGCTAACACCACAGAATTTAACTCAAACATTTCTTTATCAATCTATGACACCATTGTTCCAGGAAGAACAGTGCAAGTGTTTTACACAACTAACCCTGATACTTTTGAAATAGACCAAGACGATTATGAGGATGTTACTGGGTTGCCTTTGTCTTGTAAAGATGTAATTGTTTACGGTGCAGCATATCGTATGGCTTCAATGATTGACCCTGGTCGCTTAACTTTGACAGCACCAGAAGCAGATATTCAATCAAATAAGATTCCTTCTAATGCTGGTACTAATGCTGCAAGATACTTGTTGGCTTTGTATACACAAAGATTAGATGAGGAGTCAAGAAAACTGAGAGACCGTTATCCTATAAGGGTTCACTATACTCGTTGATATGACTAAAAAATGTAGCAGATGTAAAATAGAAAAAGACATCAAGTCTTTTAATAAAAGCAAAAATGCTCCTTTAGGTATACATAATCAATGTAGAGAATGTATTAAATTATGGAAACCAAGTGAAACGCAGTTAAAAAAATACAGAGAAAAAATTAAAAACTGGAATAGGTTTAAGTATTCTGGATTTACTCAAGAAGATTTTAATGCAAAATTTGCAGAACAAAATTACTGTTGTGCTATTTGTGGTACTGATGAATCTGGAGCAGTTGATTGGCACGCAGACCATAATCATATAAGTAAAGCAAAACGTGGTATTTTATGTCATAAATGTAATACAGGAATTGGATTATTAAAAGATAGTCCAGACATACTAAAGAAAGCAATTATGTATCTTGAAAAATATGAGTCATAACAAATGAGAAATTATACTTCAACCTTAGACGCTAAAACACTTGCTCTTGCTATGAACTCAAGTGTTACCACAATGCAGTTGAATAACCTTACAGGTATTCCTGCTTACCCTTTCACTTTAGTAATAGAACCAGATACTACTAATGAAGAAATTGTTACTGCTCTTTCTTTAGATGCTGGTACAACTGTTAATATTACTAGAGCACAAGATGGAACCTCTGCTGTTTCACACGCTATTGGTTCTGAAGTAAGACATATGATTACTGCTCGCGATTTACAAGAGCCACAGAATCATATGGCTGCATCGAGTGGTGTTCACGGTGTTACTGGTTCTGTTGTTGGCACAAGTGATGCACAGACTCTTACTAATAAAACTATTGATTTTAATTCGAACACAATATTAAACGCCACAGGTAGTGGCGATAATGTTTCATCCCTACTTTTGATGGGAGGATAAGGAAAAATATGGCTACATCCTATAAGGTGCTTGGGCAATCTGCTCCTAGTGCAACTTCGGCAACAACTTTGTACACTGTTCCTAGTGCTACTGAGGCAGTGATTTCTACTATTGTTGTTTGTAATCGTGCAGCATCTGCTGCTACATATCGCATATCAGTTAGACCTGATGGTGCTTCTCAAGCAAATCAACATTATATTGCTTATGATGCTACTGTTTCGGCTAATGATTCAACAGCATTAACTCTTGGTATTACCTTGAATGCTGCTGATGTTATTACTGTTTATGCTTCAACTGCTGATTTAAGTTTCAACGCTTTCGGAAGTGAGATAGTTTAATGGCTGTTAATCGTTTAAATGTTGGTGCTACAAACCAGTTGTTGGCTAAGGCTTCAACAGGTCAGTCTACTAATATTTTGGAGTTGCAGAATACTGCTGGTGTGACTGTTGCTGGTGTTGATGCTTCTGGTAATGGTGTTGGTGGTTTGGCTCATCCTCCTACTTTTAAGAATCTGATTATTAATGGTGCTATGCAGGTTGCACAACGTGCAACTTCTGTTACTGGTATTACTGCTGATTCACTTGCAACAGCCGATAGATGGACTTCTCAAATTGGTACTATAGGCACTTGGACTAACTCTGTTGAAAATGATGCACCAACTGGTTCTGGTTTTAGAAAATCTTGGAAATGGTTATGCACAACAGCAGATGCAAGTCCTGCCGCTGGTGATTATATGGTTCCTCAAACAAGACTTGAAGGACAAAATCTTCAACAAATTGCTAAAGGTACATCATCTGCTAAAGAGTTAACTTTATCTTTTTGGGTTAAAGCAAATGTTACTGGTACATATATTGTTGGTTTATTTGATGTAGATAATACTCGTATTGTCTCTAAATCTTATACGGTTAGTGCCTCAGCAACTTGGGAAAAGAAAACAATAACTTTTCCTGCTGATACTACTGGTGTTTTTGATAACGATAATGCTCGTTCTTTAGATATTCAATTTTGGTTAGGTGCTGGAACAAATTTTACTTCAGGTACTTTAGCAACTACTTGGCAATCTAATACTTCTGCTAATCGTGCTGTTGGTCAAGTTAACGTTGCTGCATCAACAAACAACTACTGGCAAATAACAGGTGTACAACTTGAAGTTGGTAGTGTTGCAACAGACTACGAGTTTAAACCATTTGATGTTGACCTTCAACAATGTATGAGATATTATCAAAAATCTTACAATCAATCAGTTTTTGCTGGAGCCACAGGAACTGAAGCACAAGCAGTAATATGGTCTTCAATAACAACAGGTGGTTACGGAAGTTCAATACCTGTTTTCCTTAAAGTACCTATGAGAGCAGCCCCAACTGTAACTATATATAACCCATCAACAGGTAACAGTGGAAGTATTTACGGACTTAGTGCTGCAAATAGTTTTAATGGTATTGCTGATTATATTAATCAAAATAGTTTTGCAATGTATGCAACAGCAACACAATCACCTGCTGGATATTTAATTGGTGCTAACTATGTAGCACAGATTGAGTTATAACTATGTATAAAATATTATCAATAAACAGTAGACAAATACTACAAAGAATATCAGACAGTGCTTCTATTCCTTTTGATGAAGCAAACAATGATTATAAAGAATACCTTGAATGGGTTGCTAACGGCAACGTGGCTGAAGTAGAGGAAATAACTAATGGCAATTAATAATTTCAACGTTGGTGTAGGCACAACCTCACAACTAACACGCTACAGATACGTGGCAACAGGTGGAGAAACATCCATCAGTGGTGCAGACGCAGACGGAAAAACATTATCCTACACAGTAGGTTTAGAACAAGTGTTTTTAAACGGTGTGAACCTGGTGCGTGGGCAAGACTACACAGCAACTAATGGTACTTCTATTGGTAATTTGACTGCTTTGGTGGCTTCTGATGTGGTTGAGGTGTTTGCTTATGTTCCTTTCAATATTGCTAATGCTTTGACTGTTTCTACTGTTGATGCTAAGGGTGATTTGTTGGTTGGTACTGCTGCTGATACTGTTGGCAGGTTGGCTGTTGGTACTAATAATCAGTTGTTGGCTGCTGATTCTTCTACTGCTTCTGGTTTGAAGTGGGCTAACGGTGGGTTGACTTTACTTACAACCACAACTTTTTCTGGTGCTACAACAGTTACTGAAACATCTTTCTTATCTAGCACTTATGATACTTATAGAGTCATAGTTAATAGTTATTGTACAACTGCTGGTGCAGAATTAAGGTTTAGGTTTAGAAATTCAAGTGGAAATATAACTACTGGTTATTATGGAGCAGGTTTTTATACTGCTTATCTTGGAACTTCAGGAGTTGTTTTTGCAAAAAATAATGGTGCTGAAGCAGTTCTAAAAGATGATTCAAGTGTTTCTGGACACGAATCAATTTGTGCTTTTGATTTAGGAAATTATTCTGGTGGAGTTTCTCATCAAATTTCTGGTCAATCTAATAGTACTCAAGGTGGTTGGAATAGCCATTTTGGTTACTATGAAGTTGGTGGTGGAACTCAGTTAACTGGGTTCCAGATTTATCCAAGTGCAGGAAATATAACAGGTAGTCTAAAGATTTATGGGTATAACAAATGAAAATTTATGTAGATGGTAAAGAAATATTTTTGTCAGGTCAAGATGAAATTGATGTTTTAAATTCTATTGAGTCTGAGTTAAGTGAAGAGCAGGTTGCGTTGCAGGTTGAACTTGCTGCTAAGGCTGCTGCTAAGGAGTCTGCTTTAACAAAATTACAGGCTTTGGGTTTGACTGAGGCTGAAGCGAAACAGATTGTGGGTATATAAATGACTAGAGCAAGAGACCTAGCAGACTTAGGTGGTAATGCTGCAACACTTGAAAAACAAGGGTTAACATTAATTAACACTACAAGTTTTTCAGGAGTTACTTCTCAACCTATAAACAACGTGTTTAGTTCAACTTATGATAATTATAAAATAATGTTATGGTGGGTTGGAGCAAGTGCTTCTGGTACATTTTCTCTTCGTTACCGAGTAGATAATGCTGATAATTCAACAGCAAATTATGCAAGACAAAATTTAGGTGCAGCAAGTACTACAGTTTTTGGTTCAAGAAATGATTCTGGAACTTCTCATTCTTTTGATTCTATACAAACAAATTATAGTTATAGAGATATTGATGTTTTCAATCCATTCAATACAGAATTAACTACTTCTTTTCATAAAATGTATTATAGAGCAGACCAAAATCAAACTTCTGAAATTCTATTACAAGGTTACTGTTTTCAAGCAACTACAAGTTTTACAGGATTTAGTTTGTTAAGCAGTGGTGCAAATGTAACAGGAAAAGTTCAAGTGTTTGGATATAATAAATGATGACTAATATAAATGAAGAACAAATATTTATTGGTGACGAAAATGGAAACCCAATAGAGTTAACTGGCAAAGATAAAGAAGCATTTCTTGAGCAACGTGCTAAAGACCGAGCAGAACAAGAATTATTTGAAGCCAAATATGAAGAAAGAAAACAACAAAAAGCAGCAATACTTGAACGTATCGGATTAACCGAAGAAGAGTTACAAATAGTTCTAGGAGCATAATGGCAATAAATGATATTACCGAAGCATTAGCCATTGACCTATCCGTCTCAACAGACACACAACTCTATGGTTTAGACTCAGTATCATACGACATAGCAGTAAACGACAAACCATTCTTTATCGCTGCCACAGATGAGCAACCATACCGTAGAGAATCAGCCCCATCCAAGCGTGAACAGATAGACCAAACCACTGAACCAGGTGAACAATCATTCACAGGCTGGTGGTTTAGAAGTCAATCATCTTTTCATCTTGGTGCAGGGGCAAAGTATTTTGAACCAAGCCAGGATGAGACTTTGCGTTTCAGGTTTCAGGATTCTGAGGGTGTGGATGTTTGGACTAAGGGTCAAATCAGTTTACTGAAAGATGTTGATACTAGCCATATAACTACCACAGGTAATCTTAAACTTCGTTCCATTCGTGAATCAAGCAGAGACGAAGCACTGCTTCTTGATGGTCACGATGTTGACAAAGTATTTCCAAGAATAACTTTCTCAATCAACAACAAAGCACTAACATCTAATGTTGCTACTTTGACTACTACTGCAGCACACGGTTTGGCTGTTGGTATGCAAGTTGATATTAGTGGTGTTGATGCCACATTCAATGGTGAATACCGTGTTACTGGTGTTCCAACAACCACAACTTTTACTTACGCAAAAACAGCATCTAATGTTACTTCAACTGCTGTATCACCTGTTGGTACTGGTATAACAGACCTTATTCATTTCATTGATTACAACAGTTTAACTGATGACCCTGTTTATGCAATATGCGATGATGGAACAACAGCCTATTGGGCAACTAATGCTTTGGATACCACAAAGAAAGCACATCTTTACAAGAAGGTTTTAACTGGGGATTCCACAACTGCTAACACATTAATGTTCAACGTTAACTCATACCAATTTACTGACGGTAAAGTTGTAATGGACTGGGTTAAAGGTCGTATTATTCTTGCAGCAGATAACAAAGTTTATGAATTAACCCCATCAACATCTTCTTTACCTACACCAATATTTACTCACCCTAACACTTCATATACTTTCACAAGTATTGCAGAATCTGGTGCAGCAATCTATGTGGCAGGTTACGCTGGCACACAATCATCAATCTACAAATTTACTTTATCTGATGCTGGTGCTATCACTTCGCTAACATCTGCTGTTGTGTCAGCACAGATGCCTGATGGTGAACTGGTTTATGCCATCAAACAATACTTGGGCTATATGCTTATCGGTACTTCTAAAGGTATCCGTGTTGCAACAGTTTCACCTGATGATGGGTCAATTGCTTATGGTCCACTAATTGCAGAAACAGAACAACCAGTCTATGACTTTGCTTTCAGAGATAGATTCTGTTGGGCTACTGCCGAGGTTAACGGCAAAGGTGGTCTGATTCGTATTGATTTATCCGAACAGATTAGTCCTCTCAGGTTTGCTTACGCTCACGACATCTTTAAGAATGTTGCTAAGAACTGTAAGGCTGTGGCTTTCTTGGGTACATCTGACCGTAAAATCTTTGCCCTTGACACAGACTATAGTTACATTGAAGCAGCAACCAGACTTGCTGCAACAGGATACTTACGCACAGGTTTCATTCGTTACGCCACATTAGAAAACAAATACTTTAAGTTCCTGAAAGTTCGTGGAACTTTGAACACCACAACAACTATTGATGTTAATAGTATTACTGGTGCAGAAGTTGACACACTTTTGTACAACGTTACCGATGAGAACTTGAACGAAGATTTGGGTGTGGCTAGACCTACTGGTGGTCAAGAGTTCTTGGCTTTTAAGTTCACATTAAAACGAGACACAGCCAACACTGCTAACGGTGCGATTATGACTGGCTACCAAATCAAGGCTTTACCTGCAATATTTAAACAAAGACTTATCCAATACCCATTGTACTGTTATGACGTGGAGATGGATAAATATAACAACCTAGTTGGTTCTGAGGATGATAGGGCTTTTGACCGTATCACTGCCTTAGAAGAACTAGAAAGAAATGGCAACATTGTTGTTGTACAAGATTTTAGAACAGATGAAACTTTCTCTGCTCTAATAGAAGAGATTAGATTCTTTTCTGCTACACCACCAAGTGAAAGATTTAATGGCTTTGGTGGCAAACTTCTACTAACTGTTAGGAAACTATCTTAATGAAATTAAGTGTTGTGAAAGATGTAATCTTTCGTTCTGTTGCATTGTTCTTAACAATGGCATTACCTGCTATTGGTGCTGGTGCATTTGCTGGTGTTGAACCAGTTCAATCAGCCCTTATTGCTGGTGCCCTTGGTGTGTCCAAGGTTATTACTGATTTAGCCAAAGCATTTTTAGATGATGGCAAACTTACACAAGAAGAAGTAGATGCAGTATTTAAACGTGCTAACAAGAAATCTGAAGGTGGCAAATAAGAATGGCTTCACCTATTAAAGATGGAAAGATTACCACTGCCTACAAAAAATTAGGCAAGATGTGGTCAAAAGGTTATCACACTGGTGTTGACTATGCTTGCAAAGAAGGCACAGATATTCTTGCTGTTGCCGATGGCACAGTAACTAACGCTAACTGGGGCAAGTCTTATGGTACACAAATTGTACAAAAGATTGCTGGTCAAGATGTTTGGGTTATCTACGCACACTTATCTAAATCATTAGTTAAGGCTGGCGATAAGGTAACTAAAGGACAACACATTGGTGAATCAGGTAACACTGGTAACTCTTCTGGTCCACATTTACACTTTGAAGCAAGGGATAATGTTCGTTGGTCTGCTGGTAAAGATGTAGACCCAAAGGATATTCTCGCTAGTTAAATGGGTTTAAAACCTGTATCTGAATTAAAAAACAAACATAAAGATAAAGACATTTATGTGCTTGGTTCAGGTGCAACATTAAACTTTATAGATAAAGAGTTCTTTAAAGATAAGATAACAGTATCTGTTAATGAAGTAGGTTCAGTATATTTACCTACCACTAATTACATTGTTACTAAGTATCATAGTGATGCACAGCATTGGGCTAGACATATACCTGATGTTAAGATTGTTTGTTCTTACGGTAACACTGGTGCTAATGGTGCTGGTAAATTATCTAATGAGTTTGATAACTTGTATGAGTTTGAGCATAATGAAAACTATGATAAGCAAACTAATATATTAAATGAGTTCCCTACTGGGGACAATCATCTGGTTGTTTCTTGGTCTAGTATAACCTCTGCTATTCATCTGGCTGCACATCTTGGTGCTAAGAATATTATTCTTGTAGCACACGATTGTGGTGAACTTGATGATAAGGCTTGGGTTAATGGTTATGTTTATGACACTATGCTTGATGATGAAGAATATATTAACAATGTTAAAAGTCGTGCCGTGCAATTTGAGGCTCAGACTATTCAGTTAAAACAAAAACTTCAAGAAGTATATGGATGCAATATCTATAGTCTTAATCCTTTTATTAACTATAGTCTTGAGGGTCACAAGTATCGTGGCACTTCAGTAATCAATTAACTATTTAGTTTGTTTATGTGTAATAAAGGGTGGGGCAGTAAAGACATTATTCTTTGCTGCAATACTCATAGCCTGTTTCCAAGAAGCACCTGCGTGTAAAGCACCTATGGCATAAGATGCCCCACTACCTATGCCATAGATACCATCATCTCTCATAAGCACAGACAATGTGTCATCTATTTCGTAGATGATACCGTTTAATGCTATGAGAAAAATAAAATCTTGGTCTTCTGATTCTTTATCAGGTTGATAACCATTCATTGATAAAGTAAATCTTAATGATGGAACAACTGTTTCAACCATATAATGGTATGGGTCTTTGTTTGCCACTGGTGTTAGTGATGGTGGTTTCCAAATGTGTTGCACAATATCGCAAGGTAATGTTAACCCTGCTCCTGCTATAAGAAACTTGCCACGTTTAGTTATTTTAGTAACCACTGGATGAGTATAGGTTCTTCCTGAATCATCTGTAATTCTTGAATCAGCAACAAGTAAACAGTGGTCTGGTTTTTGTAAACCAATAATTGTTGTCATAGTAATGTACCCCACTTTTCTTCAAAGTATGTTTGGTCTGCTTTGGTAAGTTTCATTAATTCTTCATTAGTAGATGTTAAATGGTTCGGGTGTATGTGTTCTACTTCTACTGGAACATAAGCAATCTCACCTTGTAGTGCTGCCCTGATTCTAATATCATCATCACCATACCACCATCTAAAGTTCTCATCTGCCCTAATGTTTGATTTAATATCAAGCACCCAGCAGTATCCTGGAATATGCCCTGTGTATGGTAAAGGGTATCCAATTACAGCATTAAGTTCTCTCATACTATAAGCAATTTTATTTATAGGATTATTCTTCAGTCTTAAGTCATCATTTAATACAGCAATATAATCAGCACCAAATGTTCTAGCAACATCTATACCACGATTCCACCAACGGTGGATATTGATTGGTTCTAAGTCCCAAATATTATTAACACCCTCTATGGGTTCTGATTCAACTGTATGTACAATCACAATTTTTTCAGGAGACACTTGACTTTCTTTTATAATGTCTGCAAGGTATTGACGGCGCGTTCCAGTAGGAATGGTCATCCAAATGTTTAAATTATTATCTGTCATAACTATCTTTATCCTTACTACCCTGATTGCTCAACCATCATACTCTGATGATGTGACAATCAACTTAGACTCTACCACACCTTATGTGGATATACCTGTCACTGTTAGTGAACCTGTTGATGCAACTATATCAACCACTACTGGCACACCTAACGATGTTGGATTCATTGATTCTTGGATTGAACTCTGGCAAGACACTGTTCGCATTGCTTACAATGATGATGGTGCTCATAGTGCTAGCAATGTGTTAGCATCCATAATCACTATACCATTGCAGGTTGGTGAGTATTTTATTCGTGCAACATCTTATGCTTACATATGTTGCAACGTATATCCTACTGGTTCTTACTTACTATCTACTAATTTAGTAGTAGTTAGTCCAAGCCCAACTCCGTCTTTATCACCGATAATCGATGAGCCAACTCCTGAGCCTTCTTCTCTTTCTCCGTCACCGTCTGATACTCCTTATCCATCAGAATCTCCAACGGTTCCAGTTGTTCCAAGTCAAGAGCCATCCGTGCCAGACCCTGTAGTTTTATTAGAGTCTTCAACGCCTGAGCCATCTCCGACTCCAAGTGTTCAAGATACTTTAGAAGCAGTTGTTGATTCGTCACCTAGCGTTTCACCTTCTTCTGAACCTTCTTTTTTGATACCTGAAGTTGAGCCAACTCTTTCTGCCATTGACGCAAATCAAACTCAGCCTTCAATTCTTGATAACCTAGTACCACAATTTCTTTCAGAATCAATCCAACAAATATCTGAAACCATAACTGCTGCATTAGACACTGTTTCCAATCTTGGTTCCGAGTTCACACCCGAAGAACGTGAACAAGCCCAACAAGTAGTGTTGGGTGCTATAATTGTAACACAACTATCCACATCTGCAAGGAGAATAAAATGAGAAACATATCAAGATTCATCTGGAAATATCTTGATGCTTGGGCTGGCGAAGCCTTTACCCTTGTGGGTCTATGTATTGCTTGGATTGTCCTTCCCCCTGGCGAAACTAGAGATGTTGTTGGTATTATCTGTTTGGGTGCTTTTGCGATGTGGACATTGTTTAAAGTTACCCTTAACTCAGAGGATGATAAGTGAAAAGAGTTTACGGACCATATAAAGGTTCTAAGCAAAACAAAGGTCGTCCCATCTATGTTATTAAAAAAGATGGTGGCAAGAAGACTACTTCAACTAACAAGGCTCGTTTAGACTACAAGAAGAAGACTGGTAAAAGCCTTCCTAAAACAACCCACGTTGACCACAAGGACAACAACAAGCATAACGACTCAAAGGGTAACCTGCGTGCTGTCAGCCGAAAGAAAAATATCGGCAAGGAGAACAAGCGTAGAGTGGGCAAATAAGCCAAAATAAGGGCAAAATTCACGACTTAAGGCAGGAATAGGTATCACTACCTACCCTGCCTCTTTTTGCGTTTTTAAAACAGGATAATCTGTGTCGCGATATGGAGCATAACCACCCAGTTTTTTGATGATTGCATCAATGGCTCTAGTCACTCTCATACGAGCAGCCTTCTCATTAGGTAGGTATAATAACTTGGCTAATGACTTAGAATCTTTACCTGATTCATACCACATATAGAGGACATTTTGCTGGTCTTCTTTTAGTTTTTCAAATGCTCTAGATATATCTGCTTGCATAGCAAGAAGATTTCCACCTTCACTAGGCGTTCTACTACTTCTATCAGAGTTAACATCGTTAATGTTTTCTGGTTGAGTAAACTCACCACTTAAGACAGAAGGAAGTAACTCTTCCACAATGTCTCTTTTGTAATAGAACACATCAGTTATTTCATAACCAGTAGTTCTAGCCTTTTCGTATTGACAATACTTACTTGTAGCGTTGTGTAATGCTCTAGCAAATAATCTCACTGCATCTTTTTTATTTTCTAATGAGTGCCACTCTTCTGTTTTCTTTGGATGTTCTACAAACCAAAGCCAGCACTCTTGAGTTATATCTTGAATAGGAACCATTGGGTATTCTTTGCTTTTAGCATAAGATACCGAATTAACTAATGATTCGTATTCTTCTATGTAATTTACCACTTATATAATTTACCTTCTACGACAAATGAATTACCTATCATTGGTACTGGCACTGGTGTAACTTTACCTTTATCTATATAGAGTAAACCAAAACCAGATGCCCAGTTGGCACTTCCTCCCTTGAGGTAGGTTGCCTGTTTTAAATCCATTATGTTTCCAACTTCAAAACCATAAAGACTTGATGTTACTTTTCCATTATACGCAGTGTTAAAATGTAGGAGTCCGAGTTTATGCGTATGTCCACAAAGTACACTCATACCAATTTTTTTAGCAAGAGCCATCGCTGTACCACCTGCATAACGTGATGATGAACCTTCATCACCGTGACCCATTACCCAACCAGGAGCGAAGTTCCAAAGTTTGTTGTGGTAAGTAATTCCTAAATCACGATAACCAAGAAGTTTCTCATACTTTAAATCTCTTAACGTTGCAAGGGCTGGCGCATCGCGCTCAATGTATCTTTGTATTCTATCGCCGTGATTTGACCTCATTAAATGAAATTCACGGTCTCCAATTGCTTTACGAAACTTACTCATAATAGATGTAGTTTCATCTAAATCTCTTTGCAGATTAGAATGTTCTGCAACATATCCCTTAGACCAGCGTGCTGGTGCTAAACAATCTGCTTCATCACCAACGCAGAACAGTTGGTCTGGTTGATAATCTTTAACGAACTTTATTACTGCATTAATTGCTGGTTTATTATGCAGAGGAATCTGCATATCCGATAGGACTACTATGCGTTTCATTCAACGCCTTCCCATTGTTTATCTAGCACCATCATCGCGATGATTGCGTAGTTTGCTATATCTAAAAACGAATCTCTTAATGATTCATTTTCTGGCTTCGCACCTGTTTCAACTAGATTGTTAATGCGAGCAAGTTTGTCAAACATTCTTACTCTTAATCCGTTTAATGGACCACCAGGTGAATCAGATATATTTTTTGGACCATAATCTTTTTGTTTCTTAATCAACAACTCTGCTAAACCATCTGTGTATACATAAGTTAATTCAGCAAATCTTGCTTCGTTGTACATTAGGCTGCGACCTCAATTTTTTCTGTTAGTAGGTGTTGTTGATTAGATGCAAATAAACTATTTACATCTTCTCCTTCTGGAATATTAATCTGAATTACTCCAGGGATTCTTCTTGCTAAGTCTTTAGCAAATTCTTTACCTGCAGAATCTCCATCTGCAAATACATAAATTCTATCGAAGTCAGATAAAATTCTAAAATGATGTGGCTTGATGTTCTTAACTCCAGGGACACCAAATGCTGGGAATCCTAGTTTAGATAAAGTGATTGTATCAATCTCACCTTCACATAAACATATCCAATCAGTTGCTTGGAAGTACGCACCAACATTATATAAATGTGTTGTTGCTCCAGGTATTCCTAAATACTTTGGTTCGGTTCCATCAATAGAACGAAATCTAATATCAACTACACCTGCTTCAGTGATATAAGGAATTGATAATCTTCCTTTGTATGCTTCGTGTCCAACTGCAGGTTCAGCAACAACACCTAACTTAAATCTCTCTACGTCTTGCAGTGAGAGACCCCTCTTTGCTAGGTACTCTTCTGCCAAGTTTACGTGCTGTTGGTACTTTAATGCTGTCTGTTCCAGCAATTTCTTCTGCTCTGGACTTTGCTTCACTGAATGATACTCCTTCTTGCTCCATAATAATCTTGAAAATGTCACCTTTAACATCACAAGCAAAACATATAAATGCGTTGTCTTCGTTACTTACTGTCGCCGATGCGTTCCTATCAGAATGGAATGGGCATTTCATAGAACGCCACCCTCTACCTGATGGTACACTACTTGCGCCGTAAGACACAAGTACCTTAGCAATTGGCGAATCAGACATCAAGTTCCCTTATTAAAGATAAGAACATATAAAATGGCATAGTTGCATACCATTCGCCAACATCTGTTGTTCCTTTTCTTTTGTGAACTACAGCACCTGTTACGGCATTTGCGTTATCTACTTCAACTACTAACTCTTTAACCCAACCAGATAGTTCCATCTTTTTATGGTCTTTGACTTCAAAAACAACATCATCAATACCTGAGATGTCACCCTTATCTAGACTTCCTTGTAAAGCACGGCGTTCTGCTTTAGGAAATCCATTGGCTTTAAGGTATTTAACTACAGCAGTTTCTGCAGCAGTACCTTTCTGTTTAGATTTACTCATCTTCACCTATATTCGATTCGTTATTGCAAGTGCAATACCACGTCTTAAGACATATATAACATTTGCCATCATTATCCTTAGACATTAATCTCTCGGTCAATATCATCAAGGTTCATATATTCAGGATTAAACTTTAGATACACAGCATCAGTACCACTAGCATTTGCAGCACCATATCTATTCTTAACAGGTGATACAGCCATATCTCCTGCTGGTGTTATTGCCATTGTACAAATCAATGCTGGCATCTGTGAAACTTTACCTTGAATACTTGAACGTGGTGGACAAGGGTTTCCATCAAATGCTTCAGAGGTATGATGTAGTAAAAGAATTGCAGCGTTAGTATCTCTTGCTAAGAATTTGATTTCTTTCATAGTAGAGCGCATCGCTGACCACTCTTCTCCACCACCATCTGAAATATCTACAAGGTTATCTAAAACAATTAGATGTGGATTCTGTCCGTGCACTTCTTCAAATGCTAAAACTTCTTCATCTAAATCTGTTAATGATGGGGCTGCTTCAAATGACCAAAAGATATGTTTAGCGTTCTTATTAATAATATCTTTAGCCCAAGATTGTTCTTCTGAAAGTATTCTTTCTGCTTCATCTTGTGTCTTACTTGTAACCATAGAAAACAAACGCATACTCATTGTGTGTGCGCCAGTATCTGCTGAAACATAAAGTGTTGGAACATTAGAACGAAGAGCAATAGCGAGGGCAAGAGTTGACTTGCCCACGCCTGGTGCTCCAGCAAACATTGAAACTTCAGAACGTCTAAGAATTATTTTCTTCTTCTCAAATGCTCTGAAGACAGGACGAAGAGGTTCCCCTCCTGCTTCAGTCTTGCCAATTGTTCTGCTGAGAGTTCTCATTGTTTAGACCCAGCCTGGCTCTCCACGCTTAATCCAAATTGGTTCGCATTGGTCTGAAGTTCCTTTAGCAGATGGACACATCCACGCTTGCCAAGGTCCTTTACCACTTGCTCCTGCTTTGTGTTTGCGTGTTCCGTGTTTGCAACTTGGTGATGGTGTACTTGGTGCAGCAACATTAATTGCTGTAACAGTTCCACCAACAGCACTTGCAATTTCAGAAATAGACATTGGACTCATTACTTCTTCCAATGCACCAATAACTGATTCAACTTTTCCAGCAACAGCATCACTTACGTTTTTGCTGAAGGCTGACCAATCATCACCACGAACGGTAAGGATTGTTCCTTTCGGTGTCTTTACGTTTGCTACAAACGTTGACTCACTTGACATTGATTACTTCTCCTAACGGAAGATGGTTCTTACCATCTACCCAATAGCAGTGCTCCTGATAGGAACACAGTTTACATCCCTCGAAGTTAGGCAGATATAAATTATTCTCTCTCGCTTTTTGAAAGAGACTAACCATTTCATCTAACTTTCTTAATGTAAATTTATCTAGGCTAGTAGGAATACTTGTGCTTCCTTGTCTAGCCATCCAGTATACGCCGTAAGACGGACGTATTCCCAATGCACGTTCCATCATACAAGCATAAACTTGTAATTGTAAATCTGATTGTGGTGTTCTTATTCCTGTCTTAAGGTCTAAGATTACTAATTCACCTTCAGGTGTAACGAATACTCGGTCAATGGCACCTTTCATAAAGATGTCACCAATTTTAATTTCAATCATTAATTCAATGGCAGGTCTACCTTCAGGTGTTGTCCATAGTTTCCAACCTGAACCTTTACGCCACTCAACCCAGTTGTTTAAGAACGTTTTTCCATTCTCAAACCACCAATCATAGTTCTCACCATTAGGGTTAGCCTTAGTTGTTCTTGTTGATTGTCTAAATGAATCTTTAGGTATTAAGTCATAACTTCTGTCTTTAGATTCAAATGTCCAAGCGTCTGACCAAATCTTATTAATATCCAATTTGATTAAGCCTTTCTCTTGGAATAATTTTACCATAACTTTCTTGTATTCCTATGTTCCAACCGTCCTCGGCGCGTATCCAACCAAGCACTTCAACTTCTTTAAACTCTGGCGCAATAGCAATAGCACCAACAATTATTAAATCTCTGTTTAAATCTTTATGTCTTACGGCAGGACCAGATTTAGTTCTGACTCTTCTAACTTCAATGTTAGTTCCAACATCAGGAATAAATTTATTATTTTCGTGTTTACTTTCATCCCAAATAGATGCTGTCCAATATTGATTCATCGCTTTAGCAACTGCTAATTCGCATATAGCACTAGCAACTTGTGCTGTTCTATCATCTTCCATACGAGACCTATCGTAATAAGATGCATCAGATTTATCCCAGTTCGCTGTAAATCTTCTGATACCTATATAACTTGCGTATTCATATTCCCAAGGTTCAAGTTTAATTAACATTATTTTCTGTCTCCCATAATTCTAAATCATAGATTTCTGTTGCCTTGTGTACTGCTGAACCACCAAGATTCCAGATTGCTGGTTGCTCATCAACTTTTGCTATGCGTCCAAGATAGTACTGCCATCCACAGTTTAACCAAGTTGTTAATGATGAATATGAAACGTGTTCTGGTACTTGATGACCATTAATTTCTAACATTTTATCTCCTGTCTCTTTGTCTCTAAGGATAGTCAGGGAGGGGGAGACAACCCTTCCCTGACCAAAGGAGGAAGTGCAAAACACTTCTAAGTAAAACAATACCAAAGGTTTATCATTTATGCAAACGCATAAATGATATTAATATAATTACTACTATAGTAGTTATATTATATTATATATATTAATACTATAGTATTTAATACTATAGTATTTAATAATATATATCCCCACCCTGCCACCCTCTAGTTTAGTACTAGAACTTTAGGTTTGTCAAATCCCTAATGCTTGTGGTAAGGTGGTCCGTACGAACAAAGGAGATAAATGTTCATACCAATAATTCTTTTAAGTTTCCCTCCTGCTGTAATGTCGGAGCAAATAAAAGAATCTCCTGTCTTAAGTCGTGCTTATGTACGAGGTCAAGCAGAAGTTAAAGGTTGGACAGGTAATCAATGGAGTTGCCTTGATGAATTAGTTTGGCGTGAATCTAAGTGGAAGATAGACGCAGACAATCCTAAATCATCTGCTTTTGGTTTATTCCAGATGTTAAAGACTCCCGAAGATACCGAAATCGAGGAGCAAACAAAACGAGGTTTAAGATATATCGAACATAGATATAAAGAACCTTGTTCTGCCTTAAGACATCACGATAGAAGAAATTGGTACTAATCCTCTAATTCTAATTTAGAATCTATTGGTATAGGTGGTGTTACTGTTGCTCCACAAGACCAGCAATAAGCCCCTTGTAAGCCATATGCGTCTATTTCGTATGTCTCTGTATCAAAATGTACAGGAATCATAATCCACTCGCCATCACACCTAGTGCATCGCGCACTAGGTATGTTGGTGAAATCTTCTTTATTCTTTTCCTTCTTCTTCTTCCACTTCATCAAGATTTAGCATATCCTCGTCTATTAAAATTGTTGTGGCATCAGCAAATTTCATAGCCAATGCACCAATAGTACCTATAATTAAAAGTCTAGTGTTATGACTGGTACTAGCATCTTGCCAAGTATCGTCATCTCTCACAAGTCCGTTAATTATATCTACAACATTTTCACTTTCTTCAACTGCTTCAACTACTTCTTTTTTAAATGCGCTGTTGATGAGTTCTTCAATACGATACTCGTTATTATCAGGCAACCTCGTCTCCTCTCTTATCCCAAGAACCAAACGCATCTCGTTGCGCTGTATCAAATATCTCTGCAACAATACCTAATTCTTTGCGTGCTCGTCTTCTCTCTGTATAGGTAGTTCCTCCCCATACTCCACGAACATCAACGTGTAAAGCGTATTCATAACATTGTCTTAAGACAGGACAATCTTGACAGTACGCCTTTTGCTCTGGCGCTATCTCTTCTCTTCTCCTATTTGAACCATAATTAAAGAACCAATCAGGGTCAGGGTGAGATAAGCACTTCGCTGTTTCAAAGTATGGTGTTATATAGCGAGTACTGATTGGCTTTGCCACGATTTTGTAATCTCCTCTTCGATAGTGGTTTCGCCATTTCGTACTCGATAAATAATTGCGCCAAGGTCAATGATGTCACTCTTAACCCAGCGTTGTCTCTCATCATCACGACTTAAGACATAAAGAGATTTACTTGATGGGTCAAATATGTATGCGTATTCGGTACACATAACATCTTTGGATTCCCAAGTAATCCACAGTTCTTGTTTGTGTTGGCTAGGTATGCCATAGCCAGCGATATGGTCGTCTTCTTCTTTAAGATAGTCAGGTCTTTCAAAACTAAGCGATGACCAACTAGGTTGCTCAAAGACTAGCGTTGATACGACATCATTTAAGTTATGTCTTAAGACTAACTCAATTAGAGTTGGAACCATATTGCTTGGGTATCCGTCCCAATGTACATATTTACCAATCCAAATATCTTCATCTCCAACTGTTCTTCCTACTACTGACCTTGTTGCCATTTTATTTGCCTCCTTGTATTAAGTCAAACGATACCTTACCGATTGACTTTTCTTGCTCTAACTCTTCTTCTGTTGGCACATAAGATAACTCTCTGATTATGTGCCTTAACATAGTTTCAATGCGTTCTAATCTTTGTTCAATCGTCATTGTCATCATCTCTGTCTGTGTCCCAATCCCACTCGTCAATCATTTGTTGTTTGTAATCTCGGTATGCTTCTGCTTCGCATATCTCGCAAAAGTTTCCCCAACTCCTACCGTGACAGGTGATTGCATTATCTAAACTACTCATCGTTGCCCCCATACTAAATACATTAGCACAACGAATCCGATAGATATGATAAGTTCAACAATCATTTGTCGTCCTCACTTGTCTTGAAATCATCACGACAATCATCGCAATACTTACCACCAGTTTTTTCTTGATGTTCACATATCTCGCATAGCATATTATTTATCTCCTTCACAGTTAGAACATATTGTAACTCCATTGTAAATATGTCCACCCTCTTCGTCAAGGTCTACAACATTAGAACAAGAACCACATTTAGTTATTGAATCTATATGTCTTAAGACATCAAGAGTTTCTGGCTTAAGTAGTTCTGCAATTGTTGGCATTAGTATGTTCCCCAATCTAATCCAGATACTTCTTCACCAAACTCATTTTCAAAGGTGAGTTCTTTCAATGGCACATTGAACTCCATTGAAATCTCATCTGTTAACCACGCGACCACATCATCTAGGTCTGGGTCTTCAATGTCCCACTCTTTCATACTTGCTACTGCTTTATCTACATCAAAGGTAACTAATCTAGTTACGATTAGTTTCTTTGGTAGTTTTATTTCAGCGTCAAGCGCAGGACTTGTTGTCATATCTTCTGACTTAAGACTCATATTCCTATCCTCCAATCATTAGAATTTTTATGTCTTACGCAATCACAATAAAGACACATATCGTAATCTGTTTCGTCATTAGCATAAACATAATCGTGTTCTTCTTTGATATGTATTTCTATATATTCTTCAATCTTCATCTTGTCTCCTTATTGAGTTGACCAATCATTAGGGAAACTTTAGCGCATAATTCCTCTTCGTTATCTATAAACACGCCGTCTCCTTCGTATGCATACTGCCACATTTCTTCTCTTGGATTGTACACAGTTCCGTCATTGAAAACAGTGCCTTCAGTTTCGGTGTCGTGTATCCACTCGTTTGTTACATCATCAAACATAATTACATAATGATGTTGCATTATTCGCTCACCTCGTATTCTCTCAACACATTAAGTATTTCTTCACTAATAACTTGTGATGAGAAATCGAGATGGTTGTCATCGACTTCTTTAGTAACCTTAGACCAAACATCATCGGTTATAGGACTCTCTTCAGTATCGAAGATGTCCTTGCTCCACCAAAGGATTACAACTTCTTCTTCGGGGTTTAGTTCTTTCATATTTTTAATTACATCTTTTGCTTTCATCTTGTCTCCTTGTCTCCGTGTCTTATGTCTTAAGACAGGTTTTCTATCGTTCCTACTGATACTGCAACTAACAACATAATCAAAGTTGCAAGCGCTGTCAAGACTCGCTCGCCTCTTTTTGTTAGTTTCATACCACCTATATACATAGGTGAATCTTTATCTGGTTGTGTAGCGAAAGCGAAACCTCGTACGCTCTCTTCACATATGCACAAGTGCCAATCTGCATAGCACTCGTAGCAATACTTATGTCTTAAGTCTTGATTCATTTCGTCTCCTAATCCATTTCTTCTATGATTACATTTGCTTGTTTCATATCTTCTTTACATATATTACACAATCCAACTACATTTGTAGTGATTCCTTCGGGCGTGTTCCAAGATAGAAGAAACTTTCCGATACTTCTTCCTGCCATCTTCTTTGATTTAATTTCTGGGCAATCTCCCATATCGCATAGGTCTAATGTTGGGACATTGTTTCTCTTAAACAATCTATGAATAAAATCAAAAGCCTCAGACTTGTTCTTAAAATTCTGTCTTAAGACTTGATTTATACTTTTCAATGATTGTGTATTTCTTGTACCAAATCTTAAATCCCACGCTAGACTTTGATACACACCTATAAGTGCTACGTGTTGCATAGCGCTTAGGCTAATCATTTCTTCTTTCTGCATTTCGTCTCCTTTGTTTTTCATAATTCTAATTTATAGCCTCGTACTCTTTCCTGTCAAGGATATTTAGATAACGATTTGATAACGATTTTATAGCCTCGTATTCTCTTATCATTTCGCCGTCTCCTCTCCTCTAGTTTGTTTGTGTCGGCTCTGGCTTTTTAGTTCCAGAAGAAAGGGCTTACGTCCTAAGACATAAGCCCTAACTTCCGTATCTAACTAGCAACCTCTTCTAATTTGCCTAAGTAATCTAAGCAAATTCGAATCGCGTCATCTGGTCCCTCGCAGGAATTTACCTCTTTAGTAAATTCGTCTGCGCTCTTTCCTGCTCTTCTGTACTGCTTGTATACCTCAGCCATAAAATAGCGTGGGTCATCTGTAAACATTTCTTGTCTCCTTCTCCTTTGGCTAACCTTTAGCCTCAGGGTCAGGACTTATGCCTTAAGACATAAACCCTGCCTCCGATTCTAAATTTTTGCTTTGAGTGATTCCTCTTTTTCTCTAATTGCTTTTTCGAATCTGAATATATCGAATCTAGGATTATCTATTAGTGCTTGTTCTTCGAACAGGCGTACAGTTTCCCAAATTGCCTGCTCTCCTGCTCCTAGATTATTTACTAACGCTTTGCCAAATATGTCGGCAATTAGTTGGTAATCTTTTCTGCTCATTTCGTCTCCTTGTCTCTTCCTGAGATTAGCCTCAGGGTGAGGCTCTTAAGTCTTAAGACCTAAGAACCTCCCTCCGATTCTATTCTGCGTTTTCTTCTGCGATAAATTCACTATCACAATTTTGGCACATTGGACGGCAATTGTCTAGCACCTTTTGAGATAATCTTATGATTTCTCCACAGTTGCAGACGGCTTTGATTCCGTTTTTATTTCTTGATTTCTTTTGCCCTTTTTCTACCTGTAAAGCCGTAACTGATAGGGCTTTTTCTATTTTCTCGATTTCTTTTTTCCACCTTTTCAATGCGTGTTCTGGCATTGATGTTTTGGATAGTCCAATGCTTTTCTTCTCGCTTTTTTCTATCTTAAGACTGAAGATTTCTTGAGCCGTATTTTGGAATTTCTTATTATGATACCCCTCTTTTGTCACGTCTTGAATTTCATTTTTGAAATTATAGGCGTGTGCTAACTCGTGGAGCAGAGTTCCCATAGTATCTACGGCACCTCTGCTCAAGGATTCAGCAGATAGGAAAATCTCATTTGCTAATTTCTCGCCTTTTTTCCAAGGTGTGAAATGTGTGAAATGACCGTGAACTTTCCCCTTTTCTTCACGAGCCAATGAAACCACAATTTCTGGAAATTCGATTCCGATTTCTTGGATAACTGAGTTCTTTACATCTTCAAGAACTGAGAGCAATCCTGATAGTTCCTGAGTCTTTTCTTTTGTCTTCATTTTTTGTCTCCTGTGTCTTAAGTCGGAACTATTTCCGACCTACTAGAAAAATGTATCATATGCCAATCGTGAGGGGTCAAGGGGAAAATCGGACATTTTCAAACTATTTTTGTGAAGTACGTCACACAGACAAATCGGACAAATCGGACATCTGTGAGGGGATTCGTGAGGTCGTGGGGAATCGTGGGAGAATCCTCAACCCTCAAGGATAGGTCGAGGGTTTGCCTATGGATTAGATTCTGCCCTTAACTTTCAAGACTTAAGGCTTAAGAGTTGACTATCCAATCTATTTATGCTAAAAGATTACAACTAGGGGGAGGGGAGGGGAATAAATAAGAGGGGAGATAGTCTTCTCTCACATAATCTATATATACCAACACAAACCAAAACTAGGGCTAGAAATGCTCTTCCAATCCATAAACTAGCCACTAAAAACACTACCCCCCATTGTTAATTTTTGGTGTGCGTGTATGCGCTAGCATCCCATCTAAAATTTTCCTGGGTTATTACACCCCTTCTGACCTGCGATAATACAATCTGTAAAAAAAACTTTATAAAATGCTGTTACCAAACCTCTCGGTAACACCTTATATATAGTAGAGGACAAAATAATTTTATAATACTGTTGCCTTAACCCATCGGCAACAGGGTAGTATTTACGCAAGTCATCTTTGTTGATGACTTGCTTTAATATAATATAATATTATATATAATACTATCCCTGGAGCAAAAGGACAAATTCCAATGGCAGCAAAAGCAGGATTATCGCACCACCTTAAGGCTGAGTCAGCCAAGAAAAAAGAGGATTACCTTAAGGGTATAGCCTCGGGGATGACTAACGATGCCGCCTCTAAGTTGGCTGGCATCAAACCTGATACGGTCAAGTATTGGATTAAATCTGATAAGGCTTTCCGCGCTGACCTTGATAACGCCAGAACTGATAGGGATGACGTTCGGGCTAAAACCAAGGACGCAGACAAGAACAACATAGGCTTTGAAGCCTTCTCTGAGGAATACCTAGAGATGAAGGTTTTCCCCCACCAGCGCAATTTCATATCCCTTCTAGAAAAGGGTGAGCCTGAGTGGATTCATCCTGCGATGACATATGAGCCTTCTGTAAAAAATCGCGTTTTAATAAACATACCTCCTGAGCACGCTAAGTCAACCACAATTACGGTTAACTACTCAACCTATAGAATTGCCCTAGACCCTAATGTTCGTATCATTATCGTTTCTAAGACTTTGGCTAAGGCACGCGAATTTGTGTATGCCATTAAACAACGCCTTAGCCATCCTCGCTGGCAGAAGATGCAGCAAATGTATGGACCTGAAGGTGGCTGGAAAGAAGACTCAGAGACCTGGCGAACCGACACAGTTTACCTAGGTACTGAAACTAGAGACTCTGGCGAAAAAGACCCAACACTTCAAGCCCTTGGTATGGGTGGACAAATCTACGGTGCTCGCGCCGACTTGATTATCCTTGATGACGTTATAACTGGTGCCAATGCCCACGAGTGGGAAAAACAAATTAACTGGTTACAAAAAGAAGTTATAACTCGTCTTGGTAAAAATGGTAAACTTTTAGTTGTAGGTACACGCATAGGTTCTATAGACCTATATCGAGAACTTCGAAACCCTGAGCACTGGTCTGGAAATAAAACTCCATTCACATATCTGGCTATGCCAGCAGTACTAGAGTTCAACGAAGACCCAGAGAAGTGGGTAACACTATGGGCGAGGTCAGACAGACCTTGGGATGGCGATGAGGACACGACACCTGACGTAGATGGATTTTTCCCTAAATGGGATGGTCCTACGTTATTCCAGAGACGCTCCGAAGTTACCCCTTCTACTTGGGCTATGGTTTATCAACAACAAGACGTTGAAGACGATTCTATTTTTTCACCAGTATGTGTACAAGGTTCTATCCAAGGTATGCGTAAAATTGGGGTATTGCATTTTGGCGCACCAGGTTATCCTAAAGACCCTGGTAACTATCGCGTAGTTATGGGTATTGACCCTGCTATGTCTGGAGCAACTGCAGCAGTAGTAGTGGCTGTAGATGTTGATAACAAGAAGAGATATGTTCTTGATGTCTGTAATATGACAGACCCAACTCCAGAAAAAATTAAAAACCTAATCCAAGAGTGGGCTGTTAAATATCAGCCTAACGTGGTAGTAGCGGAGAAAAATGCCTTCCAACTCTTCCTCACCAAAGACGAGGGAATACGTGACTTTCTATCTTCGCGCGGAATCGTATTCCGTGAGCATTTCACTGGCAACAACAAATGGGACGTTGATTTCGGTGTTGCGTCTCTGGCTCCACTCTTTGGAACGACTACAAACGAAAAATTCGTAAAGAACTCAAATATGATTGAATTGCCTTCAACTGAGAAGTCTGAAGGTGTTAAGGCTTTAGTAACCCAGTTAATAACTTGGAAACCAGAAGCGCGTAAACGTCAACCTACTGACTGTGTTATGGCTTTATGGTTTACCGAAATTGTTATACGTGAGTGGTTAGAACGTGGAAACCATCTTACCCAGTTTACTAATAGTAGATGGCACTCCAGAAGACAACTTAATGCAAGATATGTAATTGATTTAGATGAGGCATTTGCCGAACAACAAGCAGAAGTATTTTACCAATAAGGAAATTAGTGGCTCTTAATATAACTCAAATAGCAACAAAGGTAGAAGCGCTTAAACGCCGCAACGCTGCACGCGATGCTCGTATGGGTGACGTTCTAGAAGTACGCAGGGGAAACCTTGTTAACGTATTTCCAGAAATGTTTCCTGAAGGTGCAACCAAGGCTATGATTGCAAACTTCGTAGACGTGGCAGCAAGAGACGTTTCCGAAGTATTAGCACCACTACCTTCTTTTAACTGTACAACAACTAACACTAATTCTGACCGTGCTAAGAAATCAGCAGATACCAGAACCCTTATTGTTAATAACTATGTTCAACACTCACGTTTACAAACTCAAATGTACACAGGTGCTGATTGGTACGGTACCTATGGTTTCTTACCTATTGTTATTGAAGCAGACTTTGAAAACAATCTTCCACGTATACGTGTAGAGAACCCACTTGGTTCATACCCTGAATTTGATAGATACGGTAAAGTTGTTTCATTTACTAAACGTTATGTTAAAACTATTGCTGAACTTATTACAGAGTTTCCAGAATTTGAAAGAGAAATCCTTAACGGATACAGAATGGATGAAGTTGACCTTTATTCTGAATTAGAAATGATTCGTTATGAAGATAAAAACGTTATCCTATTATACTTACCTAACAGAGGTAATTTAGTTTTAACCAGTACTGATAACCCAATGGGTGAAGTAATGGTTCGCGTTGCTATGCGCCCAGGAATTGACAATGAACCAAGAGGTCAATTTGATGATGTTCTTTGGGTTCAAATAGCACGCGCCAGATTTGCACAGTTAGCGATGGATGCAGCAGAGAAATCTATTAATGCTCCATTAGCAGTTCCAAATGACGTACAAGAATTTGCCTTTGGTCCAGACGCTGTGTTAAGAACTGCTCAACCGCAGAACATTCGCCGTGTAGGCTTAGAGGTTCCACCTGCTGCGTTTACTGAAGCAGAATTATTACAAAGAGAAATGCGTCTTGGCGCACGTTATCCTGAAGGACGTTCTGGTGTTATTAACGCTAGCGTTGTAACAGGACAAGGTGTACAAGCCTTATTAGGCGCATTTGATACCCAGGTTAAAACTGGTCAACAAATTTTGGCAGATGTATTTGAAGACGTAATTGCATTATGTCTTAAGATGGACGAAAGACTATTTGCAGGTGAAAAGAAAATTGCAGCCACATCTGGTGGTGCAAGATTTGAATTAAGTTATGACCCAAGTAGAGACATTCGTGGGGACTACACAGTTCAAGTTCGTTATGGTTTGATGTCAGGACTTGACCCAAGTAGAGCATTAATCTTCTCATTACAAGCACTAGGTGCAGATTTAATATCAAGAGACTTCGTAATGCGCGAACTTCCTTGGTCAATGAACGTAGGCGGAGAACAACAACAAATAGATGTTCAACGTATGCGTGATAACTTAAACGCATCAGTTGCTTCACTAGCACAAGCAATTCCACAATTAGCAGCACAGGGACAAGACCCAAGTCAACTTGTTAATAACATCGCTGAGGTTATAAAGGAAAGACAAAAAGGTACAAACATCGAAGATGCTGTACAAAAAGTCTTTGCCCCAGAACCAGCCCCTCAAGTTCCCCCTGCTGAGATGACTGCTCCTGGCGAGCAACCTGTCCCTGTTGCTCCAGTTGAAGCGCCTCCAGGGGGTCCTTCTCCAACAGCACCAGAGCAAGCGTTACAAATGCAAGGACAAATGGATATTCAAGCATTACTAGGACAATTATAAATTTAAGGAATTTAAATGGCTAACGAAGTAGTCTCAGGCGTAGGTAGAAACGCCAAACGTACTGATAGAAATATTTCTAGCCGTACAACTCAGCCTATTCGTGAAATGAAATCACAAAAGTACGGCGAAGGTAAAGCATTACTAGAACAACAAAGAATAAGCCCTATGGCTGGAAGTGTTAAAACACCTAAGATTGAAACAGCAACTGCTGCTCCTAAAACTCCTGTTGTTCCACTAACTGCTGAAACGCAATATCCTGACCAACCTGCTGAAGTAGGTTTACCATTTGGTGAAGGACCAGGACCAGAAATCTTTGGCAACCTTAATCCAGAACCAGAAACATTAACAGATATTTTAGGACGTATGGTTAACGCTGATGCTTCAGGAGAAGTAAAAGCAATTTACGAAAACGCCTTATTACAAGGACAGTAATGGCTGATAATAAAGAAATACAAGATTATTCAGCAGAACTGTATAAAACTGTAACTAAGTTTAGCCCTACCCCTGCTCAAACTGCTGAACTTAATGGTTGGGCTGGTATTCAAAATGTTAATCAACGTTTATACAGTTTCAACGACCCTATCTTAGCAAATAAAGAATTTAACAAACTTGATAAGAATATTCAAGACATTATTGCTCAACAGAATCCTAATGCACCTTTTTTACCTCAACCAGAAAAAAAAGGTTTCATTAAGCAATCATTAGAAGGTTTAAGAAGTTACGCTAACTTAATTACTGGCGTATATCGTGGTGCTAAGTTTGCACAACAAGAAAAGATTTCATTCTCTAAAGCCTGGGATATGACAAAAGGCAACGGAGAAGCATTTTTTGATAGGGACCGTGTACAAAAAGTTGATGCTTTTTATGCACCTGCAGTTGCTAAAGTTGCCAAGATGGCATCTATGGGTAAAAGTTCTGGAGAAATACTAGCCAACATTAATATGGCTAACGCTGCAGAAGTACAAGCATATCAAGATTACCTTGATGTTGAAAATAATAAAACAATGCAACAGGCTCTTGGCGATTACAATATGGCTAAGATTTCTCTTGGTAGAGATATTGCTTATGACATCTTTGGTCTTAGAGTTAAACCAGGCGAATACGGAACTGCTAAACGTACAGCCTTTGGCGTTGTATCTGCTGTTGGTGATTTAGCAAACAATATTATATTTGACCCACTAACTTATGTTGCTCTTCCTTTTCAAGTAGCAAAGATTGGTGCACTGGGAGTAACTCGTGCAGCAACACTTGGTGGTTTAGGAAGAACCATTACTGGTGAAGCAGCCTTAAGTGCAAAGATTTCAGATGCTTTTACTCATCCATTATTTGGAAAAGCAGTAACTAGATTTTATGATAACATTGGTGCTCAAGTAGAGCGTCTTGCTAAGGGAACAGAAGAAGAAGCAAACCAGGCTTTTGGTATTATCAATAGACAATTTGGCAAAGACATAAGACCTGATGTAGTTCAGGCTATGGTTAAAGCAAAAGTATTCAATGCTGATGCTGCTAAGAAATTTTTTCAAGATGCAGAAAACTTTAGTTTACTTACTAACGGTAAAAAAGTATTAGGTAAAGACGTTATTCCTACCTATAGCATTTTTCGTGGGTATAAAAACGAAATTAAAAATGCTATGCTTAGAACAACAGGGATTAGCACAACTAAAAAAGGTGCTACTGCTGCAGGGATAACTAGCGAAACATTATTAAAAACTATTGCTAGACCAGATTTTCTTCAAGATAAAGTAGCGCAAGAACAATTAACTGCAGCAATTAAAGATTCTGCTAGCAAAGCAAGTAGATTTGCACGCTTTATTGAGATAGCCCCTAGTGCAAAGACTATTAAAATTGCTAGATATATTGGTCCAGACGGTAAAGAAGTAGACGAAGGCTTAAAATCCCTTAAGGATGTTATATCTTTAGGTCGTATTGCTGGTATGTCTCGTCCAGATGCTGATGAACTAGGTAGATTATGGACAACTGCTAGTGTTGCTCAACGTAGAAACATTCATAAAGGTTTAGTATTTGCAATATCTGATGAACTTGGATTATTCCAAGGTATGGATAGTGCCAGAATAATGAATAAACTTGACAAAATTGCAGGAACTCAAGAATACGCATTAGAACAAAACATAGATGCTGCATTGTATAAATCAATGCCAGAAGATATGCGTAAATTTCTTGATAATGCTTATAGGTCTACTGGTGGCGTATTAAAAACTATTAAAAGCACAGGAAGACCAATTACTTTTAACCCTGGAAAGTTAGGTTCTGATAGGGCTGCTGCAGCGATGGAGCATCAATTATCTTTTGAACTAAACACTCCAGACCTTCGTGCTATTCGTTCTGAGGTTTATAGTGCTAGAGGGGCTAAGATTCGTTCTCTTGGTCAAGTGTTTAATAATAAATACGCTGATGCAGTTGTAAGTACTTGGGCTTTTTTAACACTTGTCCCACGTTTAGGTATTCGTTCTGCTATTGAAGAAATAGGTGTATTTGGTTTAGTTACCACACCTAAAACATTAGTTAACTTAATACGTTATGGTTATCCAACTAGCCGCGCTGGAAGAATAGTTAAAGATTCTGATGCTAAGTTTTTTGATAGTAAAGGCGTTGGTGGTCCTACTCGTGTTTACTATGCTATGTTTAAACCAAATCTTACTAAAGAGATTAAAGAAAGCATTGACAAAGATTCAAGCATAGAAAACGTAGCCCTTCAAACCAATGTTGCTATACAAAAAGGTAGATTTGGATTTAATCGTTCTTTAGACCAACAATTTACTAAAGATACTGAAGATTTAGTTAGATTTGGATATGATTCAACTGGCTATAAAGAAGCAACTATGTCAGTTACAGCATCAACAGATATTAGTGGTGCTGCTGCCAAGGGATATGGCGCTGGAGCAGTTGTAATACCAGAACAAGGTCCTTCTTTAGCCTTTAGTATGAATAGAAAAAAGTTTGAGAAAGAATTTACTTCAGAAGGTCCTGCTGTAGAAATTAAACTACAAGACCAACCAGATGCTTACTATATGGCTCTTGGTGTTGAAATGTTTAAACGTGCAGGAGTAGCAGGTAATACATCTAAACTTGCAATTAAATATATTGATAACCCTAAAAAGGCTATCGAGGAAATACGTAAAGAATTAGATAAGAATACAACTTTAGCAAGCGCATTTACTAATAACGTAGATGCTAACGTTACTAATAGTCAATTAGCATCATCTATTTACTTTGCTACTCGTCAAACCTTTACTAATGCAAAAGGTGAAGTTAACCCTGATTTAGTTAAACTTGTTTACACTAGAGGTAAAGACAAAAACGGTAAGATAGTTGACAAGTGGACTCCAGATATTGATATGGAAAAACTGCGTCTAATGAAAGGCAAAGACCTTCCTGTTACTGTCTTAAGTCAAAAGTGGATTCCTATTGCTGAAAATCAAGGTGGATTGATTGATGCTATAAATAGAAAAGGCTATGCCTGGATGGACCGTCAAATATCCACAATGACCAGGGAACCTATCTTTACTGCTAACTATCATACTTATCGTAAAGAGTACAGAAACTTAGAAAACATAAAGCGTAATACCTTAATTAAAAATGGTATGAGTCCAGAGGCTGCAGATAAAATTGCTAGAAAGTATGCTAGTGATTTAGCAACAGATGCAGCAGGTAAGCGTACATTAGACTTTGTTGATAATCCATTAATTAGAACTAATCTTGCATTTGGATTACGTAACTTTGCTCGTTTTTATCGTGCAACAGAAGACTTCTGGAGACGTGCCTATAGAATAGGTACTCAGCAAACAGATGCGATTATTCGTTTAAGATTAGCAACTCAAGGTTTAGAACACTCAGGCTTTATTTATGAAGACGACCAAGGCGAATTATACTTTGTATTTCCTGGTGATGATATAATTTATAATGCTATATCCATAGCACATAGATTTATTGATGGTAAATCAAATCTTAAATTACCACAATCATTACAATTTAGTGGTAAAGTTAAGTTCTTATCACCATCATTAGACCCACAATCAGCAATACCTACATTCTCAGGTCCACTTGCTGGTATCTCAATGGTTGTTTTACAACAACACGCACCTAATTTTTGGGGCATTAGAGATAGATTACTTGGTGTAACTCTTGGCGAAATGAGCAAGAACGCAACATATAAAGATGTTATTCTTCCTCCAGTTGCCAAACGTATTATGTCATTTATGTCTCCTAACGATGTTAACGGTGAAATGGCTTCTGCTCAAAGACAAGCCTATGCTTACCTTGTTGCAAATGGTGAAGGTTTAGACATAGGTGCTACACCTGAAGAAAAACTAGAATTTCAACAAAACTTAGAAGCACTAGCATCTAACATATTAACTACAAGATTTGTATTAGGTTTAGTATCTCCAGTTGCATTAAGTGCGTCTGCAGGTAAAGACGTTAGCGCTACACTAAAAGATTTAGGTAACGTTAACTTTAAATCTGAATTTTATAAAACAGTAGAAGAACTAACCCTTCAAGGTTCAACAGACCCTTGGGGTGAAGCCAATATGAAATGGGCTAAGGCTAAGCCAGGTGTACTTGCTTACACAATAGCCCAGACTGAAAGAAATACTATTGTTGGTCTTCGTCAAACTACAGATGCTATTGCTTGGTTACGTAAGAATGAAGCATTAGTTAATAAATATCCAGAGGGTTCTGCTTTCTTTGTACCTAATACAGGTACATTTGCTATTGATGAATCTAGATTCTTCCAAAGAGAAGGATTTATTGACAAGATTCCAGTAGAAGAATTTATGACTAAAGTAACTGCTCAAGAACAATTGAATGAATACTACGCTAAACGCGATGAATGGGATTCAAAGATTGAAAATGCACCAGAAAGTATACGTGCAGTTATCCGTCAGCAAAAGACTTTAGATATGCAAGAGTTTACTAAAGGTAAATACTACTTGCAAAAAGCACTAGAGAATTATGGAAGCGCTGCAGATACAACTGCTGCTTGGGAAGAACTTGTCAGAATGATTGACAATGGTGATGTTCCTAAGACTCCAAATTCACAAAAAGTTGTAGATATAGTTAATCTTGTACAACAAGCAAATAACGCTACAGCGATGATGTTTGATGGAACTGTAGATGCTTCTCAACGTAGAAGTTTAATACGTAATAACGCTATGCAACAAGCATTAGAGATTGCTGCAAATGATGCAGGTCTTATAAGAATCATTAATACTGTTGTTAAGAAACAATTAGGAGTTTAATAAGTGGCATATGACGCACCTTTAGGTGAGGAAACCGTACAGGAATCTGCAGGTAATGCAGGTCAATTTTATAGGTCAAATGACCCTACTAATGCTTACTATAAAGTATATGATTCTACATCAGGTCAATATGTTTGGCAGAAAACAGATGATTTTTTAAGAAGTTTATATGCTAACCCAAATGCTGTTAAAGCAATTAAACAACAACTTGGCTATGACATTATTGATGCTTCTATTAACCCTGATTTCTTAAAAGATGTTGAAAAGGTTCAGGGTAGTTTATCATCTGTAAACAATAGATTAGAAAAAATTGGTGAAGGTGGTTGGAGTTTATTTTCATATCTTGGTCAAACAAAGACTAAAGGTGGAGCAACTTCCACTGCAACAGTTACTGATAAAAATAGGGCTGCTCAAGAACTATTAGATACTGCTAAAGATTATCTTGGTTCTGGTATTGCTATAAATAAAGCAGACATTAAAGCATATGTTAATGAACTTAATTCTTTAGAACGTAAGCGTCCAACAATATCTAGAACTGGCGAAACTATTGCTGGTGGATTAACTGCTGATGAGAAAGAACAACTAGCACTTAAGTATATTGGTAAGTATGTTACTGCTGAAGGTATTAAAAATGTTGGTGGCGCTTTAGGAAGTAACTATAGAACTATTAATGCTCTTGCAAGTAACTATGGTATTCAACTTGATAAAGCAGGATTACGTAGTTTAGTTCTTGATAGTGTTAGTTCTAAAAATGGTTTAGAAAACGTACAAACTAAAATCAATAACCTTGCTAAAGTTAAATACAGAGCATTAACTCCATATTTAGAACAAGGATTAACTGTTAAAGATATTGCTAATGAATATGTTGCTAAGAAAGCACAGTTATTAGAACTTAATCCTGCTGGAATTAGAATAGATAATGACCCAGATATTCAAGGTGCTTTAACTGGAGACGCTTTAGTTCCTTTATATCAGTTTGAAAAATCATTACGTAATAACCCACAATGGCAATATACTAACAATGCGAGAGAAGAAGCATCTAACTATGCTCTTACTATTTTGCAAGATTTTGGATTGATGTAAATGGCACCTAAAAAAGTTCCTGGTCCAGCATTACCTACTCCTCCTAAACCACCTGCTCCTAAAGCCGTTCAACAATACGCAACACCTGCTGGTCCAAAGGTTCCTACAACTCAACCAGGTGTAATGGGTTCATCTTACGTTCCTGGTAGAACTACCACTACTGCAACAACTACTGCACCTAAACCAGTTACTAAAACTACAACTCCTAAAACAGATAAATCTAAAACTGGTTTAACTCCTGACCAACAAAGAATTGCAGATTTAGAAAGACAACTCAGCGAAAGACAAGTTGCTGCTGTAGAGGACCCAACGCTTCAGTATCAAAGAGATATAGAAGTAGCAAATCGTAAATCTGCATTTCAGATACTTGCTGATGAATTTACCCAACGTGGTTTACCAACACTTGCTGCTGAAGTAGAAAGATTTATGAAAGAGGGATTAACCCCTGCTGAAGCCAGAATTTCTATACGTAATACTCAAGCGTATAAAGAAAGATTTAAAGGTAACGAAGGACGTATTAAAAAAGGTTTAGGAGTTTACCAGCCTGACGAATATCTTGCAGCAGAGGAAACATATCGTAATCTTTTACTAGCAAATAATCTTCAAGACCTTGTTAGCAAAAATACAACTGATGCTTTTATTGCTGGTGCAGTATCTGCACAAGAAGTACAAGACAGAATCCAAAACGTATTCAATAAGATTGATAATGCTGACCCTACATTAAAAGCACAAGTAAACCAATACTTTAGTAACTTTGGTGTTGCAGACCCTAACTTACAACGTACACAATTAGCATCTGCTTTACTAACTGGTGAGACTTCATCAATGGCATTAGAACGTCAATTAAAGAAAGCACAATTACGCGCTGGTGCTGCACTTGCTGATGTAACAATTGCTGAAACTGGCGTTGAATCACTACAGAAGCAATTAGAAGCACAAAATGTATCTGATGTTTATGGTGTTGCTAAGACAGGATTTAGTACACTTGCTCAAACCCAAAGAGAAGCCGAAAGACTTGGTGGAATATACGGTACTGAACAAGCACCGATGGCAGAAGAACTTCAACAAGAAGCCTTTTTTGGTTTACAATCACAAAGACGTAAAAAATTACAAGAGAGAGAAAGAGCCACATTTGGTGGACAAGCAGGTATTTCAACTGCTGGTCTAGCCAAAGGTACATCAGGTTCGTTCTAACAATAGACCCTCAGTAGGACCCACCAGCCCCTACGAGAGTAACAAGACTGGCAGCAAGAGCCACAGAGAATTACCCCAAATTTAACGTGAGGCTTGCGACTAACAACAAAAGAATGGGAGCGTTGCGATGAGCAACAACTATCAAGACTGGGAAGATGACGAAGAAGATGTTATCCCTAGTCAACAATCAGAAAGCGATTTATTAAAACAACTTCGTAAGGAGTTAAAGAATAAATCAAAGATGCTTTCCGAAATGGAAGGACAACTTTCTTCGATTAAGACTGAGCAACGTCAAAACGTTATTAAGTCAGTTCTTGAAAGTAAGGGCGTTAGCCCAAAGATAGCCAAATTTATTCCAGCCGATATTGATGCTTCACCTGAAGCAGTAGATAATTGGATTTCGGATAATGCTGATGTCTTTGGTTTAACAGTACAAACGCCCGCTGATGTGAAGCCAGATTTGGCAACACTTAGACAAATTGATGCTGTTACATCTAATGCCCAGTCTCCTGCTGGTGTGGATGATTTATTTTTGAGATTACAAAATGCAGAATCTGCTGATGAAATCACAAATATGATTTTCCAACAAGGCGGAGAGATTTAGGCTTAACTACTAACTAAGGAAATAAACCGAAATGCCTAACGTATATACAGCGTTATCTGGCGGAACAGCAACAACAAACGGTGGTCTTGGTGGCGGTCAATATACAAGTGCTGACAACGTAGGTACCTTTACACCATCTAATGGTGCAGGTCTCGTACAAAAAGCATATGACCGTCTAGTTGAGTTCGCACTTCGCTCTCAACCATTACTACGTTCAGTCGCTGACAAACGTCCAGCACGCCAATCAATGCCAGGTTCATCTGTAGTATTCCAAATCTACAGCGACCTAAGCAAGGCAACAACTGCCTTGTCAGAACAAGTTGACCCAGATTCAGTAGCAATTGGTACACCAACTGCAGTAACTGTTGTTCTTAACGAATACGGTAACGCAGTTCTAACCACACGCAAACTGCAATTAATGTCACTTGCTGAAGTTGACCCAGCGATTGCAAATATCGTTGCGTTCAATATGGCAGATTCCATTGACGAAATTGTTCAAACAGAACTTCGCGCTGGAACAAACGTAATCTACGCAAGCAACGCTTCAGGAACTCGTGCAACAGCAACAACTAACGTTACTGGCGCACATACCTTGAAAGCAGCAGACATCCGTCTAGCAGTTGCTAAATTGCGTGCAGGAAAAGCAGTTGCTCGTAAAGGCAGCCTATACTGGTGTGCAATACACCCAGAAGTTTCACACGACCTTCGTGCTGAAACAGGTTCTGCTTCTTGGAGATTGCCACACGAATACCAATCAAATGCCGAAATTTGGGCAGGAGAAATTGGAACATTCGAAGGTGCATACTTCATCGAATCACCACGTATGTACAACGCCACCGATGGTGGTTCAAGTGCACGCGTGTTCCGTACAATCCTTGCTGGTCAACAAGCACTTGCTGAAGCAGTTGCTGAAGAACCACACGTAGTGATTGGAAACGTAACTGACAAATTGATGCGCTTGCGCCCAATTGGTTGGTACGGAGTATTAGGATTCAAGCGTTATCGCGAAGAAGCCTTATACAGAATTGAATCTTCATCCAGCATTAACGCTGCATAGTTAGATTCATTTAACGGTAGCCCTCGCGTCAAGTGGGGGCTACTCTTATTCAAAGGATTTTAAATTGCCAATATTTTTTCCACCCACAGTTGAAGAAGGACCAGCAGGTTTTGGTCTATTCTATCGTTACAAGTTAACTCGTGGTATTAGTGTATTAAAAATTGGTAATAAGTATTACAAGTTAAGAGTTCCATCAACAGACCAAATAGATTCTGCTAGTGAGTACTATGCAGGAGGGCACGAATATGATGTCACACAAGCACAAAAGACTGCACTTATTAACGCTGGCATCGGCATTACTGAAAGTAACTTTGAAGGATGATAAACAATATTCTAGTCGCAGGTGCGACTGCAAGTGCGCTTGCTTCTGTATATTTTGTGATTGCCCCTTCTCTGAGAAAGATTCGTTCTATGATGGAATGGTTGGAAAAATTTCGCCGCGATTGGGAAGGCGAGCCTGGTGGTCCAGGTAGAGACCCTGTTCCAAGTGTAATGGAAAGATTAAATAGACTTGACGGTGAATTAAGTCATAATGGTGGTTCATCTTTAAAGGATGCCATTGATAGAATTGAGAAAGTGTTAGGGACCAAGAATGAGTTTACACAGAATTAGAAAACATCCAGAGTTCATTGAAGGATGTTTTGGTTGCAAGGCTTCTACTGTTGATTTGAACGCTGGAGAAGCATCCACTAGATTGACAATGTCAGCAAAGAAGTGGGATAACGAACTTGCGTTGTATCGTTCGGCTAGGGCACAGGGTATTCAACCTGATACCACTAAGACGAAAGATATTCGTAAGGCAATAGATATATCAAACAAAACTGGAAGAGCATACGGAGCATAATATGATGTACGGTAAAAAAATGCCTAAAGGCAAAAAAATGATGGATATGAAAAAAGCCGATATGAAAAAGAAGAATATGGCTAAGATGAAAAAAATGGGTAAGAAGAAATAATGAAGGCTAAAAAAGGTATGGGTTTTAAGGCTGCCCAAAAGGGTATTGCTAAGAAACAAGGTGTGAGTATGAAATCTGCTGGCGCAATTCTTGCTGCTGGTGCACGTAAGGCTTCACCTGCTGCTAAGAAAGCAAATCCTAATTTAAAAAAAGTTAAAGGAAAGAAGAAAAGATAATGTGCGCAACTTGTGGATGTAACTATCCTAATCTAGAACACGCTATGGCTAACGCTAAAGGTAATAACCCAATGGGTATGCCAATTGCACCAAAGCCATCAAGCATTGAAAAAGCAGTTCCAAAAAAACCAAAGGGTAAATAACTATGGCAAAGATTAAAGTTAAACAATCAACAATTGATGAAATTAAAAAAATGGGTATGAATAAGGCTCTTAGTGCTGCAAAAACTCGTAAGAGTGCAGAATACCAAGAAGCAGTAAAACGTATGTACGGAGCAAAAAGAGTAGCCAAGGCTACTGCTGGTGCTTCTCGTTCAACCCAACCTGTTGGTGGAGTTATGGGAACCAAAAGGGCTAGAGTTATGGCTGGTCCTGTAAAATCAACTGTAAAGAAAGTTGCTGCTAAACGTTCTACTGGTGCTGTTCAACAAGCATTAGCAGCAAGAGCACCTAAAAGTAAAATGTTTAGTAACTTGGGTGCAGGAGTTTCTGTTCCAAGAAATATGCAACCAAAACGTGCAAAGAGTGGTAAAACTTTTAAACAAAAGTTTAACACAAAGACTAAGAAATTCGGAACACCTAACTAAATGGCTAAATCACCTGCTTGGACACGTAAAGAAGGAAAGAACCCTAAAGGCGGACTAAACGCCAAAGGTCGTGCTTCATACAATAAAACAACTGGTGGGAATCTTAAACCTCCTGTCAAAGCAGGTCAAGCCAAAAAATCACCTAAATCTGCAGCAAGACGTAAGTCTTTTTGTAGTCGTATGTGTGGTATGAAGTCTAAACGTACTTCTTCTAAAACGGCGCGTGACCCTAATTCACGTATAAACAAATCTTTAAGAGCGTGGGACTGTAACTGCAGATGAAAAAGAAAGCATTTTGGGATAAAAAGAACCCTAAGAAAACTTCTAAGAAACTAACTCCAACACAAATTAAAAGTGCTAAGGCTCGCGCTAAGGCTGCTGGTAGAAAGTATCCAAACCTAGTAGATAATGCTGCTGTGGCAAGAAAGAAGAAATAATGTCAGGTAGATACAATATGGTCTGTGACCAAGGTTCTACTTTCAGTTTAACTTTCACAATTAAAACTGATGGTACTCCTTGGAACTTAGTTGGCAACTATACAGGTAAAATGCAAGTTCGTTCTTTTCTTAACGCTAGCACTGTTCTTATTGAATTAACTACTGCTAATAGTAGAATATCTTTTTCTTCAAATGGTACTGTAACTTTATCTTTAACAGCAGCGAACACTACTGATTTACCTGCTGGTCGTCATACTTATGATTTAGAATTAACTGAAACTGCTAACAGTGTTGTCACTAGGGTTCTTGAAGGAAAATTTGTTGTCAGAGGAGAGGTCACTCGCTAAATGGCAACTGAGATTACAATACAAGAAACTATTAGTGAGGTCAGTGTTACTGACCCTAATAATATTCTTATTGAGGTTGATGGAACTCAGGGTCCGTTAGGTCCTGCTGGACCTACAGGTCCGACTGGTCCCACTGGTGCTCAGGGTGTTCAAGGTATTCAGGGTTCTCAAGGTGATGTTGGTCCTACTGGACCAACTGGTGTTACTGGTTCTACTGGTCCTGCTATTACAGGTGCCACTGGTCCTACTGGTGCTGATTCTACAGTCACTGGTCCAACTGGGGCTACAGGTGCCACAGGTGCCTCTATAACAGGTCCTACAGGGGCTACAGGAAGTACAGGTGTTACAGGTGCAACAGGAGAAACAGGTTCTACAGGACCTACTGGAGCAACAGGTGAGACTGGCTCAACAGGTCCTACTGGAAGCACAGGACCCACAGGTGCGCAAGGTGATGTTGGACCTACTGGTCCGACAGGGGCTACTGGCTCCACAGGTCTTACTGGCGATACAGGAGCAACTGGACCAACAGGAGCAACAGGACCTCAAGGTGACCAAGGAATCCAAGGAGTAACTGGTGCAACTGGTGAAACAGGTCCGACAGGTCCTCAAGGTTTACAAGGTGTTACTGGTGCTACAGGCGCAACTGGCGATACTGGTCCTACAGGAGCAACTGGTTCAACTGGTGCTACTGGTCCCCAAGGCGAACAAGGTATTCAAGGTATCACTGGTGACACTGGTGCGACTGGACCGACAGGTTCAACAGGTCCAACTGGACCTCAGGGTGAGCAGGGTATTCAAGGGGTTACAGGTGCGACAGGTGGTACAGGACCAACAGGAAGTACTGGACCGACTGGTTTAACTGGACCTACTGGTGCTACTGGGGCAACAGGACCAACTGGTGTTACTGGAGCAACTGGTGCTGGCTCTGATGCTATTCCAGTTGTATTATTTCTTGGTGGAATGTAACAAATAACATATTGGGGACGATATGAAAATCGCTGTATACGCAATTGCTTTAAATGAAGAGAAACACGTTATGCGCTGGTTGGAAGCAACCAAAGATGCAGACATAAGACTGGTTGCTGATACTGGTTCAACAGATAAAACAGTTCAGTTACTACAAGGGGCACCTAATGTTATCGTTCATCAAATATCGGTTCAACCGTTCAGGTTTGATGATGCGCGTAACGCTGCTCTTGCTTTGTTACCTGCTGATGTTGATATGTGTCTTTCCCTTGATATGGATGAGATTCCGCAAGATGGATTCTTTGATGTCGTAAGACAGAACTGGACACCTGATGTTAACCGTATTTGGTTAACTTGGGAAACAGGATACAAGTGGCAAAACAATAATCGTTTTCATTCCAGGCACGGTTACCGTTGGGTTAAACCTTGCCACGAGGTCACAGAATATTATGGTGACTTCTTTGGTGGTGAAGAGAAAAGTATTACTTTAGATTTAACTGTTGCACACAGACCTGATGACAATAAGTCTCGGTCACAGTATTTGCCAATGTTAAAGATGGCTGTTGCTGAAGCACCTAATGATGCAAGAATGTGGGCTTATCTTTGCAGAGAATATTTTTTTCACAGTAAGTGGAGAGAAACTATTGAATCTGCAGAGGAAATGCTTAAAGCAGGTGGTTGGTACATTGAACGTGCCGCATCTTGCAGGGCAGCAGCACAGGCTTTTGTTAACTTAAACAATAAAGAAATGGCAAGGGACTGGTTTGTTAAAGGTGTGAAAGAAGCACCAGACCAATTAGAAGCCTGGTATTCGTTAGCACAGTTTAATTATGAGATACAGAACTGGCAAGGTTGCTGGGACTCTGCAATTAAGGTTAATACTTTAACTAAGGAAAAACATTATCTTGTTAATGATGATGTTTGGAATTGGAAATGTTTTGATTTACTAGCCATATCTGGCTGGTATCTTGGTAAAAAAGATGAAGCAATTGAATACGGAATTAAAGCAGTGCAAGGTAATCCTAGTGAGAAAAGATTGATAGATAATTTAGAATGGATGCAAAAGAATAATGCCAACGTTTAAAGAACTGGTTGATGAGGTAGCGTTAAACCTTCAAGGTTTCACTTTACGTCAAGACAGGTCAACACATTTAACTGCTAATGTGACCTCAACTGCTACAAGTATGACTTTAGCATCAGCAGACAATGTTGCTAAAGGTATGATTCAAATAGATGACGAACTTATTTGGGTTGACTCATACAACAAGTCAACAGGTGTTATCACCATCCCACCATACGGTAGAGGATATTTGGGTACAACAAAGTCTTCTCACACTTCTGGTACACAAGTTATTGTTAAACCAACTTATCCTAGAAACAATATTAAGAAAGCAATTAATGACACTGTTCGTGCTGTTGGTGATACTTTGTTTGGTACTGGCACATACACTTTTGAATACACACCTGCACAAATAACTTACGCTTTACCTGATGGTGTTGAAAAAGTTTTGGCTGTTGCTTGGCAATCCATTGGACCAACCGAGGAATGGTATCCTGTTAGGTCTTGGCGTATAGACCCAATGGCTAACACCACAGAATTTAACTCAAACATTTCTTTATCAATCTATGACACCATTGTTCCAGGAAGAACAGTGCAAGTGTTTTACACAACTAACCCTGATACTTTTGAAATAGACCAAGACGATTATGAGGATGTTACTGGGTTGCCTTTGTCTTGTAAAGATGTAATTGTTTACGGTGCAGCATATCGTATGGCTTCAATGATTGACCCTGGTCGCTTAACTTTGACAGCACCAGAAGCAGATATTCAATCAAATAAGATTCCTTCTAATGCTGGTACTAATGCTGCAAGATACTTGTTGGCTTTGTATACACAAAGATTAGATGAGGAGTCAAGAAAACTGAGAGACCGTTATCCTATAAGGGTTCACTATACTCGTTGATATGACTAAAAAATGTAGCAGATGTAAAATAGAAAAAGACATCAAGTCTTTTAATAAAAGCAAAAATGCTCCTTTAGGTATACATAATCAATGTAGAGAATGTATTAAATTATGGAAACCAAGTGAAACGCAGTTAAAAAAATACAGAGAAAAAATTAAAAACTGGAATAGGTTTAAGTATTCTGGATTTACTCAAGAAGATTTTAATGCAAAATTTGCAGAACAAAATTACTGTTGTGCTATTTGTGGTACTGATGAATCTGGAGCAGTTGATTGGCACGCAGACCATAATCATATAAGTAAAGCAAAACGTGGTATTTTATGTCATAAATGTAATACAGGAATTGGATTATTAAAAGATAGTCCAGACATACTAAAGAAAGCAATTATGTATCTTGAAAAATATGAGTCATAACAAATGAGAAATTATACTTCAACCTTAGACGCTAAAACACTTGCTCTTGCTATGAACTCAAGTGTTACCACAATGCAGTTGAATAACCTTACAGGTATTCCTGCTTACCCTTTCACTTTAGTAATAGAACCAGATACTACTAATGAAGAAATTGTTACTGCTCTTTCTTTAGATGCTGGTACAACTGTTAATATTACTAGAGCACAAGATGGAACCTCTGCTGTTTCACACGCTATTGGTTCTGAAGTAAGACATATGATTACTGCTCGCGATTTACAAGAGCCACAGAATCATATGGCTGCATCGAGTGGTGTTCACGGTGTTACTGGTTCTGTTGTTGGCACAAGTGATGCACAGACTCTTACTAATAAAACTATTGATTTTAATTCGAACACAATATTAAACGCCACAGGTAGTGGCGATAATGTTTCATCCCTATTGTTAATGGGAGGATAAGGAAAATATGGCAACCACATATAAGGTGCTTGGGCAGTCTGCTCCAAGTGCAACTACAGCAACAACTTTGTACACTGTTCCTAGTGCTACTGAGGCAGTGATTTCTACTATTGTTGTTTGTAATCGTGCAGCATCTGCTGCAACATATCGCATATCTGTTAGACCTGATGGTGCAGCACAAGCAAATCAACATTATATTGCTTATGATGCTACTGTTTCGGCTAATGATTCAACAGCGATTACTTTAGGTGTTACTGTTAACGCTGCTGATGTTATTACTGTTTATGCTTCTACTGCTGATTTGTCTTTTAATCTATTCGGAAGTGAGATTGCTTAATGGCTGTTAATCGTTTAAATGTTGGTGCTACTAACCAGTTGTTGGCTAAGGCTTCAACGGGTCAGTCTACTAATATTTTGGAGTTGCAGAATACTGCTGGTGTGACTGTTGCTGGTGTTGATGCTTCTGGTAATCCTGTTGGTGGTTTGGCTCGTCCTCCTATGTTTAAGAACTTAATTATTAATGGTGATATGCAGGTTGCCCAACGTGGTACTTCTGTTACTGGTATTACTGCTGGTGGTTATAGAACTGCCGACAGATGGGTTGTTGATTATGTTTCAGCAGGTACTTGGACACAAACTGTTGAAAATGATGCCCCAACTGGTTCAGGTTTTCGTAAATCATTAAAGATGCTTTGTACAACAGCAGATGCTTCTCCTGCTGCAGGTGATGCTTTAGGATTACTTCAAGTAATTGAAGGTCAAAACCTTCAACAAATTGCTAAAGGAACTTCTTCTGCTAAAGAATTAACTTTTTCTTTTTGGGTTAAAGCAAATGTTACTGGAACATATATTGTTGAACTTTATGATAACAATAATACTCGCGCAGTATCAAAATCATACACAATAAATGCTTCAGCAACTTGGGAAAAGAAAACAATAACATTTCCTGCCGATACTACTGGTGCATTTAATAATGATAATGCTCAAAGTTTATATGTAACTTTTCAATTAATGGCTGGAAGTAATTTTACTTCTGGTACTTTAGCAACTTCTTGGGCTTCAATAACTAACGCTAACCGCGCTGTTGGTCAGGTTAACCTTGCAGCATCAACAAACAACTACTGGCAAGTAACAGGTGTACAACTTGAAATTGGTAGCACTGCAACAGAGTTTGAGTTTCTTCCTGCTGATGTTGAACTTGCAAGATGTCAAAGATATTATTATAGACTTTTTCCAGCAGCAAGTTCTGCAATACTTGCATTTGGTGGAAATCACTCTACTACAAGTTGTAGAGTTGCTCTATATTTTCCAGTTGAAATGCGTATCGCTCCAACAGCAATTGAAGTAACTGGAACTGCTAGTGATTATTCAGTTTCAAGTGCTGGAGTTAATACTATTGCTTGTAATGTTGTTCCTGCTTTTAACGGTGGAGCCGTTAGATTTGCTACAATATCTGGTTCTGTTGCATCAGGTTTAACAAATAATATTCCTGCAATACTTAATACTAATTCTACGGCAGGATATCTTGGTTGGAGTGCAGAACTATGAGATGGGTAAAATTTCAAATAATAGACGGTAAACAAATTTATGGTCGCATTGATGATGATGGTTTGATGCGAGTAACTTGCGTAGTAGAACATCCAGAACTTCAACAATGGATATCTGAAGGTAATACCCCAGAGGAAGTGAATAACTAAATGGCAATTAACAATTTCAATGTTGGTGTAGGCACAACCTCACAACTAACACGCTACCGATACGTGGCAACAGGTGGAGAAACATCAGTCAGTGGCACAGACGCTGACGGCAAAACCTTGTCCTACACAGTAGGCTTAGAACAAGTGTTTTTGAACGGTGTGAACCTGGTGCGTGGACAAGACTACACAGCAACCAATGGTACATCTGTTGGTGCTTTGACTGCTCTTGTGGCTTCTGATGTGGTTGAGGTGTTTGCTTATGTTCCTTTCAATATTGCTAATGCTTTGACTGTTTCTACTGTTGATGCTAAGGGTGATTTGTTGGTTGGTACTGGGGCTGATGCTGTTGGTAGGTTGGCTGTTGGTTCTAACAATGCTGTTTTAACTGCTGATTCAACTGCTTCTACTGGTACTAAATGGAATGTTCCAGATAGTTTTGAATTGATTAATACTGGTGGTACTGCTTTAACTGCTGCTGGAACTATCACTGTTAACGTTAGTGGTAAGAGTAAGTATCTTGTTCGCATTGATGCTGCAAGTGCATCAAGTGCAAGTTCGTTTTTAGTAATAAGATTAAATTCAGATACTGGAAGTAATTATAGTGGCTCTTGGTTGTTAAGAGAAGGCACTGGAATGTATAACGACCAAGGTTTAAAAGATTCTATTCTTCTTGGAAGAATGGGTAGCAACTCTGCTGGTAATAATTTTTCTGGTCACACTTTAATTATGGGTGCTAACTCTACTGCACCTAAGCCTTTTGTTGCTACTGGTTTTGGTGACGGCACTGACTCTAGAGGTTATAATGTTACTGGTATTTATATTGGGACTAGCACAATTAGTTCAATTAGTATTATTTCTGGTACTGGTAATTTTGATGGTGGCACTGTTTATGTTTATGGAGCGATATGATGATTGAAAAAATAATTGATTTAAACGGTAATGTTATTGAGAGACCTTATACTGCTAAAGAGATAGCAGAGGTTAATAAGAATATTGCAGATGCTGAAACTTTTAAGGCTGAGCAGGATGCTAAGGCTGCTGCTAAGGAATCTGCTTTAACAAAATTACAGGCTTTGGGTTTGACTGAGGTTGAAGCGAAACAGATTGTGGGTATATAAATGACTAGAGCAAGAGACCTAGCAGACTTAGGTGGTAATGCTGCAACACTTGAAAAACAAGGGTTAACATTAATTAACACTACAAGTTTTTCAGGAGT
>Ga0315903_10000689_pt1 | contig 50825 bp, 49 predicted proteins | sample LakEriMetagenome_7_FD_203524 | JGI IMG/M metagenome (GOLD analysis project Ga0315903, IMG submission 203524) | Freshwater fungal communities from buoy surface, Lake Erie, Ohio, United States - Buoy 2 MA119 | ecosystem: Environmental > Aquatic > Freshwater > Lake | place: USA: Lake Erie, Ohio... | reverse complement strand
AGCAAGTTGAACTGCTGAAAAATCACCCCCACATGGTCGGCTCTGAAGGCATCACGTTGCCCCGCGCCAAGCGCAGCCCAGTCTTGGCCCAGCAATGAAACACGCCCTTCGCGTGGAGACAAGACACCCGCCAGCAGTCCCAGCAAGGTGCTTTTGCCACAGCCACTTGGGCCATGCAAAAAAACGGTCTGCCCCGCGTCAAGGTGCAAGGGCCCCAGCGCCAGCGTGTCGGGCCCACCTGAAGTCCAAGCGAAGTGCAAAGGCTCAATGTCGATCACGGGTACTCCCTCGGTTCAGGCGGCAATATACCCGTTCATTCCGATACTGCGATCTTTCTCCTGCTTTCCCTGCGGGCAATCCAGACCGTGGCCCACAAAATCACCATAGAACCCACCCAAGTTGACTGACTGGGCACGTCACTAAAGACCAGCCAACCCAACAAAGACGCCCAAACCAAATCGAGAAAACGCATCGACTGCGTCCCCGAAATGTCGGCCAGCGCAAACGCTCGCGTGAGGCAATAGTGCGCCAAAGTGCCCAATACCCCCGTGGCCGCAAAACCCAACCACTGGATGGGCGTGGGCATTTGCCAATGAGGCAAGGCCATGGGCAGACTGAACACGGTGACCGTCAGGGCTTGCCACATCACAATGACCCCGGGCTTTTCATAGCGGGTCAGGGCTTTGGTGATCAAAAAAGAAGCAGCGAACACCGGTGAAGAAGCCAGCATGACCCAGTTGTACCAACCGCCTTCTCCGGACATTTTGGGTAAAACCACCACCAAAACCCCGGCAAAACCGATGAGGGCAGCGATCCACCGGTCTTTGCGCATGGGTTCACCCAGAAACCAGGCGGCACCGATCATGATGAAAATCGGGCCGGTAAAGCCAATGGCGGTCATGTCGGCCAAAGGGATTTTGGGCAAAGCCGTGAACCACAAAATGAGCCCCAGCGTGTGCACACCGCCACGCCAAAATTGTCCGGCCAGGTTCACAGGCATGTAAGCCCGCCAGCCATCGCGAAAGATCCAGGGCAAGATCACCAGGAAACCGAACAAATAACGTAAAAACTGGGATTGATACACATCCAGTTGCAAGGTCAGTTGGCGGGCGATGGTGTTTAGCACGGAAAACATCAGCCCCCCCAAGACCATCCAAACCATGCCGCGCACTGTCGGGGGCCATGCGGCAAAAGTGCGCAAATTACGGCGATGCGCCAGCGACCACTGCCTTGGCGAGAAGAAAAAGGGCTTGCGCGGTTTCATGCAAGCCTGAATGAAGGGGTATGAATCACCCAAAGATCTTAACTTGCACCCTAAACGGGGACTGTCGCTTGTGTTGGGCAGGGCCAACATCCGACTTTGGCACGGTCGAACCTAGGTCTCATGAAAAAGCCCCGCAATGCGGGGCTTTTGTGGTTTCATGAACCGCGCCAATGCAAACCTTCGGCCGCAGGGGCGACCTCCCACGGGGAAACCGCACAAACCGACAGGGGGCTTGGCAGTTGAAAGCTCCTGCATGGGGCTCGGAAGTAGAAAGCTCCTATGTGGGGCTTGGTCGTTGAAAGTTCCTGCGTGAGGCTTGGTATTTGAAAGCCCCTGCAGGGGCTGGTCTCAGTGTTTATTGCGCACTGTTCTGCAGTGCTGCAATGCGCTCTTCAATGGGCGGGTGGGTGCTGAAAAGCTGGCCGATACCGCCTGCAATCCCCATGGCCGCCATGCTTTTGGGCAACTCGGCGGTGTGCACACCACCCAAGCGCGCCAAGGCATTGATCATGGGCTGTTTGCGACCCATGAGTTTGGCAGCGCTTGCGTCGGCACGGAATTCGCGTTGTCGGCTGAACCAGGCCACGATGATGGCCGCCACAAAACCCAACAAAATATCCATCACGATGGTGGTGACGTAGTAGCCAATACCGGGGCCACTGTTTTCACTGTCACCTTTACGCAGAAAGCTGTCCACGGCATAACCCACCACTCGGGAAATGAACACCACAAAGGTGTTCATGACCCCCTGAATCAGGGTCATAGTCACCATGTCACCGTTGGCAATGTGTGCCACTTCGTGGGCAATGACGGCTTCGATTTCTTCGTGCGTCATGTTTTGCAACAAACCAGTAGACACCGCCACCAAGGCCGAGTCGCGGAATGCCCCTGTGGCGAAGGCGTTGGGGTCGCCTGGAAAGATACCGACTTCGGGCATGCCAATACCCGACTTGTCTGCAAACTTGCGCACCGTTTCCACAATCCAGGCTTCATCGGCATTGGCAGGCTCTTTGATGACCTGCACACCCGAGCTCCACTTGGCAACCGGCTTGCTGATGAGCAAGGAAATGATGGCACCGCCAAATCCCATGATCAGTGCAAAACCCAGCAATGCGCCCAAGTTCAGACCATTAGAGGTCAAGAACCGGTTCACGCCCAGCAGATTGGCCACGATGCCCAGCACAACCACTACGGCCAAGTTGGTCATCACAAAAAGAAGAATACGTTTCATGTCAAGTTTCACTTTCAACCCGAAGACGCGGGCACGTTGGCTGAATGGTAGGGTCTCGCCGCTCAAAATCAAGCAAGGGCGGCGATTTCCTGAAAGGCGTACGGTTTTTATGCCGCTTGCTTGAGCCGCTTGGGCCGAAAAACAGCGGTATCTTGGTAAAAAACAGGGTCTTGATTGGCGGGCCACCAGCCGGGCACGCCCAGCAAAGGCAGGGGACTGAAGGGTTTACGAGACAACTTTTCAGCACTCAGGTCTTGTGCCAGCCAAGTGTCCAGCTGGGTTGGCGAGATCCCCTCGGGCACGCGCCACAAATGCACCGTGATTGAGGCGTATGGCTGCACCAGCTTTTCGAGCGCGGCATGACCAAAGACCCATAAACGGGTGGTGGCCCATTCTGTGCGCAAGCTCACGAAGGCATCCACCCAGCGGTGTTCGGTCAGTGCCGCCCACAAGGCATCCGAGGGCTGGATCAAGCAGGCGTTCTCATCAAACACTGTGGCCGCATCGCGCACAGGTCCGCGTACCTGTCCGACCCCAGCCCGCGCAATTTCGCTGGCCTGCAGTTGATTAAGGCGTTTTTTGGCCTGCGGAAAATGCATCCAACACATTGCATTGAAGAAATCGTGCAGGCCTTCGCGGGTGGGCACTTGCCCGCTGGCAAATATGAAGTCCTCGTAGGCCTGGCCTTCGGGCAAGTCACTTTGCGGCACAAAATGAACCGGAACCGAGGCTGGCAAAACCCCTGCTTTGTTCAATGCCTCGTTCAAAGCCTGGTGCTGGGCCGATCCATCCACAATTTTTTGGGCCACGGGTTCGCCTAGGGCCCGCCAACCGGCCAACCAAGGCGCCGACCAGTCTATGGCCGATACACCCGGGGACGGGGCAGAAAGACAGCGTGAGTCTGCAGGCTTGGGAATTAGGGGTTCAACAGACGCCATGGCAAGCTTTCCCCTGAACGCAGCGGCTTCAGCTCTGCCTCTCCAAAAGCAAAACTCTCAGCCGGTGTCCAGCTTTCCTTGCGCAAAGTGATTCGGCCCGTATTGCGCGGCAACCCATAAAAATCGGCACCAAAGAAACTGGCAAAACCTTCCAGTTTGTCGAGTGCACCCGCCTGCTCAAAGGCTTCGGCATACATATCTATGGCCGCGTGGGCGGTGTAACAGCCTGCGCAACCCGTGGCGTGCTCTTTCAAATGCGCAGGGTGCGGTGCGCTATCAGTGCCCAAAAAGAAGCGTGGGTGCCCCGAAGTGGCCGCTTTGACCAGTGCCAGTCGGTGCGTTTCACGTTTGAGCACAGGCAGGCAGTAGTAATGCGGGCGAATTCCACCCGTAAAAATGGCATTGCGGTTGTACAGCAGGTGGTGGGCCGTGATGGTGGCCCCCAAACGGGCATCGCCCTCGGCTACATACTGGGCAGCCTCTAAGGTGGTGATGTGTTCCATCACGATCTTCAGCTCGGGGAAATCCCGCCGTAAGGGCTTGAGTTGCTGCTCAATGAACACCGCTTCACGGTCAAACAGGTCGATATCAGGCGAGGTCACCTCGCCGTGCACCAACAACAACAGGCCCTCGCGCTGCATGGCTTCGAGCACCGGGTAAATCTTGCGCAAATCGGTCACACCGGCATCGCTGTTGGTGGTGGCACCCGCCGGGTAAAGCTTGCAGGCCACCACCCCGGCCGCTTTGGCGCGGGCAATTTCAGCCGGGGCCAGGTTGTCGGTGAGGTACAGGGTCATCAACGGTTCAAAGGTCAGCCCCTTGGGCACGGCCGCCAGAATGCGAGCCTTGTAAGCCATGGCCTGCTCGGCGGTGGTCACCGGCGGCTTGAGGTTGGGCATGATGATGGCGCGGCCAAACTGAGCTGCCGTGTGGGGCACCACCACATTCAGCGCAGCGCCATCGCGCACATGCAGGTGCCAGTCATCGGGGCGGGTGAGGGTCATTTCTTGAGTCATGGCGCGTATTGTCTCAAACCTGCGGCTGCCGTTCGGCTTCGGGGGTCGGCCGCAGGGTTCGGCCGCAAGGGTCGGCCACGGGGGCGACCGCGAAGGTCCGCTGCGGTTTCAGCCCCCCTCTATATCAGTGCTGCAAGATTTTGTTCAGGAAATCTTTGGTCCGGGGCTGGCGGTTTTCAGGGTGATTGAAGAACTCGTCTTTTGAGCAGTCTTCCAAAATGCGCCCGCCCACATCAATAAAGATCACCCGATTGGCCACTTTGCGGGCAAAACCCATCTCGTGGGTCACCACCATCATGGTCATGCCTTCATTGGCCAGTTGAACCATCACGTCCAGCACTTCGCCGACCATTTCGGGGTCAAGGGCTGAGGTGGGTTCGTCAAACAGCATCACGATCGGGTCCATCGACAAGGCGCGCGCAATGGCCACACGCTGCTGCTGCCCCCCCGAAAGCTGGCCTGGAAACTTGTCTTTGTGGGCCAACAGGCCCACGCGGTCCAGCATTTTGAGGCCCCGCTCTTTGGCTTCAGATTCGGTCCGACCCAGCACCTTGATCTGGGCAATGGTCAGGTTTTCGGTCACCGACAAGTGCGGAAACAGCTCAAAACTCTGAAAAACCATGCCCACACGCGCCCGCAGTTTGGGCAAATCGGTGCCTGCATCCATCAGAGAGATGCCGTCTACGTGGATGCTGCCTTGTTGCACTGGCTCCAGCGCGTTCACCGTCTTGATGAGGGTCGACTTGCCCGAACCCGAGGGTCCGCAGACTACAACCACGTCGCCTTTGCTGATATTGACGTTGCAGTCGTTGAGCACCTGCACAGGGCCATACCACTTGGACACGTTTTTAATTTCAATCATTTTCTTTTCCCGATTTCAGTTCGCGCTTCAGCGCACGATCGCAATCCTGGCCTGCAAGCGTTTAACGGCCCAGGACAGTGCAAAACAAATAATGAAGTAGACCCCTGCGGCCAGGATGTAAGCCTCTTCAGGTCGGCCGTAAATCTTGCCTGCGTTGGTGAAGCCTTTGAGCAAGTCATAAGCACCAATGGCATAGACCAGCGAGGTGTCTTGAAACAAGATGATGGTTTGCGTGAGCAAGACCGGCAGCATGTTTCTAAAGGCCTGCGGCAAGATGATCAGGCGCATGTTTTGACCATAGGTCATGCCCATGGCCTGCCCGGCATAAACCTGCCCACGCGGGATGGACTGAATACCGGCGCGCATGATTTCGCTGAAATAAGCCGCCTCAAAGGCGACAAAGGTGATGATGGCAGACCATTCAGCGCCTATGGGTCGGCCAATCAAGAAAGGCATCAGCAAATAAAACCACAAGATCACCATGACCAAGGGCACGGAACGCATGCCGTTGACATAAAAGGTGGCGGGCGTACTCAACAGTTTGGAGCCCGACAAGCGCATCAAGGCCAACAAAGTGCCAAAGATCACCCCGCCAATGGTGGCCGTGATGGTCAGCTGCACGCTGAAAACCAAGCCGCTCCAGACAAACTTGCGGAGCATTTCCAGATCAAAAAAGGAAAGGTCGAGTCCGAACATGTCAGTGCCCTCCCGTTCCGCCAGAGACAATAAAGCCCGGCACACGCATTCTTTTCTCGATCTGGGCGAACACCCGATTGACCGCGAAAGCCGACAAGGCATAGAGGCCCGTCACAGCGATGTAGATTTCGATACCGCGCGAGGTCTCTTCTTGTGCCTGCATGGCAAACATGGTGAGTTCGGCAATCGACACGGCAAACGCCACCGAAGAGTTTTTTAGCAAGTTCATCGACTCACTCGTCAGCGGCGGCAAGATGATGCGAAACGCCATCGGCAAAATCACATACCGATAAGACTGCGCCGTGGTGAACCCCATGGCCATAGCGGCATAACTTTGTCCCTTGGGCAGGGATTGGATACCCGCCCGGACTTGCTCGGCAATGCGTGCTGAGGTGAAAAACCCCAGCGCAAACACCACAAGCACAAAGCCGGGCACTTGCTGAAACGCCGGAAATATTTTGGGCACCACAAAGTACCACAGGAAAATTTGCACCAACAATGGAATGTTGCGGAACAACTCGACCCAAGCGTTGCCCAAAGCCACGAGCACGGGTCTCCCGGGAAGCGTTCGGACGGTCCCGACCACGGCACCCACGGCTATGGCCACCACCCAAGAGCTGGCAGCCACCGCCAGTGTCCAGCGCCAAGCCTCCAGCATCCACTCCAGATACGTGCGGCCGCTGCCGTCATCGGTCAAAAAGACCTGCCAATCCCATGTCATTTTTTTAGTCCTGCAAAGTGGGTGTTCGTCACCCAAAAAGAAACCCCGCCCAAGTCATCCCCGGCGGGGTTTGATACGCCTCAAACTAAATTTACTTCTTGGCGTAATCTTCAGCAGGCTTGTCGTTCAGGTTGGCCCAGGCCGTTTTGGTGGCCTCGCTGGCCTCTAAACCCACCTTGGTATTTTTGGGTGGAATGGGTTGCATGAACCATTTGTCATACACCTTGGCCATGTCACCGCTTCGGACCATGTCGCGAACCGTGTCATCGGCCAATTTCTTGAAGGCCGGATCGTCTTTGCGGATCATGATGGCGATGGGCTCCACGCTGAGCACCTCGCCCACAATGCGGTAATCGGCGGGGTTTTTGGCCGTGGCAATGTTGCCCGCCAAAATCTGACCGTCCATCACAAACGCATCGGCGCGACCCGACTCAAGCAACAAGAAGCTGTCAGCATGGTCTTTGCCAAAAACTTCCTTGAAGTCAACGCCATTGGCGCGCTCATGTTTGCGCAGCAACTGCACCGAGGTGGTGCCTGTGGTGGTGGCTACATTCTTGTTGGCCAATTGGGTAATGGAGGTGATGCCGGAAGCCACTTTGGCAGCAATGCGCACTTCTTCAACAAAGGTGGTCAACACAAAAGAAACATCCTTTTGGCGTGCAGCATTGTTGGTGGTGGAGCCGCACTCGATGTCCACGGTGCCGTTTTGCACCAAAGGAATGCGGTTTTGTGAAGTGACCGACTGGAGTTTTACATCTACTTTTCTGCCCACGGCTTTTTCCACGTTGCCGATGATGCGTTGGCACACTTCGTAGTGGAAACCGGCATATTTGCCATCACCCAAGGTGTAAGACAAGGCACCTGAGGAGTCACGCACACCCATGGTGATGACACCCGATGATTTCACCTTGGCCAAGGTGTCAGCCTGAGCAGCGACACAAGCGAGAGCGGCCACGGCAACAGCCAGTAATTGTTTTTTCATTCATTTCTCCAGAAAGATTGCTTAAAAAAGAAAAATCTAGCACCGAAACCATCAGCTCGGGTGCACCAGAAGAGTCAGGAATGTCCTGCCTCTTGCATTTTCAGCACTAACTGTGCCTACCATTTGGCAGATTGTCACTATAGTCAGTTTGAGGTCAGCCTTTTATCAGGGTGTTCCCGAGTCAATATGCAAAAAATGCATACCCTCATGACAGAGGCCGTGCTTCTGTCTCCATTTGGGTCTTATTGACCAAATAAGACCACAGATCAGCGGCACTCCGCTTGGGGACTTGACGGTTGCCGGGTTTTTCCCGGTAAGCACGCACTTCCATGGTCAAGGACAGGGGAGCCTCGCCCATCAAAGACACTTCGACCAAGGCGCCCGACTGAATTTCTTTCCTGACCGCGCTTTGGGGTAAAAAGGCCATGCCATGCCCTTCAAGCGCCATGACTTTCAGGCCTTCGGCCATGTCGGTTTCGTAGACACGCTCTAGGTGAATCGGGGTTTTGGCTTGTTTGAGTATCCAGTCCGTGATGCCTCCCAAATAAGCCCCCGGGGCATAACCTAAATAAGGCAAGGGCCTGGCTACCGCACCCGGCAAGGCAAAAACCGCACGCCCATCCGGACCGGCTTTGGCATAGGGGGCAATGACTTCCTGACCCAAAACCACCAACTCGTAACGCTCAGCATCCAGTTGCAAGGGCTGCGAAGGGTGGTGATAAGCAATCAGCACATCGCAACCACCCTCTACCAAGCGCATGGCCGCATCGTGCACATTGAGCGCAATCAGGCGACTTTTGATCGGGCCAAACCCCTCTCGCAGGCTGGCCACCCAAGACGGGAAGAAAGTAAATCCCAGCGTATGGGGCACCGCAAACTCGATGAAATCTTGCCCGGCCGAATTGTGCCCACGCAACATGGCGCGGGTGTTTTGCAACGATTGGAGCATCTCCAGCGCCTGCGCATACAGGGTTTCACCAGCAGGCGTGAGCTTGGTGGGGTAGGAGCTGCGGTCTACCAAATCAGCGCCAGCCCAAGCCTCAAGTGACTGAATGCGCCGCGAAAATGCGGGCTGCGTCACATGTCTCAACTGGGCTGAACGGCTGAAACTGCGGGTTTCAGCCAAACTGACAAAATCTTCAAGCCATTTGGTTTCCATGCTGAATTATGTCGCGGCAGCTGGCGCCGATAAAGCGGACGGCGCTTCAGAATTTTGTTGCAAAGCCCACATGCTGGCATAGCGCCCTTGGCGGGCCAACAATTCGGCGTGGTGGCCACGTTCGATGATTTCCCCGGCCTCCATCACCAGTATTTCGTGCGCATCCACCACCGTGGACAAGCGGTGCGCAATGACCAACGTGGTCTTGTTTTGCGCCACGCTGGCCAATTCAGCCTGAATAGCGCGCTCATTGGCCGAATCCAGGGCCGAGGTGGCTTCGTCAAAGACCAAAATCGGCGGGTCTTTCAGCAAGGTTCGGGCAATCGCCACACGCTGTTTTTCGCCACCCGAGAGCTTCAAGCCGCGCTCGCCCACCGAGGTCTGATAGCCCTTGGGGGTCGAAGCAATGAAATCATGAATGCGAGCAGCACGCGCCGCCCCCTCAATGTCGGCTTGGCTGGCCCCCGGACGGCCATACGCAATGTTGTAGGCCACGGAGTCGTTGAACAACACCGTGTCTTGCGGCACGATGCCCAGCGCCTTGCGCACACTCGACTGAGTAACTTGCCGGATGTCCTGGCCCGCGATGCGGATAAAGCCTTGCTGGACATCGTAAAAGCGGAACATCAAGCGTGCCAGGGTGGACTTACCCGAACCCGAGGGGCCGACCACTGCCACCGTTTTGCCCGCCGGAATGGTGAAGCTGATGTCCTTAAGGATTGGACGATCGCTTTCATAGGCAAACGACACGCGGTCAAACACCACATCGGGCGCACCCTTTAAAGCCAAAGCCTGTGCGTCTGGCGCATCGGCTACTTCGCGCTCGCGGTCCATTAGCACGAACATTTTGTCGAGGTCGGTCAGGCTTTGCTTGATCTCCCGGTACAGCACGCCCAAAAAATTGAGCGGAATGTACAACTGGATCATGAACGCATTGATCATGACCAGATCACCCAAAGTCATGCGCCCCGCCACGACGCCCTCGGTGGCGCGCCATAGCATGGTCACCAAAGCCGCCGCAATGATGAGTTGCTGCCCGGTATTGAGCACCGACAAGGTGGTTTGCGCCTTGAGCCGCGCCATGCGCAAACGCTCCAGGCTTTCGTCGTAACGCCCGGCCTCAAACACTTCATTGCCAAAATACTTGACCGTTTCGTAGTTCAGCAACGAATCGATGGCGCGGGTGTGCGCCGCCGAATCGAATTCATTGGCTTGCTTGCGAAATTGCGTTCGCCACTCGGTGATGCGGACCGTGAAGACGATGTAAAAAATCAGGGCCAACAGCGTGATGATTGCAAACCAGGCATCAAATTTCACCGCCAAAATGGCCAGTACCAAGCCGACCTCAACAAGCGTCGGGATGATGCTGTAAAGCGAATAAGAAATCAGCGACTCGATGCCCCGCACGCCCCGTTCAATGTCACGCGTCATGCCGCCGGTCTGGCGGGCCAGGTGAAAACGCAGACTCAGGGCATGCAAATGCTCAAAGGTCTGCAAAGCAATGCTGCGCGAGGCCCCCTGCGTGGCTTTGGCAAAGACCAGTTCACGCAACTCGGTAAATGCCGAGGTCAGCAAACGCAATGCGCCATAACCGACCAACAAGGCCACCGGCACCACCAAAACCGCCTGGGGGTCGCCCGGCTTCAGGCTCATGGCGTCTACCAACTCCTTTAGCAGTAAGGGCACACTCACATTGGCCAGTTTGGCCCCCACCATCAGACTGAGCGCAATCACCACACGCCATTTGTATTGCCACAAATAGGGCAACAAGCGCGACAAGGTTTTCCAGTCGCCGCCAGAGGACGCCGGGGGCGCATGGCCTTTGGAGTGACCAGAAGTTGGGGCAGCAGGTGCAGAGCTTTCGCCGTGTTGGCGCATAGGGGACAATCCAATTCAACGTTAACCCTTGATTGTGCCCATGTCTGAATCTCCACACCTCAACACCGTGACTTTGCCCACCGACCAGGAGCTGGTGCTCAAGGTCATCCCCATGCCGGCCGACTGCAATGCCAGTGGCGACATCTTCGGTGGCTGGGTCATGGCCCAAGTGGACTTGGCCGGGGCAGTCCTGCCTGCCCGCCGCATCAAGGGCCGCATGGTCACTGTGGCCGTCAACGAGTTCATCTTCAAGCAACCCGTGAAAGTGGGCGATTTGCTGTCTTTTTTCTCGCGCATCGTGCGGGTTGGCCGCACTTCCGTCACTGTCAAGGTAGAGGTATTTGCCGAGCGGATGACCTTGCAAGGCCAATACATCAAGGTAACCGAAGCCCACCTTACCTATGTGGCCGTGGACGAGCTGGGTCAGCCCCGGGTGGTTCCTGCTGAATGAGCCAGTGCTTGTGCCGCTCGGGTCGGCAACCTCAAGACACGATGTATGCCGCAGCGCCGGTCGACATCAAGGTGCCATCGGGCCCGCAAAACTCCATGCGCGAAGAACCGACTCGGGAGCCCACCCGCAAAGCGTTGGCCGTGATGGTGAAGTATTCACCGATGCCCGGGCGCAGATAGTCCACGCGCAGGTCAATGGTGCCCAACTTGGTAAATCGCTCAAGGCGCTTGGCGGGGGTCTCGTCCATGTGCTTGGCCGCCAGTGCCGCCATGACGGCCGCGCTGCCGATCGCATCCAGCACAGCACTGATGACACCCCCATGAACCCGGTTGTAGGCGTAATGCCCCACCAGTTCGGGCCGCATATCGATGCGGGCCTCGATGCCATCGGGTGTCACTTTGACCAGTTTGAGGCCCAGCGTTTTGTTGAAAACAATCTTTTCTTCAAAAATCTGACGGAAGCCTTCGATGTATTCGGGTTCAAGAACGACCGGGGAAGTGGAGCGATGGGACATGCCTGGCTTTTCAAATAGATCAGTGTGGGCGAGTCTACAGGCCCAAGAGACTGGCCTATCGGTTTAAAGCTTTGAAAAGTCGGGTTTACGCTTTTCCATAAAAGCACCAAAAGCTTCTTTGGCAGCGGGCTCGCGCAGCATGCGCCCAAAGCTTTGGCCTTCTTCGGCCATTTTTTGCAAGACTTCTTGCTGAAAACCGCCCTTCATTAGGCGCTTGGTCTCTGTGAGCGACGACAAAGGTTTGGCGGCCAGTTTGCGTGCCTGGGCCTGGGCGTAGCCGTTGACCTCAGTGGGAGGCACAACGCGATTGACCAAGCCAACTTCTTGAGCCGCTTCGGCAAAAAAGGGCTCACCCATGAGCAAGGCCTCGGCTGCGCGGTGGTAGCCAAACATGCGGGGGGCCAAGAGGCTGGAGGCCGCCTCCGGGCAAAGTCCAAGGTTAACAAAGGGCATGGAAAATGCGGCGTTGTCCCCCGCGTAAACCAGATCGCAATGGAACAGCATGGTGGTGCCAATGCCCACCGCAGGCCCGGCCACAGCGGCCAGCAGGGGTTTTTCAAAGGTGGCAATACCGCGCAAAAAACGGAAAACGGGCGACTCTTGTGTGCTGGGCGGCTGGTTCAAAAAGTCGCCAATGTCGTTTCCCGCGCTGAAGATGCTCTCATGGCCCTGGAACAACACCACCCGCACGCTGGCATCGGCTGAAGCCAACGCCACGGCATCGGCCATCGCTGCGTACATGGCCCCCGTGATCGAGTTTTTCTTGTCCAGACGGTTGAAGGTGATGGTCGTCACCCCTGCGTCGGTGTGGGTCAGGATGTCAGACATGGAATTCCTTGGTTGGGTCTGCGGTGTTGGGTCGAGGCTGGCGTGGCTTATTGGACCCGAATCCAGGTTTGGGTACGGCCCAACAAAGGCGCACCAATGTAGCCACGGACTTCGAGTTTTTTGCCCCCGTCAATGGGGGTCAAGCGCAGGCTGTAGTTCTTGCCGTTCTCGGGATCGAGAATTTTCCCGCCCTCCCACACCAATTTACCGTCGCTTGCTTGACCGCCCCGGATGATTTCGAGGCCAATTTTCGGTTTGTCCTTGCGGTCATCCGAGCACAAATTGCAATTCGGTTCGGTGCCGGGCTTGGTGAGCAATGATTTTTCGAGCACACCCGACAAAACCCCTGCAGCGTTTTGGCTGATGCGAACTTCGGCCTTGGGCTGGTTGGTGTCGTCGTCAATGGTGCGCCACAAGCCCAGGGGACTCATTTGGGCCTGGGCGGCCAAGGCCAACAAACTGAGACTCAAGACGAATACGGGTTTGATCATGTTGTTCTTTCGATCGGGTTGTCAAAATCAGGCCAGCGCCGCATCGGTGTCCATCAAGACCTCACTGCCGGCACGCATACGGCGCATGAGGCTGGCGGTTTCGGGCATGAGGCGCGTGAAGTAAAAGCGCGCAGTTTGCAATTTTGCCTGGTAGAAGGGGTCCGGGCGTTGCGCTTCCTCTTCGGCTTCGGCCAGCTTTTTGAGCGCGACCTGAGCCGAACGGGCCCAAAAATAACCCAACACCAAGTGGCCCACCACGCGCAGATAATCCACCGCCGCAGCCCCCACCTCGTCGGCATTGCTCAAGGCTTTCATGCCCACTTCACCCGTGATTTGGGTCAACTTCTGGCCCAGATCAGCCAAGGGCTTGATGAACTCGGCCATGGCTTCATTGGCCATTTCGGCCTTGACCAATTGCTCAACCAAATGGCCAAACTTTTTGAGTGTGGCCCCCTGGTTGCCCAACACCTTGCGCCCCAACAAATCCAGCGACTGAATGGTGTTGGTGCCCTCATAAATCATGTTGATGCGGGCATCGCGCACAAACTGCTCCATGCCCCACTCCTTGATGTAGCCGTGACCACCAAAGACTTGTTGGCAGGCCGATGTGGCTTCCCAAGCATTGTCGGTGGTGAACGCTTTGACGATGGGGGTGAGCAAGGCCACGATTTCAGCGGCCTCAGCACGCACGGCTTCGTCCGGATGGTGAATCTCTTTGTCGAGCAACAAGGCGCAATAACATGCCAGTGCCCGCCCGCCTTCGGCATAAGCTTTGGCCGTCATCAGCATGCGGCGCACATCCGGGTGCACGATGATCGGGTCAGCAGGTTTGCCAGGTGCTTTGACACCCGTGAGGGAGCGCATTTGTACCCGGTCTTTGGCATAGGCCAACGCGTTTTGATAGGCCACCTCGGTCAGGCCAAGCGACTGGTTGCCAACACCCAGACGGGCCGCGTTCATCATCACAAACATGGCCGCCAAACCTTTGTTCGGCTGCCCGACCAGGGTGCCCACGGCTTCGTCGAGCACCATTTGGCATGTTGCGTTGCCATGAATGCCCATCTTGTGCTCCAGCCCGCCGCAATAAATGCCGTTGCGCTCACCGATGGCGCCATCGGTCGTTAACTTGAACTTGGGCACGATGAACAGGCTGATGCCTTTGCTGCCGGGAGGCGCATCGGGCAAACGGGCCAACACCAGATGCACGATGTTGGGGGCTAAGTCGTGCTCACCGGCGCTGATGAAGATTTTTTGCCCGGTGATGCGGTAAGTGCCATCAGCTTGCGGCTCAGCCTTGGTGCGCATCAGCCCCAAATCGGTCCCGCAATGGGGCTCGGTCAGGCACATGGTGCCGGTCCATTCGCCAGAGGTCATTTTGGATAAATACAAGGCTTTTTGCTCGGGCGTTCCGTGTGCATGCAGGCATTCGTAAGCCCCGTGCGAGAGGCCGGGGTACATGGTCCAAGCTTGGTTGGCCGAGTTGAGCATTTCGTAAAAGCACTGGTTCACAACGAACGGCAAACCTTGCCCGCCATATTCGGGGTCGCAACTTAGCGCAGGCCAGCCACCGGCCACGTACTGCGCATAGGCGGCCTTGAAGCCGTCGGGGGCCTTGACCTCGTGGGTGTCCCGGTTAAGCGTGCAACCTTGGGTATCGCCAGAAATATTGATTGGAAACACCACTTCGGCGGCAAACTTGCCACCTTCCTCCAATACGGCATTGATGGTGTCGGCATCGGTGTCGGCGTGCCTGGGCAATGCCTTGAGCTCATCGCTCACCTGGAGCAACTCGTGCAATACAAACTGCATATCGCGCAATGGCGGGTTGTAAACGGGCATGTCAATTCCTTCAATAAATCAAGTAAGCAGATAAAAACAGGATCAGCGGGTCGCAGATTTGCGTGGGACTGGGGTGACAGATAAGGGTTTGGGTCGCTTGGCTGAATCGACCACGGCCGCAGGCGTTGCAATGGCATAACGCGCCAAAATGTGCGCAAAACCCATGCGCGCAAGTTGGGTGGCGCTGGGGTTACGCAAAAAACGGGCTTCGTAGTGCAGCGCCAGAATCAGGCCATGGATCTCAAAGGCGATCTGGTGGGCGTCGGCTGCTTGACTGAGATGCCCCTCCTCTTGTGCCAGCTCTACAGCTCGGCGCAGTGCGTTTTGCCAAGTAGCCACCGAAGAAGCCAGGGCATCGCGCACTGGGCCGCTGCGGTCGTCAAATTCAACCGCACCACTGATATAGATGCACCCGGAATCGATTTCGGCCGAGGTTTGCACAATCCAGTTGTCAAACAAGGCCTGCAGCCGCGCCACACCACGGGGTTTTTGCATGGCTGCATAAAAAACGCTGGCCTCAAAACGGTCGTGGTACTCACGGATGACCGAGATTTGCAATTCTTCGCGGGAGCCAAAGTGGGCAAACACACCCGACTTGCTCATGCCCGTGACCTCGGCCACGGCCCCTATGGACAAACCTTCCAAGCCAATTTGCGACGCCAAACCCAAGGCGGCATCTACGATCACCGACTTGGTCTGTTGGCCCTTGATCAGAACGCGCCGCCCCGTCTCGGGTCCGGTCAAGCTCTCGACTTTGGAGGAAATTTTGGTATTGGTCATGGTTTAAAAAAGAACGACCGTTCTATTTTGCACCAAAAGCCAACCAAAAATCAAACCACCTGAGCGTCCAAGGGTAAATCAGGAGCTTCAGGCCGCAGCCGCTGTCGGTTCAAACCCTGGCCAACACCGGGGCCAGTGCCCGCCCCGTGTGCGTGCCCAGACGCACCAACTCTTCGGGCGTGGCGGCGGCCACGATGCGGCCCCCGGCATTGCCCCCTTCCGGGCCCAGGTCAATGACCCAGTCGGCTTCAGCAATCACATCCAGGTCGTGCTCGATCACGATCACGCTGTGCCCGGCGTTCACCAAGCGGTGCAACACGCTGATGAGTTTGTCCACATCGGCCATGTGCAGGCCCACGGTGGGTTCGTCCAAAACATAGAGCGTGTGCGGTGCCTTGTTGCCGCGTTTGCCCACTTCGTCGCGCACCTTGGTCAGCTCGGTCACCAGCTTGATACGCTGGGCCTCGCCACCCGATAAGGTGGGCGACGGCTGGCCCAAGGTCAGGTAACCAAGGCCCACTTCTTTGAGCAACTGCAAGGGGTGGGCAATGCTGGGCATGGTGGCAAAAAAGTCCACGGCCTCGTCCACTTCCATCTGCAACACATCGCCAATGCTTTTGCCGCGCCAAGTGACAGCCAAGGTTTCCGGGCTAAATCGGGCCCCCCGGCAGGTCTCGCAAGGTACTTTCACATCGGGCAAAAAGCTCATTTCGATGGTGCGCATGCCTTGGCCCTCGCAACCGGGGCATCGGCCTTCACCGGTATTGAAGCTGAAGCGTCCGGCCGCATAGCCACGGGCTTTGGCCTCTAGGGTCTCGGCAAACAATTTGCGGATGGTGTCCCAAAACCCAATGTAGGTGGCGGGGCACGAACGGGGCGTTTTGCCGATCGGGGTCTGGTCGACCTCCAACACGCGGTCAACGGTTTCAAAGCCTTGCACATGGGTGCAAGCGGTCAGCGGTACGCGGTGCCCCGCATCTTGTGCGGTACGGCCGGCAAAAGTAGAGCGCTGGCCCACCAGCGCCTGCACATTGGTCAGCAACACATCGCGCGCCAAGGTGGATTTACCTGAACCGCTGACACCCGTCACGGCCACCAAGCGTTTCAGGGGCACCCGCACATCGACCTTGCGCAGGTTGTGCAAGTTAGCCGCAGTCAGGGTGAGCCATTGCAGGTCCGCAGCGTCCTTCTGCGCAGAGGCTTGCACCATACGCCGGGTTTGCAGCGGGTGCTTCATGGCATGCAGCAAATAACGCCCGGTTTGGGAGTCGGCAGAAGCCGTGATGTCTGCCACAGAGCCTTCAGCCACCAGACGACCGCCTCGTTTGCCCGCACTGGGTCCGATGTCGATGATGTGATCGGCACGGCGGATGGTGTCTTCGTCGTGCTCGACCACCACCAGCGTGTTGCCTTTTTCGCCGAGTTTATGCAAGGCGTTCAGCAAAATCTGGTTGTCGCGGGCATGCAAACCGATGGTGGGCTCGTCCAACACATAACAAACCCCCTGCAAATTACTGCCCAACTGAGCCGCCAAACGAATGCGCTGCGCCTCACCGCCAGACAAAGTGGGCGCCCCACGGTCCAAGGTCAGGTAGTTCAAGCCCACCTCTTCCAAAAACTCTAAGCGACTTTTGATCTCGGGCAGCAGGTCTCGGGCAATGTCGGCATCGCGCCCAAGCAATTGCAAGCTCTCCACCCATTGCCGCACCTCGGTCACCGAGAGACTGGCGATGTCGGTAATGCGCCAGCCTTGACCCGGCTGCGAGCCCAAACGTACGGCGCGGGCCGTCGCATTCAAACGGGTCCCCTCACAAGCGGGACAAGCCACATTGGCAAGGTCCTCAATTTCCGGTTCGGCAAAGGTTTGCTCACGGCCTTTGTCTTTGTCGTCACGCACCGAATCGTCGAACACCTGGCGCTCGTCCTTGCTCAGTTTGACGCCCGTGCCCACGCAGTCCGGGCACCAACCGTGCTTGCTGTTGTACGAAAACAAGCGCGGGTCAAGTTCGGCATACGAGGTGGCGCATTGGGGGCAGGCACGCAAGGTCGAGAACACCCGATGTTGCCCAATCCGGGCCGTGGATTCACCATTGAACATGGCCTCACGCAGGTCACCCAAATCGCTGAGTACATGCACCACACCTTTGCCGTGCTCCAGCGTTTTGCTGAGGGCTTGGCGCAAATCAGCTTCGTTGCTGGGCAGCACATCAAGGCTGGCCACGGGCAATTCGATGTTGTGCTCTTTGAATCGGTCAATGCGCGGAAAACCCTGGGTCGGCAAAAAGTCACCATCGACGCGCAAATGGGTGTACCCACGCGGGCGTGCCCAATCAGCCAATTCGGTGTAGACCCCCTTGCGGTTGATGACCAAGGGCGCCAGCAGCCCAATGTGCTGCCCCCTGAATTGCGTCATGAGCTGCGCCACGATGCTGTCGGGCGTTTGCGGTTGCACAGGGGTGCCGTCGTGCGTGCAGTGCTGAATGCCCAGCTTAACGTAGAGCAAACGCAAGAAATGCCAGACTTCGGTGGTGGTGCCCACGGTGGATTTGCGCCCACCGCGCGACAGACGCTGCTCAATGGCCACGGTCGGCGGAATGCCGTACACCGCATCCACCTCGGGGCGGCCTGCAGGCTGCACGATGGAACGGGCATAGGCGTTCAGGCTTTCCAGGTAGCGGCGCTGACCTTCATTAAACAAAATGTCAAATGCCAGCGTGGACTTGCCCGAGCCGCTGACCCCCGTCACCACATTGAATTTGCCACGCGGAATATTGACGCTCAGGTTTTTGAGGTTGTGCTCCTTGGCATTGACAATCTGAATGTGGTTGTTTTGAACGACCTTTGGGCTTGGAGCCGTCAGGGGATTCACTGTTTTCGCAGGCTTCAGATAGGCCGGCACAGCCTCTTGGGCCCCGTGCACCTCCCCCATGGACTCGGCATAGTCTCGCAAAGCCTGACCCGTGTGCGAGGCGGTGTGCGAACGCACTTCTTCGGGCGTGCCCTGGGCCACGATCAGGCCCCCGGCATAACCGCCCTCAGGTCCCAGATCAATCAACCAGTCGCTGGCGCGGATCACATCGAGGTTGTGCTCGATCACGATGAGCGAATGCCCGGCTTCAAGTAGTTTGCGCAAGGCGCGCATGAGCTTGGCAATGTCGTCAAAATGCAGCCCGGTGGTGGGTTCATCAAATAAAAACAAGGTGCCTTTGCGCGCCAAACTCTGGCGACTGCTGGACGCGCTCTTAGCGGCATCGGCCAAAAATCCTGCCAGCTTCAGGCGTTGCGCCTCGCCCCCCGACAAGGTCGGCACGGGCTGCCCCAGCTTGACGTATTCCAGGCCCACATCCACGATGGGCTGCAAAGCCCGAATCACGTCGCGGTCTTGTGCAAACAAAGCAGCGGCCTCGCTGACGGTCAGGTCCAGCACGTCGGCCACGTTCAGTTGGCGTGCTTTGGCTTCGCCCATGGCCTGACGCTCGACCTTGATCTCCAGAATCTCTGGCCGATAACGCTTGCCATCGCAATCAGGGCAACGCAGGTACACGTCTGACAAAAACTGCATCTCAACGTGTTCAAAACCCGATCCCCCGCAAGTGGGGCAGCGACCATCTCCGCCATTGAAGCTGAACTTGCTGGCCGTGTAACCGCGTTGACGCGACAAGGGCGCGGTGGCAAAAATTTCGCGCACCGCATCCCAAGCGCCCACATAGCTGGCGGGGTTGGATCGGGCGGTTTTGCCAATGGGTGATTGGTCCACGAACACCACATCGCTCAGGTGGTCGGCACCCAGCAGGCGGTCATGTGCACCGGGCGTTTCGGTGGCCTTGCCAAAATGACGCATCAGAGCAGGGGCCAGCACATCTTGAATCAAGCTCGACTTGCCAGAGCCGCTCACGCCCGTGATGGTGACCAAGCGTTGCAGCGGAAAGTCCACATCGATATTTTGCAGGTTGTGCTCGCGTGCGCCCTCCAGAATCAGACGCGGCGTGCTGTCGGTGACCATGCGCTTGAAACCCAGGCCCACTTGCTTGCGGCCACCCAGATAGGCGCCCGTCAGGGTGTCGGCATGGCGCAGGTCTGCGGTGCTGCCATCAAACACAATCTGGCCGCCGCGCTCACCCGGCCCCGGGCCCATGTCGATCATGCGGTCGGCGGCCAACATGACCGCCGGGTCGTGCTCCACCACCACCAGCGTGTTGCCCGCATCGCGCAAGCGGTGCATGGCTTGGGTGATGCGGCCCATGTCACGGGGGTGCAGACCAATGCTGGGCTCATCCAGCACAAACAAGGTGTTGACCAGCGAGGTGCCCAGAGCCGTGGTCAGGTTGATGCGTTGCACCTCACCGCCGCTCAGCGTGCGGCTTTGGCGGTCGAGTGTGAGGTAGCCAATGCCCACATCGCACAGGTATTTGAGTCGGGTGGTGATCTCTTCGAGCAACAGCTTCAGGGCTTGTGCTTCGGCGTCTGCTGAAGCTAAGGCCACTGCTGTGGCACTCATGCGGTTAAAGAAACGCCTCAACTGGTCAATCGGCATGATCATCATGTCGTGCAGGCTCAGGCCCGGCAGCGCCTCCAACTGGGCACGCGACCATTTCACCCCGGCCGGCATAAAACGCTTGGCTACGGGCAACACGCCGTCGGCGTTGTCGTGGCTGCCGATGCGCCACAGCAAGCTCTCAGTTTTAAGGCGGGCACCGTTGCAAGTGGGGCATTCGGTGTAGCTGCGGTATTTGGACAAGAGCACACGGATGTGCATCTTGTAGGCCTTGCTTTCCAGATATTCAAAAAAGCGTTTGATGCCGTACCACTGGTGGTTCCAACGCCCTTTCCACTCGGGCGAACCCTTGATGACCCAATCTTTCTGGGCCTGTGTGAGTTTCTCCCAAGGCGTGTCACGCGGAATGCCCGCCGCTTCGGCGTGGCGCATCAGGTCGTCCTGGTTCTCTTGCCAGGCGGGCGTCTGAAGTGTTTTGATGGCCCCAGCCCTTAAGGTGAGTTTGGGGTTGGGGATGACCAAACCGTAATCCACGCCAATCACGCGACCAAAACCCCGGCAGGTTTCGCAAGCACCCACCGCCGAATTGAAAGAAAACATCGAGGGAATCGGGTCGGTGTAACGCTGGTCGCTGTCGGGGCAATGCAGCCCAGTGGAAAACCGCCAAATATCTAAAGCGGCCTCGGATGAACCCGATGCGCCATCGGCTTCTGCGCCTAAGGGGGCGTCGACATAGACATTGAGACGCCCACCCCGTTTCAGGGCCACCTCGATGGCTTCGACCACCCTGACTTTTTCGGCGGTGCCGATTCTGAAGCGGTCGGCAATCACATCCAGCACCTTGCGCGGGCCGGTGGGCGTGGCCACTTCGCGCTCGGCCTGGACCTTGGTAAAACCGCTGGCTGATAACCATTGCGCCACTTGATCAGCGCTGGTATTGGCTGGCAGCTCAACCGGAAAGGTCAGGTACAAGCGCGGGTCTTGCGCTTGTGCGGCCCGAGTGGCCAGTTCGGCATAAATGGTTTCCGGCGTGTCATGGCGCACAGGCTGAGCGGTGTCTTTGTCAAACAACTGTCCGAGCCGGGCAAACAACAGCTTGAGGTGGTCGTTCAGCTCGGTCATGGTGCCCACCGTAGAGCGGGAACTGCGCACCGGATTGGTCTGGTCAATCGCAATCGCAGGGGGAACGCCCTCGACTTTGTCCACAGCAGGTTTGTCCATGCGGTCCAAAAATTGCCGGGCATAGGCACTGAAAGTCTCTACATAACGGCGCTGACCCTCGGCAAACAGCGTGTCAAACACCAAGCTGGATTTACCCGAACCGCTGGGGCCGGTCACCACCGTCAACTCGCCGGTGCGGATGTCCAGATCAATATTTTTGAGGTTGTGCTGACGGGCACCACGAATGCGGATGAGACCTTGGGACATGCTGGGCTTTTTAGGGTGAAGGCCAAACATTCTAGGGCCGACATGGCATGCCGACCGACAAGCCAAAAAAAAGCCACGCAACTGCGTGGCTATGCGGCAGGCACCGGATGGCAACCCGCCCAAGTGAGCCCCAAAAACTTATTTGGCGGCGCTGGCGTCAGCGGCAGGGGCAGCAGGTGCAGCGGGCGCTGCAGCAGGAGCGGCCGCCTTGGCGGGCTCGCTGTGCACGGCGTCAGCACCGTGCTTTTCACCGCTCATGTCCAAACTGTCACCGCCTTTGCTGATGACATACAAAGACAAGCCCGCGAAGACTACAAATCCAACAACAATTTTCCACATAGTTTCACTCCAATAATGAAAAAGGCCCTCCACAGAGGGAAGGCCCAGAATTTAGCACCCGAGTCACCCCGGGTTGCTTACAAAACCATCAGTCGTTGGCGTAAATGTCCACGTCTTTGGTTTCTTTGATGAACAAGCCACCAATCACGACGGTTGCACCGGCGATGATGATCGGGTACCACAAACCGTTGTACATGTTACCGGTCTGGGCCACGATCGCGAAAGCGGTTGTGGGCATCAAACCACCGAACCAACCGTTACCAATGTGGTAAGGCAAGGACATGGAGGTGTAACGGATGCGGGTGGGGAACATCTCGACCAGCATGGCGGCGATAGGACCGTAGACCATTGTCACCAACAACACCAAGTAAGTGAGGATGATGATGACAGTGACCTTGTCAAACTTGGCCATGTCGGCTTTGGCTGGGTAGCCAGCAGCCTTGAGGGCAGCGCTCAGGTTCGAACCCAACAAAGTAGCGCCGGCGGTCTTCTCGTTGCTCAAGTCTTTAACAGACTTGGTAGCAGCTTCGATGGCTTTGGCATCTTTAGGTTCCGCAGCATTCAAGGCCGCAAGCTTTTCCTCAGCCTTGGACTTGGCAGCAGCGATGTCTTCAGCTGTGTACTTGACGTTCACAACGGTCTCGCCCACTTTGATCACTGCAGGTGTGCCAGCAGGCGCTGCAATGTTTTCGTAGGACACAGAAGCACCAGCCAAACGCTGTTTAGCGATGTCGCAAGAAGAAGTGAACTTCTTGGTACCTGTGGGGTTGAACTGGAACGAGCACTCAGCTGGATCCGCTGTGACCGTAACTTGGGCCGACTGTTGGGCAGCGTACAAGTCAGGGTTAGCTGCTTTGGTCAAAGCTTTGAACACAGGGAAGTAAGTGACCACAGCCAACAAGCAACCTGCCAAGATCAGTGGTTTACGACCGATTTTGTCTGACAGCGTGCCAAAGATCACGAAGAAAGGTGTGCCAATGATCAACGAGATAGCCACCATGATGTTGGCTGTGGCGCCGTCCACTTTCAAAGCTTGTGTCAAGAAGAACAAAGCATAGAACTGGCCGGAATACCAAACCACTGCCTGACCCATGACCAGGCCGAACAAGGCCAAAATCACGATCTTCAGGTTTTTCCACTGGCCGAAAGATTCAGACAACGGCGCCTTGGAGGTCTTGCCTTCGGCTTTCATTTTCACGAAAGCAGGCGATTCGTTCATGCTCAAACGGATGTAAACCGAGATGATCAGCATGATGACGGAGACCAAGAACGGCACGCGCCAGCCCCAATCGGCAAAGGCTTCTTCGCCAATGATGGTTCGTGTACCCAAAATCACCATCAAAGACAGGAACAAGCCCAAAGTCGCTGTGGTCTGAATCCAGGCGGTGTAAGCACCACGCTGACCCGCAGGTGCGTGCTCGGCGACGTAAGTGGCAGCGCCACCGTATTCACCACCCAAAGCCAGGCCTTGCAACAAGCGCAGGCAGATCAGGATGACGGGAGCGGCCACACCAATGCTGGCGTAGTTAGGCAAGACACCCACAACGAAAGTGGAGACACCCATGATCAGGATCGTGACCAAGAATGTGTATTTGCGACCAATCATGTCGCCCAAGCGGCCGAAGAAGATCGCGCCGAAAGGACGCACGATAAAACCAGCAGCAAAAGCCAACAACGCGAAAATGAATGCTGAACCTTCGTCCAGACCGCTGAAGAATTGCTTGGCAATGATGGCGGCCAATGAGCCGTAGAGATAGAAGTCGTACCATTCAAAAACGGTACCCAAAGAAGAGGCAAAAATCACCTTCTTCTCTTCAGCCGTCATGGGACGGTTTGCAGTTGTTGTAGCCATTGTGTTGAAGTCTCCAATTAAATGCTGTGCCATTGAGCGACAGTGATCAGACTATGCACGCGTGCTCTGACCCGGTTCTGACGCCAAACTTGGCGGCAACTTACATGCCTTGTGAGCGTAATTTTTCAAGCCAACGATTTTGTCGCTCCAGATTTTTCAACTGGGGCCAGGTCAACAAGCCTTGATCGCGCCATCGTCGACAAGCGATCAAGAGCAACTGTGCAGTGGCCCAAACATCAGCAGCCGCCTGATGTCTTTGTACACAGCTCACACCCAGCGCTGCATCCAGTCATCGAGCGATTCGGATTTGACATTCGCTGACCCACAGGTCAACGATGACAGGTGACATCACGCTATTTCATAAGGCAATGTCCACTTGGGTTCTTAAAAAAATGATTTAGGGGTTTTCGGTTTTTGGACAGATCCAAGACCCATTTCAATCAGGGTTGACCTTATTGGGATTTGCCCTAAATCAAGCAATCTATACCCATACAGTAAGAAAACCGTAAGCGAATAACGTAAAAGTATTATCAGATTTATCAATTTACCGTTTTTATAGGTCGCACTTAAAGCGAATCGCAATAAAGTGTTGCCATTTTGATGGGTCAATTCGCCATGAGGTTGTCGTGTTTTTACTGCTGAACATTCTTCAACTGATCTTCTACATCGGTCTCATTGCTCTGATAGGACAGGCTTTGCTTTACCTGTTGGCAGGTCAAAAGCGCGATTCCAACTTGTTCTATCAGTTGTTTCAGGTGCTCAACAAACCTTGGCATGCCTTAGGCCGCTGGGTTTCCCCGGCCTTGGTGGCCAGTCAGCACCATGGGTTTGTGGCATTTTTCATGGTCAGCGTGCTTTACATTGCCGTGACACTGGCCAAGATCGAGCACTGCGTGAGCGTGGGGATGGTGGGCTGCAAATGAAAAAGTCTTGGCCCTACCTGCAAATGAAATGGCTGGCCACGGCACAAATTGTGTTCGGCCAAAGTTCATTGGCACTTGAAACCTTCAACAAAATGGCCGCCCGTTTCGGTCTAGACGCGTACATACTTTCCAGTCGGGCCCACCTTAAGGCCCAAAGCGGCAACACGGTGGCTGCCCTTCAGGATTACCGTGAACTGTGCGACCACCATGGTCCCAGCGCCGCCCATTGGTTCAATATGGGTTTTATTCAGGAAACGCTCGGACAACTCGAAGCTGCCGAAAACAGCTTTCGGCAAGCCGTGGCATTGGACGAGCGCCTTGACCGGGCTTGGTATGGCCTTGGACTGGTACTGATCCAACTTTCACGCGCAGAAGATGCCATTGTCGCCCTCAAGCGCAACACCCAATTGCAACCCATGAGCCCTCATGGCTGGTACCAACTGGCCCGGATTCATGAACAACGTCAGGAGCCCGAAGAAGTGGCGAAAATTATTCGCCACCTCCAAGGGTTTGAGCCCAAGGTCGCTGCACAGCTGATGAGCGAAACCGGGATCAACGCGCAAGCGAACCGAGCCTAAGCTGCAATCCGGTTGCAAAGTTGCGGGATTGACCTCCTGCAACAGGATTGCTCAAGACGGTTGTGGAAAAGGCCGTCATCAACAAGGAGACTCTTTCATGGAATTGACTGAATCGCATCGCCATTATTGGCAAAAAAATCTAAACATCACGGCGGTACTGATGGCCGTTTGGTTTGTTGTGACCTTTGTTGTGGGCTTTTATGCTCGTGACCTGAACTTCAACTTCTTTGGTTGGCCCTTCAGCTTCTGGATGGGCTCGCAGGGTTCGTTGATCATTTACGTGGTGATCATCTGGTTTTATGCGCGCTACATGAACCAGCTGGATCAAGAACACGGCGTTGCTGAAGTTGAGGAGGACTGATCATGGCTGGAATGACCCCCGAAACCGGAGGCGGCATGTTTTCTGCCTCCAGCAATGCAGCGTTCAAGCAACAACTTAACAAGGTTTACGCTTGGTACACCGGTGGCTTTGCGGTCTTTGTGATCGTTTTGGCCATCTTGGAACAAATGGGTTTGCCCCGTAATTGGATCGGCTACATTTTCCTGGCAGCCACCGTGCTGCTTTACGCCGGCATTGGCGTGATGAGCCGAACCAACGATGCGGCCGAATATTACGTGGCCGGTCGACGTGTACCGGCCATCTACAACGGCATGGCAACGGGTGCTGACTGGATGTCGGCAGCGTCTTTCATCGGCATGGCCGGAACGCTTTACCTGACCGGCTACGGCGGGCTGGCGTTCATCATGGGTTGGACCGGCGGCTACTGCTTGGTGGCTTTGTTCCTTGCGCCTTACCTGCGCAAGTTCGGCCAATTCACCATCCCAGACTTTCTTGGGGCACGCTACGACGGCAATCTGCCGCGTTTGATTGGTATTCTGGCCGCCATCCTGTGCTCGTTTACCTATGTCGTCGCGCAGATCTATGGCGTTGGCCTGATCACCACTCGCCTGACAGGTGTGGCTTTTGAGCTGGGTATTTTCTTGGGCCTCGGCGGTATTCTGGTCTGCTCGTTCTTGGGTGGTATGCGTGCCGTGACTTGGACTCAGGTAGCCCAATACATCATCTTGATCGTGGCTTACATGATTCCTGTGGTGTGGTTGTCGGTTAAACAAACCGGCGTGCCCGTGCCGCAAGCGATTTATGGCTACCAGCTGCAAAAAGTGACTGAAAAGGAAAAGGCACTGATTGACGATCCTAAAGAAAAGGAAGTCATCGCTATCTTCAAGCAACGTGCTGACGACATGGGTGAAAAGCTCAAAGACGTCAAAGTTGCGCTTGAAGCCGACAAGGCCGCTGCAGCCAAAAAAATCGAGGACTTGAAGGCCGCTAACGCCCCAGCAGCGGACATTACCGCCGCTGAAAAAGCGCAAGCAGGCTTGCCCAAGGACGAAGAAGCTGCCAAGAAAGCCTGGACTGCCGCCAAGGCCGCCAATGAAGCGCGCGCCAAACCTCTGGCAGGCATGCCTCGACACGCTGCCCAGTTTGCGGGTGATCCGAATGGCGACCAAAAAGCCAAGGATGCATTCAACACCTCACGCCTGAACTTCCTTGCACTGGTGTTCTGCTTGATGGTGGGAACGGCTGCTTTGCCGCACATCCTGATGCGCTACTACACAACACCGTCGGTCAAGCAAGCACGGAGTTCGGTGACCTGGTCGCTGTTCTTCATCTTCTTGCTGTATTTCACTGCACCCGCTTTGGCAGTGTTGGTGAAATATGAAATTTTCACGGTCTTGGTGGGTACACCGTTTGACAAACTACCGGCTTGGGTCGGGCAATGGGCCACGGTGGATCCGGGCTTGCTGTCTGTAGCCGACATCAACAAGGATGGCATCTTGCAATTGGGTGAAATGCGCATCGGTGGTGACATCGTTGTGCTGGCCACACCTGAGATCGGTGGCTTGCCTTACGTGATCTCCGGTATGGTGGCCGCTGGTGGTCTGGCTGCAGCCCTGTCTACCGCTGACGGCTTGTTGCTGACCATTGCCAACGCCTTGTCGCACGACCTGTACTACAAGATGATCGACCCGAACGCACCGACTTCCCGTCGCGTGATGATCTCAAAGATCCTTTTGCTGGTCGTGGCCTTGGCTGCAGCTTATGTGGCGGCGCAAAAACCGGCGGACATTTTGTTCCTGGTTTCTGCGGCCTTCTCGTTTGCTGCTGCGGCCTTCTTCCCGGCTTTGTCCTTGGGCATCTTCTGGAAGCGCGCCAATAAGTGGGGCGCTGTGATCGGGATGGTGGGCGGTTTGGGCATCACCATGTATTACATGGTGACCACCCAACCTTGGCTGCGTGGCATTTTTGGTGTCACATCACCCATTGAGCTCTGGTATGGCATCTTGCCTATCTCTGCGGGTGTGTTTGGTGTCCCACTGGGATTTGCGCTCATCATCGTTGTCAGTTTGCTGACTCCGGCTCCCCGCCGCGAGATCCAGGAACTGGTCGAGCATGTTCGCTACCCCAGCCGTCCAGGCGACGTCAGTACCCAGGTCAATTGACCCCAAACCCCAAAGGCCCCTCGCGGTCTTTGGGGATTAGGACCAAAAGCCCACCTTTGTGTGGGCTTTTTTTATGCGTCAAGGGAAAACATTTTCTGGCGAGGCCGTTTTGTCTTTATGCTGACGCATGCTTGAACATGCTGTCCCCACTCCCCCCTTGAAAAGACGCCACCGTCAATTGACTGCTGTGCTGTTTCTGACCTGGGCCATGGCCAGTTTTGGGGCCGGTTTTTTTGCCCGTCAGCTTTCTTTTGAGTTATGGGGCTGGCCCTTTCATTTCTGGATGGCCGCACAAGGTTCCATCCTGGTCTTTCTGGCCATCGTGGTCATTTACGCTTGGCTGATGAACCGCTGGGAATCCGAACTACAAGATGCTGAAGCCAAAGCGGCTGCTCTGCCTCGGTAATCGAATGAGCGGGTGATCGGGCCATCGGGTTTAAACCCGTTTTGCCCCATGCAGCACAGGGCAAAAAGGCTCAGGCTTTGCGCTGAATACCCACGGGCAGCTTGGCCACCTGGCACCACTCGTCGCTGGCGAACCAAGGATCGCCCAGCAAATACGCCCGCAACATGGGCAGGGCATCGTTGCCCCAAAAAACCTGACCATCGACCACAAAACTCGGCACGCCAAACAAGTTGAAGGCAATGGCTTCATCGGTGTTTTGCTTGAGGCATTGCTTGACATGCGGGCTGGCAACATCGTTTTGGGGAGCCAAATCGGCGGTTAAAAGGCTCAGACGATCCGGGTCTGCGCCCTCTAGGCCGGTGCACCAAACATAACTGAAAATCTTCTGGCAAACAAATCGGTTGGGCTCCCCGTCGGGGTCACATGCGGTGGCCAAGCGCAGCAACCCTAGCGAATTAAAAGGGTGACTGGCGGGCAACTGCAAGGGGGTTCCCTGTGCGCGTGCCAGCCACTGAACTTGGCGGTAGGTCCAGTCGCGCTTGGCCGGTATCTCGGCCGGCCCCATTTGCCCGTGGTGCTTGAGCATGGCCCCAAACACCACTGGCTTGTGCACCACCTGGTAGCTGATGCCCTGTAGGGCCTTGGGCATTGCATCAAACGCTAACCAAGCGTAAGGCGAGATAAAGTCCAGGTAAAAGTGAATGGTTTTCATGGGGTACCAATGGCTTGATAAGGACGAAATCAGCGGTCCGATGCACGGCGTTGACGCAGACGTTCAGGTATTTGTTCCCACACCTGCCGCTTTTCTTCGTCACTGGCACGGCTCCAGCCACCAATCTCGGGCAGGGTACGCAGGCAGCCATCACACCAGCCCGCATCCGGGTGCATCAAACACAGCGAGACACAGGGAGAGGGTATTGAATTGGGCTCAGGGGGCACCGGCTGGGCCAGTACCCGCTGCGCGGTTTCGCTGAGTCTTTTCCAGTAATGTTCGCTCATATTCCGGCCTCAAGCAGGGCTTGCACCACATCGACCACCGGCGCACCTGTCAGGCGCTTGAGGTCTTCGGGCTGCAACTGGAACACCCCATGCGGATGCCCAGCGGCGGCCCAGACCACATCAAATCGCCACAAATCTTGATCGAGCAAGGTGAGAGAGGGGTTCAGGTGGGCCACGGGTGACACGCCACCAATGGTGAAACCGGTCTGCGCCTTGACGAAATCGGCATCGGCACGACCGACTTTGCCCACCAGCGCAGACACTTTTTTCTCATCCACCCGCCGGTCGCCCGAGGTGACCACTAACACAGCTGCGCCATCTTCTTTGCGCTTGAAAATCACGCTCTTGGCGATCTGGCCCAGTTGCACGCCCAGCCCATCGGCGGCTTCTTGCGCCGTGCGGGCAGCATCGTTGAGCATGACCGGGGCATGCGGATGCCCGGCTTCTTGCAGCGCGAGCGAGACACGCTGCACGCCTTCAGGCAGGGTTTTGAGTTCGGAACCACACATTGATTGAACCTCATCTTTATTTTTGGCAGGTTAACGCATCGATCAAGTCACTGCTGCATTAGGGTTGGGCAGATTCAATGAATGCACCAATTTATAATTTATTTCGGGTTAAAAATGACCGAATCACTCCTCGTAATTCTTTTAACGACGTGCCACCCGGTCAAAGTCTTGGACTTTTCTGCTGTAATTAAATAACGAGTTAAATTGCGGCAACATGATCAACCGTCAGATATTCAGGAGCTTAACTTGAAGCAAGAGACGCCCTACCCCACCCAGGATGAAACTGCTTCAATTTCAGAGATTAACCAATTGGAGCTCTCCGCACAGGTTTTGCGTCAATTCAGGGTTGTTTTCAGTGCGGTTCGACGACACTTTCACAAAATTGAGAAACATGCCGGGATTGGTGGCGCCAATATTTGGACCTTAAGCCTGATTGCGCAACACCCGGGGATTGGCGTCTCTCAATTGGCCAAATACATGGATGTGCATCAATCGACCGCCAGCAATCTGGTGCGCACCCTCAACAAGTCAGGCTTGGTGGAGATGAATAAGTCTGCTCTCGATAAGCGACATGTTGAAATTTTTCCACTTCCAGAGGGCTTGAAAATTCTCAAGAAAGTGCCCGAGCCTTACTCAGGCGTCTTGCCTGCGGCATTGGCCGAACTTGACGTAGCCAGTTTGGCACGAATGCATCATGACCTTCATCACCTGATTCAACGACTGGATGTTGATGAATCGGCTGCTCAAACGCCACTTTCAATGCTTTGAAGAGATTGCAAAAAAGAACTTTTGTAAACAGTATCTAATACATTTGAACAAATGTAAAATTGTCCTTTAGTTCAACTCAGGAGGCATGACAGTTATGGCATGGTGGAACACAATTTTTTCCTGGTTTAAAAAAACGTTTCAAACCAAACGCACTTCTGCGCCTCAGAGTTCGCCCATACAAGATGCCGCGCCACAGCCGCTTACGCTGATGGCTCCCTTGAAACCTTGTGTCACAGTCATCATCCCCGCGCTTAACGAAGAGATGTGTATCGCTGATGTCGTGCGCTACGCCTTCAGTGATTCGGCGACCTACGAGGTAATTGTTGTTGACGACAGCTCGATAGACAAAACTCGCGAACAAGCTTTAGCTGCGGGAGCCAAGGTGATCACCAGCACTTTGCTGGGCAAGGGGGCCTCTATGGCCGATGGTGTGCGCGCGGCTGAGCAAGAATTACTGGTGTTCCTTGATGGCGACTTGAAAGGTCTACGCAGCGGCATCATTACCGACTTGGCAAGACCCCTGATTGCGGGGCAGGCCGAATTTGTGAAAGCCCGCTTTGGTCGGGGTGGTGGACGGGTGACTGAGTTGACCGCCAAACCCATGTTGAAGGTTTTTTTCCCCGAACTGGCCCATTTCAGCCAACCGCTAGGGGGCGTCATCGGCGCCCGAAAATCCCTGTTGAATCAGCTGACCTTCGAAGACGGCTATGGAGTCGATATCGGCCTTTTACTCGATGCTTGGCGTAGCCATGCAAAGTTGACAGAGGTCGATATTGGTCATTTGGAACATGACAGCCAGCCGCTGTTGGACTTGACCTCGATGGCGAATGAAGTTTCACGGGTGATTTATAGCCGTGCCAAGGAAAGTGGTCGGCTTCATGTCGAACAAATCACCGCCATGTATGAACACCAACGACAAGCCACTGCGTCTTGGGAATATGTTATGACTCGCCAAAAGAACAGAAGCAAGCTGCTGTTATTGGACATGGACGGTACAGTCACCAGCAGCCGTTTTGTCACGATGCTTGCACAAGCCACCGATCAAGCCCGCCAACTGGAAAAACATCTTGACTCAAACAATGTAGATGCATTGACCCGAACCCAACAAATAGCCCAACTTTTTCGGTTTGTTCATCGCCAAAAATTTGAGTCTGTTGCCAAAGAAATGCCGATTCGCCCTGGAGTAATCGCTGCTGTAAACGCGTTCAAAAAGGCCGGATTCATGGTCGGCATTGTTTCTGACAGTTATTTTGTAGCTGCAGAAATTTTGCGAAAACGCATTTTTGCTGACTTTGCACTGGCTCACACACTCCAGTTCCAAGGGGATGTCTGCACTGGGGAATTGACGTTGAACAATGCCTTTTTGCCCGTGACCGAAGATGCCAATGAACACGACATCTCAAAACACCATGTGGTGAAACGTTTCAGGCGTAAAAGTTTTGCAACGCCCTTTGAAACCATTTGGGCGGTAGGCGACAACGACAACGACTATGACATGCTAAAGCTTGCCGACAAAGCTTGGGTCATAGAGCCCAAATCACCCCGGCTAAAGACCATTCCAAGCATCGTCGTCATGCTGCATTTTGACGAACTTCAGGCCGCTTTGCTTAACGAATCCAGTCATCCAACCGCCGACTCCGATCTCAATTTAGCATCTGCATAAATCCGTTGCTCAGGGTGTACTCTTGCAGCGCGAGCGAGACACGCTGCACGCCTTCAGGCAGGGTTTTGAGCTCGGAACCACACATCTTCAGCCTTGTCGCTTGTTGAGCAGGGCGGTCGCCACACGAGAGTTAGGTTTGCGGCCGAGCGCTTCGCTGATGAAGACACCTGCATCGATGAGTTTATCGAGATCTATACCCGTTGCAATGCCCATGCCGTGCAGCATGTACACCAAGTCTTCGGTGGACACATTGCCGGTAGCGCCCTTGGCGTAAGGGCAGCCACCGAGGCCAGCCACCGACGACTGGTAATTCCAGACGCCCATTTGCAGTGCAGCCATGGTGTTGGCCAGCGCCTGCCCATAGGTGTCGTGAAAATGGCCGCAAATATTGGCCACATCGTAGTGCTGCAAGGTGGCCTCAATGGCCTTTTGAACCTTGATGGGCGTGCCCGCGCCAATGGTGTCGGCCACATCTACGCGCTGCACGCCGATTTGCTTCATGAGACCAGCCAAATACGCCACCTGCGCAGGAGACACATCGCCCTCATAAGGACAAGCCACAGTGCAGCTCATGGCCCCTCGTACCGCCACACCCGCCGCCAGCGCAGCCTGAACCACCGGAGCAAAGCGTTCGATGCTTTGGGCAATCGAGCAATTGATGTTCTTTTGGCTGAAAGCTTCACTGGCAGCACCAAACACGACGATTTCATTGGGATGTGTGGCCAGCGCCGCCTGAAAACCCTGCATGTTGGGGGTGAGGACTGAATAAAGCACATCGGCTTGACGTCGGATACCCGCCATGACTTCGGCGTTGTCGGCCATTTGCGGCACCCATTTGGGGCTGACAAAACTGGTGACTTCGATTTCTTTCAAGCCGGCCGCCTGCAAGCGGTGCACCAGCTCGATTTTGATGGCTGCAGGGACAGGTTGCTTTTCGTTTTGCAAGCCATCGCGGGGGCCAACGTCGATGATCTGAACTCTCGCTGGCAGGTTAGAAAAACTCATTTTTATTTACTCCGTCAACATTTTCTATACAATCTCAATCAACACGGCCCCCTTCAATGTAACTGCCTCGGCAGCCAAGTTGCTTGGGGTTTTTTATTGTCACTTTGGTTTTCAAGACCATCCGTCGGGCCAGTTGGTTGGGGCGCCCATACCTAAATGGTTGAGCCCTAAGTGGCTCAAATCCGGAAACTCTAACAACTGCTGCTGCATGCGATCAGGCCAAGACGAGGTGGGGTTGATCACCCTCAACAAATGACGCAAAAGGCGGATCAGCAAAAAGCAACGCGCTAGTGCGTGAGGGTTGTTCGCAAATGAATTGACCCATGGCATATCTGCCACCGACGGCAATTTGGGTTGATCCACAATGTTACGGTTCCACAAACGGCTGTGGTGTGCACACACATTGCGAAGGTAGTTCAAGCTGCGCAACCACGAGGCAAATACTCGCCCATTGCGCACACCATATTTGGCTGAAATCGCATCTTGATCTACTTCATGCATACCGCCAAACAACGTGGACAAGGTGCCAAAGTCCCACACCTCACACGCCACCCATATGGCCAAAGGTAAGCCGTATTTTGTTTTGTTGTGGATCACGAACTCTTCTTTAGAGCGTGAAATCAATTGAGCGTGCTTGGCTAGCCACTCGTGATGGCGAATCAAGCCCGTATCTTTGTTGAGCACTTGGCTGAAGTTGGCATGAAACAAGTCACCACGCAGGTATGCAAACTTGTCTTGAAGCCCCAAGGTGTGTGCCACATCCACACGCAGCGCAATTTCCACACGCTCAAGTGCGTCCATGACCAATAAGCGCAACTGCTTGTCAAACACATACAGGTCCACCGCATTTTGGAAAGTAGCGCCGGGTTTTAAACCATCTAACGCAATCGTTTCACCCTTGGTCTGAACCCTGGCCGCTCGCGGCTTGTCAATAGAACAGCAAGGCCCCGATCGCTCACGAAACGCAAACCAATAGCCGCTCAGCCGGTAGTAGCCAATGCGGTGCAAATAGTCTAGGGCCTTGGTACGGTCAGAGACCTGCAAGCCACGCGCTTGTAGCTGGTCAAGTTGCTGCTCGATATTGAGCCAAGGCTTGGGGTAACTCATGTCATTTCACGCCCAAGACGTTGGTAACGCCTTTCAAATGATTCCTCTCCAATCACGCTCAGCTTATCGGCAGATTCCTTTGCCAGAATTTCCCAAACGATGCTCTTTTGCTCATCCATATGTGGCAGTGGGATGGGGGTTTTCCTAAGCACGCATAAACCTCAAGCGGTTCTCTTGATCCAGATCGCTGATCTACGGCTTTCGCTTCCAGCACGACCCACGGAATCCCCTTGTCATTCAGTAGCAAGAAGTCAATAAACCCATGACCAATCGTTTCAAAGTCATTGCCCAAAGCGTCTACCTGTGTTTTCGTGAGCTTGACGTTCGGATCTAGGGCGATATTGGCTTTCCCGGCTGGTGAATCAAAAAACCACCACCCGGAATCTTCGAGCAGTTTGTTGATTTTGATGCGGGCTTTGGCTTCTTTGGCAGACATGTTCGTATTGTGCTGCCTTTAGTAGCCTCTTTGATGATCGACCACACCGTTGATCGACTCACCGCGCTGCAAAGCCTGAATTTTGCCCACGATCTGGGCAATGCTTTCTTCGCGCAAGGTGCGGGCTGAGGTGTGCGGGGTCACGGTAATTTTGGGATGCTTCCAAAAAGCATGCTCTGCGGGCAGCGGCTCGGTGCGAAACACATCCAGGGTCGCGCCAGCCAGGTGACCGCTGTCAATCAAGGCGATCAGGTCTTCATCGACCAAGTGCTTGCCACGGGCCACGTTGATGACGTAGCCGCTCGGTTGCAGTTGCGAGAGGGTGGTGTGGTTCAACATGTTTTCGGTCTCGGGCGTGAGTGGCATGAGGTTGACCAAAACCCGGGTAGCGGCCAGAAAACCCGCCAAGCCTTGATCGCCACTGAAACACTGAACGCCAGGCAAGCTTTTGGGGCTGCGGCTGAAGCCATTGACCGGAAACTCAAACACCTGCAAGGCTTTGGCTACGCGCTCGCCCAACACGCCCAAGCCCATGACCCCCACAGAAAAGTCAGCCCGGCTTCGGGGTTTGCGGTAAGACCAACGTCCGGTTTGGACATCGGCGTCGTAGATGTCCAGCTCACGAAAATGCCGGATCACTGCATGGCAAACGAATTCGGCCATTTGTACCGACATGCCCGCATCGTCAAGGCGAACCACTTTCAAGGAAGGTGGTAACTTGAGCTTAAGCAAGGCGTCCACCCCAGCACCAATATTGAACAGGGTTTTAAGACCGGCCTGTTCATCGATGAATTGCTGTGGCGGGGCCCAGACAATGGCGTGATCGGCCTGAGGGGCACCGGGCACCCAAACCGAAACATGGGCTTGGGGTAAGGCCTGCTGCACACCCTGCACCCAAGCATCGGGGGTGAGGCCATCAAAGTAAAGCGTGATATTCATGGCTGGATTTTGTCAGCAAGGCCATGCCCGTGCATTTGCTCCGGACACCGACACAAAGCAAAAACTCACACTGCCAACTTGATCAGCTCGGCCCCATCGGCCACTTGGTCACCCGGGGCGTAAAGCAGTTCGGCCACCACGCCATCTTTGGGGGCATGGATGGTGTGCTCCATTTTCATGGCCTCCATCACCGCCAGGGCTTGCCCGGCCTTCACCGCATCTCCAGCTTTAACTGCAAATGACACCACTTTGCCGGGCATGGGGGCGGTCAGGCGGCCGGCCTCTTGCGCTGCTTCACCGGCATGGGCCAGCGGATCGAGCACGGTGATGCGCGTGGCACCTTGGGGTGTGAATAGGTGCGCGGTTTCACCCTGCCAATCGAGTTGACTGAACAAGCGGGGGGCATCGCCCCACTGCACCCATAAGCCCGCGCCATCGGCACTGAAACTCAACACGCCTGCCAACGGACTGTTTGCGGTATCGCTGATGCCGGTATTGCCTTCCAGCGAAAGGCTCAAAGCACCGTCGTGCAAATAGTTCAGCCGGGCCGAGCAAGGTTGCTCTTGCCACACAAACTCAAAGCGGCGCTGCGCCACTCCGTGCGACTGCCAACCATCGCGCTGACTGAAAGGGTCATGGCCCTGCAAGGCTTTTTCGGCGTGCAGGCTGTGCGCCACCACCGCAGCCACGGCGGCAGGCAAGCCCACGGTTTCTTGCTTGAACAGCACCAAGGCCTCACGCTGAATCAGGGCCGTATCGAGTTGCGCCTGCGCAAAAGCCGATGAGCGCACTACATGGCGCAAAAACTGCACATTGGTGTTCAGGCCCACGATGTGGGTTTGAGCCAAAGCGGTGTCAAGCCGGGCCAGGGCTTGCTCGCGCGTGTCGCCATGGACGATCAGCTTGGCCACCATCGAGTCATAAAACGGACTGATGGTGTCGCCCTCGCGCACGCCATCGTCAATGCGCACATTGCCTCTTTCAAAACTGACCGCTTGCGGCTTGCGGTAAACCTGCAGGGTTCCGGTGGCGGGCAAAAAATTATTGTCGGGGTTTTCGGCACAAATGCGCGCCTCAATGGCGTGCCCTTGAATGCGCAACTGGTCTTGCCGCAAAGGCAAGGGCTCGCCACCGGCCACGCGCAGTTGCCACTCCACCAGGTCCAGCCCGGTAATGGCTTCGGTCACCGGATGCTCCACCTGCAAGCGGGTGTTCATTTCCATAAAAAAGAACTTCATGGACTCGGGTTGGTCATAGGCTGTTTGCTCGACGATGAACTCCACAGTGCCTGCGCCCACATAGTTCACCGCCTTGGCCGCCGCCACGGCAGCTGCACCCATTTGCGCCCGCAGGACCTCGGTCATGCCGGGGGCCGGGGCTTCTTCGAGCACTTTTTGATGCCGCCGCTGCACCGAGCAGTCGCGTTCAAACAAATACACGCAGTTGCCCTGCGTATCGCCAAACACCTGAATCTCGATGTGGCGCGGACGCTGCACATATTTTTCGATCAGCACGGCGTCGCTGCCAAAGCTGTTGATGGCTTCACGCTGGCAACTGGCCAGAGCGGCCGCGAAGTCCTCGGACTTTTCAACCACCCGCATCCCCTTGCCGCCACCCCCTGCGCTGGCCTTGATGAGGGCCGGGTAACCGATGCGGTCGGCTTCGCGTTGCAGCAACGCAGGGTCTTGCTCGGCACCGTGGTAGCCAGGCACCAAAGGCACCCCGGCTTTTTCCATGAGGCGCTTGGACTCAGCCTTTAAGCCCATCGCCAAAATAGCCGCCGCAGGCGGACCAATGAACACCAGCCCCGCTGCGGCGCAAGCCTTGGCGAAGTCTTCGTTTTCACTTAAAAAACCATAGCCGGGGTGCACGGCTTGGGCCCCAGTGGATTTGGCGGCGTCGAGTATGCGTTGCCATTGCAAATAGCTGTCTTTGGGAGCGTTGCCCCCCACATGCACGGCTTCGTCGCAGGCTTGCACATGTTTGGCTCCCGCGTCAGCATCTGAATAGACTGCCACAGTTTTGATGCCCATGCGTCGAGCGGTCGCGGCCACTCGGCAAGCAATTTCGCCTCGATTGGCAATCAGTATTTTCTTAAACATGTCAATTTCTCCAAACCACTTGGTTATCTACTGCGTACAACTTGCACTTGATGCCACGGCGGGCCTGGCAAAAACCCAAAGCGCGCCCCACGGCCCAATCGCCCGTGGCAAAACCCGCACCCCCCGGCCCGATGGCAAAGGCCCGAGGTAAGGGGCTTGCCAAAAACCGTGTGTACAAGTTTTGTCGGGTCTCCGCCCCTACAGGCACTTTGTCTATTTGATCGATCTGCGCAAAATCACTGGGCTCGGGAACCGATGGCAAAGCCGCCTGCGTGAAACCGGCTTTGGCCAAGAAAGCATCAACCAGTGGTGTCCAACGGTCCATGTCGAGGCTGAAACCGGAGTGGCCGTCTTGCCCGACAGGCGCCAGTTGGTGAAACTCGGCTTGTCCACCCCCTTCGACCCAGGCTCGGTGCCAATCACGCGGGGCTTGGGGGCCCCAAAATAAATCGTTCTCCCAATAAAGCCAGAGCATCGGCGTTTGTGACTGGGCACCCCAGTTCTTCCAGAGTCGGCCAATCTGATCAGCGGCACAAGAGCGCCCAGGCCGACCTACGGGATCGCCCCCGGTGCCACCGGAAAAGTTGACTGCACCTTGTAAGCCGGGTGGCTTGCGCGCGACCGTTGCCACACTGGTCAAACCGCCCACGGATTGCCCCATGACCCACCAACGTGTGGCATCCACATAGGACAAACTGCGGGCAAATTCAGCCACCGACAAGACCTGATCCGATGCGGCCAAGCTCATGGGTTCAATGCGTGGCTGGCTGCAACCCCCGTTGGACTCGGGGTCGAAACCATCAAAGGTCTCGCCATAACCCGCCCGCGTGGGCACCATCACGACAAAGCCCTTGCCCACCAAGTAGCGCGCTTGTTGCTCGTAGCGAAAACGCGTGGGCTGTGCCATTTTTTCGCGGCTGGTGGCGCGGCCATGGTTCAACACCACCATAGGGAACGGGCCATCGCCTGCTGGTTTAAATACCGTGACAGGAATCTGGCGCTGCTCCCGCCGACCGTACAAGTCTTGCACCGATACCGGCACCTTGAAAACAACTTCATGCAAGTCTTTGGCAACCGGCAAAGTCTCAGCCGCCGTCTGCGTCTGCGTCTGCGTCTGCGTCTGCGCCTGTGCCTGCACCCACACATGGGTGAGGCTCAGCAGCCCTGCCAGCATGGTCCATTGGAGGCGTTTCATGCGCACTGTCTTATCCCTGTAACCAGCCGGGTTTGCGTTTTTGCAAAAAAGACTGCACGCCCTCTTTGCCTTCGGGAGTGGCCCGAATGTCGGCGATGCCCTCCACCGTCTGCCGCACCAAAGCATCATGAATCTCACGTTCGGCCACATCTTGCAGCAAGCGTTTGCAGGCGCGCACCGCGTTGGAGCCCGCACTGCAAAGGGCCTGACTCAGTCCCTGCACCGTTGCGTCAAGCGCATCGGCGCTCACCACCTCGTGCACAAATCCGATGCGGTGCGCCTCGGCTGCGCTGAAACGCTCTGCAGTCAAAAAGTACCTGTGCGCCGCTCGCGCGCCCATGGCCCGGATCACATACGGGCTGATGGTGGCTGGAATCAGGCCCAACTTGACCTCGCTTAAGCAGAAATGGGCAGTGTCCACGCTGACAGCCACGTCGCATGCAGCCACCAAACCCATACCGCCTGCATAAACATCGCCTTGCACGCGGGCCACGGTGGGCTTGGGACATTCGTAAATGGCCCACAACATGGCGGCCAACTCACCTGCATCGGCCAGGTTTTCTTCGCGGGTGTAGTCGGCCATGCGGCGCATCCAGTTCAGGTCTGCGCCCGCGCAAAATGCGGGGCCCTCAGCAGCCAGCACAACACAGCGCACAGCTCTGTCTTGCGCCACCGCCATGAAAGCGCTTTTCAGCTCGGCAATCACTTCGTCATTGAAGGCGTTGCGCACGTCAGGGCGGCACAGGGTGATGGTCTGCACGCTGCCTTGGGTGGCGATATTCAGGGCTGTGCTCATGCTTTTTGACTCTGCTGTTCTTGAAGAAAGAAAACCATATCGAGCTCCGGGCATTCGTGGCCCAGGTGCGTCAAGGCTGCCGTAATCTGCCCACGGTGGTGCGTGGCGTGATTAAAGACATGCGCCAGTGCGGCCGCGAACGGCAACGACTGCGGTACGCCTTTCATGGTCCGGTAGTCCAGCTGTCCGTCGAAACGTTCGGCGGGCCAAGTGGCGATGAGTCGCTCCCAGTTGGCCGAACCGCCATTGAGTGCCTGCGCCAAGCGTTCGCGGTTTGGCTCAATCTCGGTGTCCAGCGCCAGCACAGGTGATGCGCCTTTTGAGAAACGCGCGTACCAGAGCAAATGCTCGGCCACCAGCAAATGGTTCAAGGTGCCATGAATGCTTTTGAAGAACAGTCCCACATTTTTGAAATAATCATTGTCGGACACGAGCATCACCCCCTCTAGCAGCCGGTGCGTGGCCCAGACGTGGTATCGCGCTTGCAAGGCAAAGTGGGCGTGCATGGGGCTAGGCGAGGGTTTCAATGCGGCCATGTGTCCAGCCCTCCCAGGGTTTTGAGTGAGTCGAAGTCGGCATCACGGTGCAACAGCGCGTGGTTGTGGGTCATGCAGTAGCTGGCCAGCAGCACGTCAATGGGGCTGTGCACGGTGCGGCCCTGGCTGCGCAATTGCCGGTAACGCTCTGCCGCCCTTAACACGGGCGCTGTGCCCCCGATTTCCACCTGCGGCAATGCGCTCATAAGTGTTTGGGCTTGGCGCATCAAACCTCCTTCGCGAAACCCACGCATGACCTCAAACAGCACCAGATCGGCCATGCCGACCTCCACACTGGAATCGCCCAAGCAACGGGCCAAGGTCTGACTTTGCGAGCTTCCCCCTTCACGGAAGAAGTCGATCCAGACACTGGAGTCCACCAAGATCATTTGGCCTTGCTCCGTTTTGCCGCGGCCGGTTTTTTGGCTTTTGCAGAGCGTCCGGTCGTGGCTGCAGGCTTGGGCTTCACGTCGTACGCGCCCTGAGTCTCTTGGGCGGCCATGACTGAAGCCTCTGGCGTGCTGGCTTGCGCCCAAGCGGCGTCTGAGTCGTCCCATTGCAACTTGCCACGCAAGGCCAGCAAACCGTTGTAGACCTGACGCCTGCGCACCAAGCGCAAGCCCTCTTCGACCGCTTCCTTTTTGGTCTTGAAACCGCCCGCCGCCATAGCGGCGGCCATCAAGTCGTCGTCGATTTCTATGTTGGTTCGCATGTTTTTAGCCCCTTAATGTGTATGAATTTATAAAATCATACACATTACATGCGGAAAAGTCCAAATTTCGTCTCGGGTATCGGCGCGTTCAGAGAGGCCGAGAGGCCCAGCGCCAGTACGCGGCGCGTGTCGGCGGGATCAATCACACCATCGTCCCAAATACGGGCGGTGGCGTAATAAGGGTGGCCTTGGTCTTCGTATTGTTGTTTGATCGGGGCTTTAAAAGCCTCTTCTTCTTCCATGCTCCACTGGCCGCCCTTGCCTTCAATGCCGTCACGTTTGACAGTGGCCAGAACGCTTGCAGCTTGTTCGCCACCCATGACGCTGATACGGGCGTTGGGCCACATCCACAAAAACCGTGGGCTGTAGGCGCGGCCGCACATGCCGTAATTGCCGGCCCCGAAACTGCCGCCAATGATGATGGTGAATTTGGGCACTGCCGCAGTGGCCACCGCCGTCACCATCTTGGCGCCGTTGCGGGCGATGCCCTCGTTTTCGTATTTGCGTCCGACCATGAAGCCGGTGATGTTTTGCAAAAACACCAGCGGTATCTTGCGTTGACAGCACAACTCAATGAAATGCGCCCCCTTGAGTGCCGACTCAGAAAACAGAATGCCATTGTTGGCAATGATGCCCACGGGCATGCCCTCAATGCGCGCAAAACCACAAATCAGGGTGGTGCCAAAGCGGGATTTGAACTCGTCAAACTCGGAGCCATCCACGATGCGGGCGATGATCTCGCGCACATCAAAGGGTTTGCGGGTGTCCGTTGGGATCACGCCGTACAACTCTTGTGCATCAAAACGGGGGGGCACAGGGGCATGGGTAGCGATATTCGGATTTTTTTGAATATTCAGGTTTTTAACGGCCTGCCGTGCCAGCGCCAGGGCGTGCACATCGTTTTGCGCCAAATGGTCGGCCACACCCGATAAGCGGGTGTGCACATCGCCGCCGCCCAAGTCTTCGGCGGTGACCACTTCGCCCGTAGCGGCCTTGACCAAGGGGGGGCCGCCCAAAAAGATGGTGCCTTGGTTTTTGACAATGATGGTCTCGTCGCTCATGGCGGGCACATACGCGCCACCCGCTGTGCAACTGCCCATGACCACGGCAATTTGTGCAATGCCTTGCGCGCTCATGTTGGCTTGGTTAAAAAAGATGCGGCCAAAGTGGTCCCGGTCAGGAAACACTTCGTCTTGGTTGGGCAGGTTGGCCCCGCCCGAGTCCACCAAGTAAATGCAGGGCAAATGGTTTTGCTGGGCAATTTCTTGTGCCCGCAAATGCTTTTTGACCGTCATGGGGTAATAGGTGCCGCCTTTCACGGTGGCATCGTTGCACACAATCATGCAGTCCACCCCACTGACGCGCCCAATGCCCACGATCACGCCCGAACTGGGCGCGTCGTTGTTGTACATGTTGAGGGCAGCCAGAGGAGCCACCTCCAAAAACGGGGTGCCGGGGTCGAGCAGCATTTGCACCCGATCGCGCGGCAGCAGCTTGCCACGGGCAGTGTGTTTGGCGCGGGGGGCATCACCGCCGCCCATGGCCACGCGCTCCAAATGGGCACGCAGGTCGTCGACCAAGGCCCGCATGGCGGCGGCGTTGTGCTGGAAATCGGCGGAACGCGGGTTCAGTTGAGAGTGCAAAACGGTCATGGTGCTTCCTAGGCAATGCACCGTTCGGTCCAAACCGACGGCAACACAAACATGCAATGTTCGCCAGCTTAGGTCTGATGGGCGCTTTCGGGGTGTCAAATGGGTTGCAAATCGTGCCACAATTCAGGCCACCATGCCCCTCCATGACAACGCCCTACCGCAGCCGACACTCACAGGCAGAGCGGAGACGCCTATGGCGTTTGTCAAAGCCATTGCTGCAGCATTTACACAGCGCGGACTTGACCCTGAGCCGACGCTGCTTTCGGCACAAATTGCGCCAAACTTACTGAACCAAACCGAAGCACGCATCACGGCGCTGCAAATGGAGTGGCTGTCGGCCACCGCCATGAAAACGCTGGACGATGAGGCGCTGGGTTGGTTCAGCCGCCGCCTGCCCTGGGGCAGCTACGGCATGCTGGTGCGCGCCTCCCTGACCGCCCCCACCCTGGGCGTGGCACTGGCCCGCTGGTGCCGCCACCACGGCCTGCTGACCGACGACATCCACCTGCAAGTCGGCCAGTCGCAGGGCGTGGCCAGCCTGCAATTGACCGAGCAACGCGGGCTGGGCGCTTTGCAGGAATTCGCCGTGGTCTCGGTGCTGCGCAATGCTTTGGGCGTGGCCTGCTGGCTGACGGATTCGCGCATCCCATTACTGCAAACCACCTTGCGTTTTGCCCCGCCGCCGCACGCGGGCAGCTACCGGGTGCTGTTCGATGGACCGACCCAATTCAACGCGCCCGGGCACAGCCTGCAGTTTGACGCGGGCTACCTGAGCCTGCCCGTGCGCCGCGACGAGGCTGCCTTGCAGCGCATGCTGCAGCGCGCCTTGCTGCTCACGGTGCGTCCTTACCGGCGCGACCGCCTGTTGGTGGAGAAAGTGCGCCAAGCCCTGGCCGAGCACCCCGAGCACAGCCGCAATGCACACGACCTGGCTGCGTGGCTGAACCTGTCGGCCCGCACCTTGCACCGGCAACTCAAGGAAGAGGGTGCCAGCCTGCAGCAACTCAAAGACGCTGTGCGCCGGGACCTGGCCACCGACCTGCTACTGCGCACAACACGCCCCCTGAAACAAATCGCCGCGCAAGTGGGTTTTAAGAACGAAAAAAGTTTCATGCGCGCCTTCAAAGGCTGGACGGGTCAGACGCCCGACGACTTCAGGGCGGCCCGGCCTCGATGAGCCCACCGGCTCAAGCCAGTCGCAAAGCTTGCATTTCTGTAAACACCCGTTGTGCCCCGGCTTGCAGCAAGGGCGCGGGGTCGGCAGGGGGTGCCGCATAAGCCCAAACCGTGGCGCCCGCCGCCACCCCGGCCGTGATGCCAACGGTGGTGTCCTCAATGACCAGGCAGCGCGCCGGATCAATCTGTAAATGCGCCGCTGCGGCCAAATACACGTCCGGGTGGGGTTTGCTGCGGGGCATTTCGTGGCCGCTGAACACTCGGCCTTCAAAGAACCGCATCAATCCAACTTGTTTAAGCATCATCTCGACCTTGAAACGGTCGGCCCCTGAGGCTACGGCAATGCGGCCTTGGCAGTGTGCGTGCAGATGGGCCACTGCGTCGTGAACGCCCTCAATGGCGGTGATGCTTTGCGTCAGCCTTTCGTTGCGCCTAACAAAAAACTGCTCTAGCCAGGCATCGGTCAAGGGTTGACCGGTATGGGCCTCAATGGTGCTGCGCTGGCTTTTGACGGTGTGCCCCACAAAACGCTGCATGCATTCGGCCAGCGACATGTGCCAGCCCTGCTCTTCAAACATGTCACGCAGCACGCCGCAAGTGATAGCCTCGCTGTCCACCAGCACGCCGTCGCAGTCAAACAAAATGGCTTCAAAGTTCATGCCGCCGATGATAAGGGCTCACGCCGACCTGCAGATCAACGGATCACAGGACATCGCCATCCACATAAAACCAGCGTCCGTCTTCGCGCAAAAAGCGGCTGCATTCATGCTGGCGAACCGCTTTGCCTCCCAGCCTGAAACGGGCGACAAACTCTACTTCGGCAGTGTCGGCCCCGGTGCTGCGGTGCTGCCGAATCTCCAGACCCAACCATTTCGCCTGGGCTTCAAGCTCCAATGTGGCGGGGCGATGGCTGGGGTGCCATGTGGCCAACAAATAAGGCACATTTCCGGTCACAAAAGCACTGTAACGCGAGCGCATCAGACTTTCGGCATCGGCGGCGGGCACACCGGCGTGGCAAGGGCCACAACAAACGTCCAGTCTCAAAACCTGACCTTTGGCGTTGCTGCGGCCGCAGGGACAAGGCCCGGGCATCAATGGCCTTTACGCGAAGCGCTTTCGGCTTTGTGTTGCTCCAGCGTCACCATGGGAGCATCAGCTTTCTTCCAGGCTGCAAAGCCGCCATCAATATGGGCCACATTGCGCATGCCCATGTCTTGCAGGGTTTTGGTGGCCAACGCGCTGCGCCAGCCCGCACCACAAAACAAAATGAACTGTTTGCTTTCATCGCCAAAGACTGGCTTGAAATAGGGTGACGCCGGGTCTACCCAAAACTCCAGCATGCCGCGGGGTGCCAACAAGGCTCCGGGGAGAGTGCCTTCGCGCTCCAGCTCACGCGGGTCACGAATGTCCACAATCTGCACAGACGGATCGGTCAAGCGGGCACGGACCTCTTCGACGCTGTGGGTGGTGACTTGGGCCATGGCTTCGTCCACAAGCGCCTGAAAACCTTTGGTGATGGGCATATCGATGGTCCTTTGCGGTGTTTACAAGGCGCGTTGAATGATGATTTTCTGCACGTCGCTGGTGCCTTCGTAAATCTGGCACACGCGCACATCGCGGTAAATGCGTTCCACCGGAAAGTCACTCACATAGCCATAACCTCCAAGAGTCTGGATGGCAGCCGAGCACACCATTTCGGCAGCCTCGCTGGCAAACAGCTTGGCCATGGCGGCCTCTTTCAGGCATGGTCGGCCAGCGTCGCGCAGACTGGCAGCGTGCCAGATAAGCTGACGTGCGGCCTCAAGTTGTGTTGCGCAATCGGCCAGCCGAAAACCCACTGCTTGGTGGTTGAAAATGCTCGTGCCAAAGCTCTCACGCTGCTTGGCGTAATCAATCGCCACGTCCAGTGCGCTGCGGGCCATGCCCAGGCTTTGCGCGGCAATGCCGATGCGCCCGCCTTCAAGCGATGACAAGGCGATCTTGTAGCCCTCACCCTCTTGGCCAATCAGGTTTTCGGCAGGAATGCGGCAGTTGTCAAAATTGATCTGCGCGGTGTCGCTGGAGTGTTGGCCCAACTTGTCTTCGAGGCGTGCCACCACATAACCGGGGGCGCTGGTGGGCACCAAAAATGCGCTTATGCCTTTCTTGCCAGCGCCCTTGTCGGTCACGGCGATCACCACCGCCACATCACCGTGCTTGCCACTGGTAATGAACTGCTTGACACCATTGATCACGTACTCATCGCCGTCTTTCACGGCGGTGGTCCGCAGCGCCGAAGCATCAGAGCCCACATGCGGCTCGGTCAGGCAAAACGCACCCAGCATTTGCCCTTGCGCCAGCGGCGTGAGCCACTGCTTTTTTTGTGCGTCGTTGCCATACATCATCAAGATGGCGTTGACCGGGCAGTTGGTGACGCTGATGGTGGTGCTGACGCCGCCGTCTCCCGCCGCGATTTCTTCGAGCACCAAAGCCAAAGTCATATAGTCCAGACCCGCACCCCCCAAAGCTTCTGGCACACAAATGCCATAAGCCCCCAGCTCGGCCAGCCCTTTGTGTACGTCTTTGGGAAAGTGGTGATTTTTGTCCCACTCGGCGGCGTGCGGCCACAACTCGCGCTGCGCAAAGTCGCGCACCGCATCGCGGATCATTTCCTGGTCGGGGGTCAGCAACATGTATATCTTTCGGTTAAACCAATTCGAGTGCGACTGCCGTGCCTTCGCCGCCACCAATGCACAGTGTGGCCAGGCCTTTTTTCAGACCACGCGCTTTCAGGGCATGAATCAGCGTGACCATGATGCGCGCGCCGGACGCGCCAATGGGGTGACCCAAGGCGCACGCACCGCCGTTCACGTTCACCTTGTCTTGCGACACACCCAACTCTTTCATCAGCGCCATGGGCACCACGGCAAAGGCTTCGTTGACTTCCCACAAATCGACATCGGCGACCGACCAACCCGCCTTGGCCAAAGCTTTTTGCGTTGCGCCCACAGGAGCGGTGGCAAACCATTCAGGTTCTTGGGCATGCGTGGCATGGCTCACAATGCGGGCCAGTGGCTTACAGCCCAATTTTTTGGCCGTGCTTTCGCGCATCAGTACCATGGCTGCGGCCCCATCGTTGATGGACGAGCTGCTGGCGGCCGTGATGGTGCCGTCCTTCTTGAAGGCTGGCTTGAGGCTGCTGATTTTGTCCAGCTTGACTTTGCCCGGGCCTTCGTCAATCGACACCACGCGCTCGCCGCTGCGATCTTTGACAGTGACCGGCGTGATCTCGGGGGCAAACGCGCCCGACTCGGTGGCGGCCTTGGCGCGCTGCACGCTGGTGGTGGCAAAGTGGTCTTGTTCAGCGCGGCTGAAGTTGTATTTGGCCGCACAGTCTTCGCCAAAAGTGCCCATGCTGCGGCCAGGCTCGTAAGCGTCTTCCAGGCCGTCCAGCATCATGTGGTCAAAAATTCGGTCGTGGCCCATGCGGTAACCACTGCGGCCCTTCAGCATCAAATAAGGCGCGTTGGTCATGCTTTCCATGCCACCGGCTACCAGCACATCGTGCGTGCCGGCCACCAACATGTCGTGGGCAAACATGGCCGCCCGCATGCCCGAACCACACATTTTTGACAAGGTCACTGCGCCAGCGCTCTTGGGCAGCCCGCCCTTGAACGCAGCTTGCCGGGCGGGCGCTTGCCCCTGCCCTGCCATCAAACAATTACCAAACAGCACTTCAGTGACCAGCTCCGGGCTGATCCCGGCACGCTCAACGGCTGCCTTGATGGCCGCGCCGCCCAGGTCATGGGCAGACAAACTGGCGAAGTCGCTTTGAAAACTGCCCATGGGGGTGCGGGCTGCGCTGACGATGACGATCGGATCGGACATGGTGTTTCTCCTAAATAGATAAAGCTTTCAACTTTCGCTGATCGACCGCGTGTTTGAAATCACTCTGACGGCATACACCGCACGATCTGGTTCTGCTGCAGTTTTAAGGGGTTCCGCGCGGATACCGCTTGAAGGCATTGCGAAAGACATTCACAACCTCTGACGCGCTGTTCATGCTGACGCCCAGATCTTTCACCAAGCCATCGCCCAAACCATAAATCCAGCCGTGCACGGTGACTTTTTGACCCCGGCTCCAGGCGTCTTGCATCACGTTGGACAGCGCCACGTTGCCCACTTGCTCGATCACGTTCATCTCGCACATGACGGATTCAAGCTCTTCTTGCGGTAAATGGTTCAGGCGCTGACGGTGGCGCAAGCGCACGTCTTGCACATGCCGCAGCCAGTTGTCGGCCAAGCCGACCCGGGTGCCACGAGTGGCCGCCAAAACACCACCGCAACCGTAATGGCCCACGACCATGATGTGCTCGACCTTGAGGGCGTCTACCGCGTACTGGATGACCGACAAAGCGTTCAAGTCGGAGTGCACCACCACGTTGGCCACATTGCGGTGAACAAACACTTCACCCGGGTCCAGTCCAGTGATCTGGTTGGCCGGCACACGGCTGTCGGAGCAGCCGATCCAAAGGTATTTGGGGTTTTGTTGGTTGGCCAGGCGAGAAAAGTACTCGGGGTTCTCGCGCACCATGCGCGAGGCCCATTCCCGGTTATTGTCAAAAAGGTGTTGTAGAGATGTAGTCATGCCTGAATTGTCGCAGCGCAGCAGTCAGTTCAGCAGGTCTCGGCAAAAAGTTCGCGGCCTATCAGCATGCGGCGAATTTCACTCGTCCCTGCCCCGATCTCGTACAACTTGGCATCGCGCCACAAGCGACCCAACGGGTATTCATTGATGTAACCGTTGCCGCCAAAAATCTGCACCCCCTCGCCCGCCATCCAGGTGGCTTTTTCGGCAGTCCACAAAATCACGGATGCGCAGTCTTTGCGCACCTGACGCACATGCTCGACGCCCAGCAAATCGAGGTTTTTGGCCACGGTGTAGGCAAACGAACGTGCGGCTTGCAGTACGGTGTACATGTCGGCCACTTTGCCCTGAATCAGCTGGAACTCGCCGATGCTTTGGCCAAACTGCTTGCGATCGTGAATGTAGGGGATCACGTTGTCCATGACCGATTGCATGATGCCCAAGGGCCCACCCGTCAGCACGGCACGCTCGTAGTCGAGACCGCTCATCAGCACTTTGGCACCGTTGTTCAGACCACCCAGAATGTTCTCGGCCGGCACTTCGACGTTGTTGAACACCAGCTCGCCCGTGTGGCTGCCACGCATGCCCAATTTGTCCAGTTTTTGGGCAATGCTGAAACCCTTCATGCCTTTTTCAATCAAAAAAGCCGTGACGCCTCGCGCGCCCAACTCGGGCTCACTTTTGGCATACACCACCAAAGTGTCGGCATCGGGTCCATTGGTGATCCACATCTTGGAACCGTTCAGCAGGTAGTAAGCGCCCTTGTCTTCTGCTTTGAGTTTCATGCTCAGCACATCCGACCCTGCACCCGGTTCGGACATTGCCAGGGCCCCCACATGTTCGCCCGTGATGAGTTTGGGCAGGTATTTGGCACGCTGGGCATCGGTCCCGTTGCGTTTGATCTGGTTGACACACAAATTAGAGTGCGCCCCATAAGACAAACCCACGCTGGCCGAAGCCCGGGAGATTTCTTCCATGGCAATCATGTGGGCCAGATAGCCCATGTTGGCACCGCCATACTCTTCCTCAACGGTGATGCCCAAAACCCCTAAATTGCCCATTTTTTGCCACAAATCCATCGGGAATTGGTCATTCCGGTCGATTTCAGCTGCCCGGGGGGCGATTTCGGCCTGGGCAAATTCGCGCACCGCATCACGCAGCGCGTCAATGTCTTCACCCAATTGAAAATTAAGTCCCGGCAAATTGTTCATGAAAACTCCTTTAAGTGGGGCGGTGCCTCTAGGCGACCGATTAATAGGTTTTGGGCACTGGGGCCAGGGTTTGTTGCATCACGGCGCAGGCCGTCGTTTTGCCGTTCTCGTCGATATGAACCACTTCGGCAGAACTGACAATGACCCGACGACCGACTTTGAGCACCTTGCCCATTGCCCGAATTTCGCCGCCCTGCAGGCTGTTGAGAAAATTGATTTTGTATTCGACCGTGACCACTTCCATGCCCTCTGGCGCCACAGTGAGCGCGGCATAACCGCCTGCGATATCGGCCAACGCGCCGATGGCCCCGCCGTGGAAGCCCCCTTGCTGCTGGGTGAGTTTGTCGCTGTAGGTCAGCGCCAACGCCACCTGACCCTCACTTGCCGACAACAACCTCACCCCCAAGTGGGTCATCATGCCTTGGCGGGCGAGGCTCATGGCGACGCGCTCATAAGGGGTTTGGACAGTGCTCACATCAAAATCCTGTGTTGGGTTTAGCCTCTGACTTTAATTGACGTTTACGTAAACGTCAATTAAAAACCCCAGAGTTTTGGCCGTTTGAAAGCCCGCTTTCAAGCTTAATTTGCCCCTTTGGACGTCTTGGCCAGCAAAATACGGGTTTCTTTTTCATGGGTTTTGACCTCGTCAAGGGTTGCCTCCAGATCCGCCAGTTGGGACTCCAGTTGTTGCCGGTGCTGGGCCAACACGACCAGGAACTTTTTCAACTGCGGCCCTGTGTCACGCGGGCTGTCGTACATGTCAATCAAGTCCTTCGCTTCTGTCAGAGACAAGCCCAATCGCTTGGCCCGCAGCGTGAGTTTTAGGCGGGTTCGGTCGCGCGCCGAGTACACGCGGTTTCGCCCTCCGGGCCCCGAGCGCTCGGGTTCTAGCAAACCCATGTCTTCATAAAAGCGGATGGCGCGGGTGGTCAGGTCAAATTCCTGCGCCAAATCGCTGATCGTGTATGTGCTCGCCATGGCCGGGGTCCTCACCGTGTTGGTACAACGGGGACAGTCCGGTTATGAACTGCCCCCCTAAAATACGAAATCTTGTTTGACGTTAACGTCAACGTCAACTGGAATGTCCCGAATGCTAACCCAAACCACCTCCAGCATGCGCCCATCGTCTTCCGACACCACGATGCCAAGGCCAGAGGCCCTTGTGAGTGGCGCTGCCATTCAATACCCCCTAGAAGACCAACTGCCAGACACGGGGCAA
>Ga0315903_10000688_pt1 | contig 50831 bp, 60 predicted proteins | sample LakEriMetagenome_7_FD_203524 | JGI IMG/M metagenome (GOLD analysis project Ga0315903, IMG submission 203524) | Freshwater fungal communities from buoy surface, Lake Erie, Ohio, United States - Buoy 2 MA119 | ecosystem: Environmental > Aquatic > Freshwater > Lake | place: USA: Lake Erie, Ohio... | reverse complement strand
AAGTAATTCTACCATTTTCAGGTGACATAACTCGTCGACCATCCGAACTACTTGTAATTGGGGCCTGATTAACAGAGTTACCAATGTAATAAGTAATTCCGTCACCTGGATTTATCGAATCGTGACCAAAAAATAAAATAGCCACAATTCCTGTTAAATTTTGACCATCACCATAATAAGTTGTACCCGTAATTGTTGTTGCAGATAAAATAGGTACAGTTAATTGACCCGTCATTGTTGACCCAGTTATTTTTACAAAAGGTAATCCTGTAATTGTAAATTGTTTAGTTATTCCACTTTGTGAAAAAGGAACAATATCCGATAAATTCGGTGTCCCAATTGGTAATCCTGAAATTGGTAAATTTGCCATTTTTTTTTATATTAATATTTTATCTAAATTTTCTTGTAATAAATCCCCGCCATCTTCTTGTGATAAATAGTAAGTTGGGATAATAATTTTGCTTAAATTTTCCTGTAATAACAAATCAAATAAATCAGTAAGTAAGTAAGAACTATCTGGAGGACCTATATATACATTAAAATCACCTGATAAAGTGGTATTAATAAATGTCCATCCTGATAACGGATACTGATTTGTTGAAAAACTAACAATATCCCCACCTCCAGTCCATCCTGATAAGTTCCATCTGTCAATTCCATTCCATCTGATATAATAAGTTGCCGATAGGTCGGGTTCTATTGAAATCCAACTTGGGTATCCATTATAGTAACTATTTGCGGAAAAAACTAATTGTGCTGCCATTTTTATAAATTTATAAACCGATTATAATTTAAATTGTAATTATTAATAATTTGTCCAGAAGTTAATGATTGTCTATATAATAAGATTAATTTCAAATCACCATTAAAATATAAACCATCAGGACCTGGTAAACCCGCTTCCGCACCTAAAATTGTGTCAATATTTGTATCATATGTAATTATACCTATGGAACCGTAATCTAAAGTGTTAACGACCACTGAGTCAATATAAAGATTAATAAATTGACCATCAAATGTGACTGTAAATTCATGCAAACCTGAAGTTATTCCCGATAAAGGATATGAAAGCGTTTGATAAACTCCATTAACTCTTACTAGTGTAGTTAAGTTACCTCCAGTTACAGTATTAATAGACCACCCTCCACTTTGTGTCGAAGATATTAATCTTGAGTCAACCGCAACATTCCAATCAGGTTTAGATGCCCATACTGTAAAAGTAATACCTGATGATGGTCTTGTTATTAAATTATAAGGTATTCTAACATATTGATTTACACCGTTAAAAGTTAATGACCCCCCTGAAATTGCGGTGAATGTCGGATTATTAACTATCGTCGAGTTTAATCCATACACTGATAAATCATACCAAGTCGAACCAGTTGTTGGGTATGAATTAACGTTTGTGGCATCTAATCTAAGAACTAAATTTGTATTGAACACTCCTGTTGGTGATGGGGTAGGGGTTGTAGTTGATGTTACACTTGGGGTAGGGGTTGTAGTTGGGTAAATGTCGTATTCAAAAGTTAAATTATTTATATAAGATGGTGTAGGTGTTGTAGTTGGTGTAGGTGTTTGAGTTTTAGTTGGTGTTGGTGTTATAGTTTTAGTCGGAGTTATAGTCGGTGTAGGTGTTTGAGTTGTAGTCGGAGTTATAGTCGGTGTAGGGGTAGTAGTCGGTGTAGGGGTAGTAGTCGGTGTAGGTGTTTGAGTTGTAGTCGGAGTTATAGTCGGTGTAGGGGTAGTAGTCGGTGTAGGGGTAGTAGTCGGTGTAGGTGTTTGAGTTGTAGTCGGAGTTATAGTCGGTGTAGGGGTAGTAGTCGGAGTTATAGTCGGTGTAGGTGTTTGAGTTTTAGTCGGTGTTGGAGTTGGGGTGGCGGGCGCAAATGTTTGATTTGGAATTACCTGTATTCCGTAATAACCTCCTGATTCTGAATATGTTATTCCTGTGAATGATGATGTCCTAGATAATGAATCAAAATCACCATCTAATGTCACAATTGTTTGCCCACTATTACTACCAGAATTGATTGTGACTCCAGTAGTGATTGTAATATTACCACCATTTAGTAAACCTAAAGTATTTGTAAAATTTACTGTGACATTACTAACTAAATTTTCTTCAGATATTAAATTATAAATTGTAACAATAGACCCTGGGTCAATAAAACTTTCAAGAATAATAATAATATCCTCAGTTGTGTAGGCGGTAATAGGTATTAATTTAGTTCGTCTATCAAAATGGTACCTATCCCATTTTGTTGTACCGGTATATAAACCCATACTAAAATATATGGTTTCTCCTGACATTTGAGGGACTAATGCATTATCTGTACCTGTTAATCCTATGTCACATAAACTATTACCCGTAAAACAAGACAAGCTTTGGTTATTTGGGTTATAATAATTTAAAGACACCAAAGTATTCCCTGTATTATAATCACCATAATTTAATGTAATTTGTTGGAATGATTGAGGGTTATTTAAGTCAAAATATATCGGTAATCTATTACCGTCATTTTGAGCAATTAACTCTGTTGAGAACACCACTTCTTGGTTGTAATCAACCTCATCGGATGCCAATGACATATCTACATTATACCACGAAGGTGTTAGATACCATTTACTGAAATTATATTGATTGATATTCTGTTGACTCATTTTATAATAAATACATAATTCAAAGTATTTATAGGTAAAAAGATTATGAATTCTAAAATTGAAACTTTTTCAAACAACTTATACTTCTTCCTTAAAGAAAGAGAGAACGACGTGGCGTTGTATTTTTCAGTTTCAAACACTTTAAATGAGGCGAGAAAAAATGACGAAATTATGTTATTTGAAAAGAAAAATTTAGAGAAGGTTAAGAAAGAAATTGGTAAAATTCAAAAAAATAAAAAAATTAAAAACTCTAAAGATTTAAAGTCACGTTTAAAACAATTTAAAAGTGAAATTGGTGAATTGGTTGATTATGACGGGTCATTTTTAAGTTCAAAAATTCCAATCATTAATCCTAAACTAGCTCCTAAAGGTACTACTGACCAAGAAGTTGTTGCAACTCGTCAGACTAATAACCCTGTTACTCGTGGTTATAGAGTTTATTGGGGTGAGTCTGTTGATGGTGAAGATGATGTGATTAATGAAGTTGATATGGAGGGGGCTTTTGGATACGAAGAGACTAAAGATATGGATGGTAAAAATACCTTCAAATATCTTAAAAGTAAAATGGGGTTAGAACCTGAAGACGCTAAAGACAGAACTGAAAAATTTGGTAAGGATATTAAAGATAGAAGAGAAAAAAGAACTCCCAAAAAAATAAAATCAAAAGAAGATTTTATTGGTACTTTTAATCTTTTTGAAAAACAAAAAATTACTGAGAAAAAAAATGAAGAAGCTAGAAAACTTATTGAGGATATTTTAGTCTCTAAAAAGAAAAATGATAACGACGTTTCTAAAAAAGACCCCAAAATATCTAAAACACTTGTTAACAATATTAAATCTTTAAAAAAGTTAGCGGATAAAGAAGGTATTGAAGTTGGTGAATTAATTAAAATGATTAAGAAAGGTGAATAAAGATTTATATAATAAAGAGTACGATATTCCAAGTGATGTTATTGAGTCTTTGCAAACGGGTTTTGATACCCATAGCTCAAGATTTCAAAACACATCAGGATATAAGAAAAATATAAATCTGAGAGATAATAAAAAAATATCTTACAAACTATTAAAGAATTATAAGAACAAATTTGATAGTGGTAATTTAAGTAAAGAAAGATATGAATTAATGGGTGGTGATAGGATGAAGAATTGGGTAGATATGATTTTGAATCAATCAAGACAATCAATTAAAACATCTAAAAAACATAGAATGAATTCAGGTTTAAGTAATTCATTTATTAAACCTCACTCAAAAGGTTCATTACATAATGTTAGACCCTCGCTAAAACATAAAAAAACGTCTTTTAAATTTGATACGTCACTAAGCGAGGAAGTATCAAGAATAAAAGACATAATAAAACAAATATTATAAAAATATGCCAAGTTACATTCCAATTGATTTAGCTCAACCTATGAACAAATTAGGTGAAATCGGAGCACAACAAAGAGGTACATTATTCCCAATTAATGACTACAAAGAAGTTAACCAATACAGTGGAACTCATCCTGACGCATTAGCTACAGGTGACTTACAAGGTAAAGGTACGGGAACTGACGGATTATTAAATGCGTATCAATTCACAGCAGGTAATATTACTGATGTTCAAGAAAGAGCGTCAGAAGTAGCAATTAACTACTATAAAGCACAAGTTCCTTACACTACACCATCAGTATAATGAAACTCTTAGAAACCGTTAAATCACTAATCCTTGAGACTGTAACTGATAGGGATATCAGGGATGCAATATCTCAACGTAAAGTGATTTATATAAACTATAATGGTGATGAGCCAGGTGGAAAAGGTCTTAGAAAGATAGAACCTGTTTGTCTTGGGGTTAATACTTTAAACCATCCAGTATTATCTGCTTGGGAGTTAGACGGTGCTTCACATAGAGGATACTTAAAAACAAGACCAATGCCGGGGTGGAGATATTTTTTAGTTAAAGATATTTTAAGTGTTACACCAACTGATGATGTATTCACTGAAGTTAGACCAGGATTTAACCCAAATGGAGATAAAAGAATGATTTCAATTGACATTCTTGCAAACTTTACTTAATATAAAAATATTATGACAGAAGATTTTATACAAAAACTACTTCTTTCCAAAAAGATTATGGAAAAAAGTGACTCAATTAAACGTGGTGATGTTAGAGATGTTCCAAATATTTCAGAATCATATACTGAATCACCAATATCAAAACCATCATTACAGAATTTTGACGCTCCAAATGCCACGTACAATATTCCACAAGAATTAATGATGGAATCTAAACCTGTTCAAACAAAACCATTTTCAAATTCGACAGACAAAATTTTAAATTCAAAATTACCTGACGCAATTAAGCAATTAATGATTGAACATCCTATTGATACACCCCAACAAAGTCAAGTTACATTAACTGATGATTTAATTGAAAAGGCTGCAAGATTAATGAATATTGAAAAAAATCCAATTGTTGAAACTGCAACAAATAAAAAGAATGTAATTCCTCAACAACAATCTATACCAGCAAGTTCAGACTTACGTAAAATGTTGAAGGAGGTGGTTACTGAAGTTTTAACTGAAAAAGGATTAATCCACGAATCAGAACAAGGTACCCAACAAGCAGTTCAAATTAAAGTGGGAAACCACATATTTGAAGGTAAAATACTCAAGATAAAAAAAGTTAAATAAAATAACCCTACTTCGGTAGGGTTTTTTGTTCTTGGGGTTGAAATTTCAATTCATATGGATTATTATTGTTCATATGAGTAAAAAAATTAAAATTTTAGTTCTACCATCTGACCGTTCAGGAGTTGGTAAATTTCGTTCTGTAGACCCTCACGTATGTTTACAAAAATTATATCCAAATGATGTCCACGTTGACATTGAATTTGACATTAACTATGACGACTTAAATTTTTGGTCCAAATATGATATCGTTCATTATCATAGATTAATTGGTCAAGATTATGACAGGTCGTTATTACTTGTTGAATGGTTGAATAAACAAGGTATTGTTACTATTTGTGACATTGATGATTATTGGATGCCAACAAAAGAACATCCTCTACACGCAATTATTTTACAAGAAAAAATCAACGAAAGAATTACTGCCCAACTTAAGGCTGCGTCTCACGTAACCACAACCACATCAATTTTTGCAAGTGAAGTTCAAAAGTTCAATAAAAATGTTTCGGTTATACCAAACGCAATTGACCCAAATGAACCTCAGTTTAAAGAGAAAACTCTTGAGTCTGATAAAATTCGTATTGGTTGGTTAGGTGGTTCATCTCACTTACACGACTTATACTTACTTGACGGTTTGGTTAATGTTGTCGGTACTATGAATGACACACTACAATACGTAGTTTGTGGATTTGATACTCGTGGTACTATGACTGAGTTTAACCAAGAAACAGGTGAAAAGAAAGTTAGAGCAATTAGACCCGATGAAACAGTATGGGTAAAATATGAAGAAATTTTCACCAACAAGTACAAAATTGTTGGAGACGAGTACAAGACTCATTTAATGAAATTTAAAGATGAGGCGTATCACAATGAACTAAATGAAAGTTACAGACGAGTTTGGACTTTACCAACTACCTCTTACGCTAAGAACTATTCTAAGTTTGACATCTCATTGGCACCACTTAAAAACCATATCTTTAATCGTGTTAAATCACAGTTAAAAGTTATTGAGGCAGGATTCTATAAAAAGGCACTTATTGCTTCTAATGTAGGTCCGTACACAATTGATTTAGTTCACTCATTAGATAAGGGTAATTTTACTGACGGTAATGCGTTATTGGTTGACGAAAATAAAAACCACGCCGATTGGTCAAAATTTATTAAAAAACTTGTTCAAAACCCAAATATGATTACAGATATGGGTGAGAGATTATATGAGACCGTATCTGCTAAATACGACTTGAACATTGTAACAAAAAATAGAAAAGAATTATATTTCAGTTTATTAAAATAATAAAAAATGCTACACACACCAATAGAACAATTCCTTTTTGTGGATATTGAAACAGTCGGTATCTCAAGTGATTACAAAAATTTTAGTAAGGATTATCCTGAACTAAAAGAATCATTTGACAATTATTTAGATTGGTTTTTGAAACGATTCCCTGAGGATTTTCAATTATCAAAAGAGGAAATCTTTGTTAACCGAGCGGCTTTAGTTCCTGAATTTTGTAAGATAATTTGTGTGTCATTTGCTTTCTTAGATAAAGAAGGAACAATTAGAAAACAAACATTTTTTAACTCAGACGAAGGTCAGTTACTTAGAGATGTTAACAATTTGTTAAACAGAACTGCGAAGTTAAACTTTGTAATTTGCGGACATAACATTAAGAATTTTGACATTCCAGTATTAGCAAAACGAATGATTGTTAATGGTATTTTACCGTCAAAGATGTTACCTTCTTATGATACAAAACCTTGGGAAGTTAAAGCATTTGACACTAAAGAGTACTGGCAATACGGTATGTTTGGAGCGTTAAGTTCTTTAGACTTAATGTGTAAGTCATTAGGTATTGAGTCATCTAAAAATTCTGAAGTTACAGGTAATAAAGTACACAATAGTTTTTGGATAGATAACAAATACGATGAAATCCAAGAATACTGTGAAAAGGATGTTGAGGTGTTAATAAACATAGTTCAAAAACTTAAAAAATTATCATAATATGTTTGGAGAAAACGAAGAAGATTTTGATTTACAAGAAGAAATGAACAAAATCAAATTTTCATTAATGAAAGAATCTGATGAAAATTTATATAAAGAAATTTCAGATGACTTTGGGATTGATTTAAGAGGATTGGAAGATGAAATGAAAAAGTCATTAACTAAAGTTGATTTACCTTACACCTCTGAAGATTCTACAGTTAAGTTAAAATACAACTACGTAACCGATAGTGGGTTTGATTTGTATTCAACAAAAGACATCCTAATTGAGGGGTTTGGTAGAGCCTTAGTACCAACAGGTATTAGATTTGACATTGGGGAAGGTTTTGAAATCCAAGTTAGGTCTAAGAGTGGTTTAGCTCTTAAACAAGGTTTAATGGTGTTGAACAGTCCTGGTACTGTAGATGAAGGTTATACAGGAGAAGTCCAAGTCATCATCTTTAACACAAACAAAGAACCATTTCAAATTACTAAAGGTATGAAAGTGGCTCAAGCAGTTCTTTCAAAATGTTACTCAGGTAGAGTAGTTAATTTAGTTAAAGTTGATAACATAAATGATAAAGACCGTGGAGATAACGGTTTTGGAAGTACAGGAATATGATTACAATAGGATATAGTACAAGAGAAACTAAACCTGAATTTCAGGAATATATTAAAAAAACTTGTGGGATTAAAAACGTTCAATTAATTGAAGTTGTTAATAATGGAGTTAAATCATTACCACAAGTATATAATGAAATAATCGACCAAAGTAATTTTGATGTCATTGTGTTATGTCACGACGATATTGAATTTGACACAAACAATTGGGGCCCAAAATTACTTAAGCATTTCCAAAGAAACCCGGAATATGGGGTTATTGGAATGGCGGGGTCAAAATACTTACCATCGTCGGCAAAATGGTGGGAAGTACCCCATACAATGTATGGTATCGTTAATCACAAACACGATGGTAAAAAATGGACCAGTACATATTCAAAACATTTAAATAATAAAGTTGAGGAAGTTGTTTTAATTGATGGTTTGTTTATGTCATTAGACAAAAATAAAATTAAACATAAATTTAACACTGATTTTGATGGGTTCCATTTTTATGACTTATCTTTTTGTATTCCAAACTATGTTGATGGTGTAAAAATTGGTGTGATTTCAGATATTAGACTAACTCATTTATCTATTGGTATGACTAACGATAAGTGGGAACAAAACCGAATTAAATTTTCTGAAATTTATAAAGAAAATTTACCACTTGATATTACAAATCAGAATAATACGTATTCAACATTTATCTTCTGTCACGACCAAGACATCATTTTAAATTATATTGATAAGGGTAAATTTAATTCTTTATCTAACTTAAAATATATGTTTTTAGGTAATAGACCTACTGACAAAATTGAAGGTAGAGAGGATGTAATTATTGCTCGTAATTTGGAATATAATATGGAGGAATACCCCACATTAAATGCGTTCACTGGTTGGTACGCATTATGGAAAAACAATCTAATTAAAACAAAATACGTGAATTTATTTGAGTACGATTTAATTACTCACGAAAATTTAGGTCAAATCATTTCAAAATTTGTTTATGAAGACGCACCTATGATTGGGTATATTCCGTTTCCTTGTTCTAATTTTCATTTTATAGATAATAAAGAATGGGTTGGAGAATTTTTCGAAGCAGTTAAAAAAGTATACAATTTAGACTTGGAGAAAACAATTCGAGTTTATATGAGGAGTAATCCAAATATGATGTGGTCATCAACAAGTAATTCAACTATGTCCTACGATTATTTTAATTCTTATATGACGTGGTTCACACCAATTAGTGAGTTAATCAAATCTTCAAAAACTGCAGGACACGCCCACGAAAGGTCAATTAGTTTTTATTACATTGTTAATAAAATTAATGTTATGTTGACTCAGGGGTTAATCAAACATTACCAAATGGATTCTCACGGAACTCAGGGACATTATGTGGATTACGATAAGAACATAAAAGAATTAACTGAAAACAAGATATGAATTACTTAAGTTTTAGTTTATGGGGTAATAACCCAATGTATAATGTTGGGACAATTAGAAATGCTGAATTGTGGAAAGAAGTTTATCCTGATTGGAAAATGGTGGTGTATTACGATAATACCGTACCTAAAGAAACTATTGATAGGTTAAATGAGTTAGACGTACTCACAATTGATTTCACTGAAAAAAACATATATGGAATGTTTTGGAGATTTTTTGCTCACGACTTAGAAAATGCCGAATATTGTGTATTCAGAGATTCAGATTCAAGGATAACAGTTAGGGAAAAAATGGCGGTTGATGAATGGATTAATAGTAAAAAATCAATTCACATTATGAGAGACCATCCGGCTCACGGTATTCCATTTGGGGCAAATAGTTTAGGTATTTTAGGAGGTATGTGGGGTATTAAGACAGGTATTGTTCCTCTAACTGATATGATTTTAAAATTTGTTAATAATAAACAATTAAGTTACGGAGCCGACCAAACTTTTTTACAAACAATCTACTCAATCTTTAAAGACGACCAAAAAGTACACGATGAGTTTTTTGAAAAACAACCATTCCCAATTAAACGAGAATATGGTCGATTTGTTGGTGATAGAATTGATGAAAACGATAAACCCGTTGGACAAGATTATTTGGCGGTGATATGAAAAAAATCCTATACGTTTTATTACACGGTTCGATGAACCCTGATAGATATTTCAATGTCAAAGAAACTTGGGGTAAAAATGTGGATTGTTTATTTTATTCAGACCACAAAGATACCAATAAAAACATAATTAAAGTCTCAAATAGAACTGATTATCATTCAAATGAAGATAAACATATAAACGCATTACATCACGTATCAAATAATGTAAAAGACTATGAGTGGTTTTTCTTTTGTGATGATGACACATTTGTTAATACTAACAAATTAGAAAGTTTAATTGATAGTTTGGATAAAGAATCTGTACACGGTTCAGTACTTGAGGGTACTTGGCCAGGTGACCGTAGTTTAAATTATTGTTCAGGAGGTGCGGGATACCTAATACATAGTGAGTTATTAAATAAAATAACTCAACACATTAGAATTTTAAATACGGGATATTCTGATGTGACATTAGGTTTGTTTTTACGTAACCTTGGGATTAAATCAATTAATTATGATTTTTTTAAATCTCAATCACCAAGTTTTTATGGTATCTCTGTTGATGATACTAAGAATTATATTACATTTCACTATATTAAAACTATTGGTGATATGAACAATTTATTAAATAACATATGATGAAATACATTTACCATCATTTAGGATTAGGTGACCACGTCATATGTAATGGTATGGTTAGACATTATAAAGAAATTTACGGTAAAGTTACTGTCTTTTGTAAACCACATAACTATGAAAATGTTAAATATATGTACCGAGATGATGAAGATATTACGGTATTACCTGTTGGGGAAGATTGGGATGTTAATGTTTATATATTTGAAAATAAAATTTCAAAAGATGTCATTAAAATTGGGTTCGATAAACTGATGAACTACCCAATGACTAAATTTGATGAGTCGTTTTATAAAATTGCAGAAATTCCTTTTGAATATCGTTTTTCTAAATTTTCATTTTTAAGGAATTTAGAAAAAGAGAGTGAAGCATTTAAGTTTGTTAATCCAAATAATGAAGAATACATTTTTGTTCACGGTAACGTTGATAAAAATAAAATCAGAACTGATTTGAAAATAATTGAGAATCCTATTGAATTTGGAGTTTTTGATATCCTTAAAATAATCGAAAACGCAACAGAAGTTCACATTATGGAATCAAGTATCAAATGTTTGGTTAATTCGTATATTTTTGAAAAACCTTCATTTTATTATCATCAATACATCAGAGGTTATGACGAATCTTTAAACAGTCAAGGTAAAAATAAATTTATAACAATATATTAAAATGGTAGGAGAAAAAATTGAAGAAATTATTAAAAATAAAGTTAATGAAATATTAACAATCAGTAAAAATGTCGAAATGCCTGATGATTTAATTGAGACTGATAATATTGGGGAGGTTATTGAAAAATTGGCAATTTTACATTGTCGTATGTGGTACCTTGAGGATTCAATTAGCTCGGCTGAGAGTGATTCTGAGATTGCTGACTTGAAACGTAAAATAGATATCTGTTTTAAAGTTAAAAGACCAAAGTATGTACAAGCCGTAAACCGAATGATTGAGAATTCAATCGTAAACAATAAATCGTTGGTTGAAGATTCTGTTAAACATTATAAAGGATTTTAAATATGGAAAAATTATTAATTTCACCATTTTTAAGAGGAGGGTTAGGAAACTACATATTTCAGATTGCCGCGACGTATTGTGCATCAATAAGAGATAATAAAGATATGGTTGTTGATATATCTGATATTTCTGTAATACATAAACCTATTGAATCGTATTATAACAATATCTTTAGGAAGATAAAATTCGTAAATGAATTTTCATATCAATCATCTCACGAACCAATGCAACCAATACAATATTCCGAAATACCAAATACTCAAAGTAATTTAAAATTAAAGGGATATTATCAAAATGAAAAATATTTTAAAAAATTACGTAAAGAAGTTTTAGAATTATTTGAAATTGATTTAGATACTTTAGATTATTTGAATACAAAATACTCTAATATACTATCAGGTAATACTTGTTCATTACACGTTAGACGTGGGGATTACGTTAGTAAATCAGATTTTCACCCCTTACAAACAATTGAATATTATAAAAATGCGATTTCAATAATTGGGGAAGATACTAACTATTTGATTTTTTCGGACGATATTGAGTGGTGTAAGAAAAATTTAAATTTTATTAAAAATAAAACGTATATTGATGGAAATTTAGATTACCAAGATTTATATTTGATGTCAATGTGTAAAAATAACATTATTGCAAATTCAAGCTTCAGCTGGTGGGGGTCTTGGTTAAATAGTAACGAGAATAAACAAGTAATTTATCCGTCTCATTGGTTTGGTGTACCATTTTTAGACACTTCTGAGATAGGATGTGAAAATTGGATTAAAATATGAATAAAATTTTAGTAACAGGGTCAAATGGTTTAGTTGGTTCAGCTTTAAAAAAAATATTAGGTGATAATCATATCTATCACACTAAAGAAGATGTGAACCTTTTAGATAATAAAAAAACAATTGACTACATATCATATCACGTTAAACATAATAATGTGGATACAGTAATACATTGTGCGGCTAAAGTTGGTGGTGTACAGGCGAATATGAAAAATAACAAAGGGTTTTTCATAGATAATTTTATGATTAACAATAATATTATCGAAGCGTCATTTAAAAATGAGATGCCAAATTTTGTTAATCTTTTGTCTACGTGTATATTCCCTGATAAAAATGTTACTTTCCCATTAACCCCAAATCAAATTGACCAAGGTCCACCCCATTTTTCAAATCACGGATACGCATACGCAAAAAGACTTTCAGGGTATCAAACAAACATAATTAAAAAAGTATTAAATGCTAATTGGGTTTCTGTCGTACCAACAAATGTTTATGGAACAAATGATAACTTTCATTTAGATGATGGTCATATGATACCGGCAATGATTCATAGAGCTTATTTATCAAAACAAAAATCTGAAAAAATGGTTATATGGGGTGATGGAAGTCCTTTACGACAAGTTATATATTCAGAAGATTTAGCGAGATTAATAATGTGGTCGTTAGATAATTGGAAAAGTGATGAACCCTTTATGGCGATTAATAAAAATGAACACTCAATATTGAATATTGCAAAAATTATATGTAATTCGTTTGAAATTTGTGACGATGATATAATTTTTGATTCGTCCAAACCTATGGGTCAACATAGAAAACCGGCAATATCTAATGCACCTGAAGATTTTAAATTTACAGATTTAGAAATTGGTATTGAGGAGACTGTTAAATGGTTTAAAAATAATTATAAAAATATTAGAAAGTGAAGAAATACGACATCGTAATTGTATCCCACGAAAAGGACTTTGGGGGTATTAAACATATTGTTAAACACGCAAATGAAAATCTGTCTTTTGAATCAATACATCTAATTGTAAGTGAAAGAGAACCATTTAATGAATTAGATGTACTAAAAACCTTAACCAATAAGCCAATTTTTGTTCATAACGAGACCGACGTATTAAAAATTGATAAATCAAGGGTTGGTGTTAGACCTGATTGGGTTTATCAGATGTTACTTAAAATTTTTCAAAATGTCACAGAAAATGATAACTTTCTAATTATTGAGTCAGATTGTGCAATTATTAAACCTTTAGATTTTTTTGACGGGGACAAAACAATTTTTTATTTAGGTAGGGAACATTTACATCAACCATATTTTAATTTTAATAATAAAATATTAGGTATTGGTAGAGAATTTAATCATACTTTCATATGTGAATTTATGATGTACGATAAAAAAATTGTTAAAGATTTGTTAACAAAATCAAATTGTAATGATGTTAATGATTTTTTAGAATTAATTTACACATATACTAATGATGAATGTTATATGGCGGATTACGAATTATACGGTAATTTTGTATATAAATTTCATAACGAAAAATTTAGTACTAAAAATTTAAATTTTAAATTTGCCGGAAGATATTTTTTTGATTCACCATTTTGGACCGATTCAGAAATTGAGATATTAATTGATGAAAATAAAGATAATGACCTAGTGACTTTTCACACTTGGGGATTAAATTAAAAAATATACATATTATGACACAAAAAATTGATTTAGTTAAGGATACCATTGATTACAGTGATATCAAAAAATTAATCTCTTGGTTAGAAACTAACCCAAGATTAACTAAGGGTTCTCTAACAACAGAATTCGAAAAAAAATGGTCGGAATGGCTAGGAGTTAAGTACTCTGTATTTGTTAACTCAGGTTCATCGGCAAATTTAGCAGCAATATATTCTTTATTGTTATCGGGTAAATTAAAGAATAACAAAATTGTTGTTCCCGCCGTTTCTTGGGTAACTACGGTTACACCAGCAATTCAATTAGGAATGGAACCGATAATGTGTGAGTGTGATATGGATAATCTGGGGTTAGACATTAACCATTTAAAAACTATTATAAAAAACGACAATCCTTCGGCAATTATTTTAGTTCACGTTTTAGGGTTTCCAAACCATATGGATGAGATACTAAAATTATGTAAAGAAAACAATATACTGTTAATTGAGGATACTTGTGAATCTATGGGTTCAAAATATAATGATGAGTTATTAGGAACTTTAGGGAATTTATCTACATTTTCATTTTATTTTGGACATCATATGTCAACTATTGAGGGTGGTATGGTTTCAACAAATGACGAAGAATTATATCATATTTTATTGTCAATACGGTCTCACGGATGGGATAGAGACTTACCTAAAGAAAAACAAGAGTCTTTGAGAAAAAAATATAATGTCGATAACTTTAGGTCCCTATACACTTTCTATTATCCTGGGTTTAATTTAAGGGCCACCGATTTACAAGCATTTATTGGTTTAGGACAATTAGAGAAATTGGATATGATAGTTGAGAATAGAAATAAGAATTATGAAAGATATAAAAATGAGATTAAAAATAATTTTTGGGTCATTAATCCTCCCGAAAATTCATTCATATCAAATTTTTCATTCCCAATTATTACCAAAAATATTAAATCTTTAACTGAAAATTTAATTAAAAACAATATTGAATGTCGACCTTTAATATGTGGTTCAATAAATGAACATCCATTTTGGTATGAGAGATACGGTAAACAAGATTTACCAAACTCAAAATTAGTTCACGAATTTGGGATATATATTCCAAATAATCATCAAATGACAGATGAAGAAGTTTCAAGAGTAATTAAAATTGTTAATGAAAATTTATAAAATATGCAGTACTTTGGAGTAAATGATATGGATAAAAAGGTTATTGAAAAATACCTTAATTACGAAAATGGGTTTTATTTAGAAATAGGTGGGAATGATGGAATTACCCAATCGAATACTGCGAATTTAGAATTATTTCGAAATTGGTCAGGTATGCTAGTTGAACCGATTTATTATAAATATAGATTAATGAAAGACTTTAGAAAAAAGTCGATATGTGTTAACGCTTGTGTTTCGGATAAAGATGGTGAAATTGTTAAATTTAATGATGTCAATCTTATGTCTTTTGTTGAAAATGCCCGTAAGAGCGAAGAGGCTGACGAATTTTGGATGTCTGAAGGTGAAAAATGTCAAAATATAATCAGAAGTTCTTATAATTTAGAAACAATTAAGTTACAAACATTATTAGATAAACATAATATTAGTAAAATTAACTTCTTTTCGTTGGACGTTGAGGGATATGAGTTGCAAGTTTTAAAAGGTTTGGATTTTAATAGAATTCGTCCTGAATACGTTTTAATTGAATGTACACATAAAGAAGATATCTTTTTGTTTATGTCCGAAAATCAATACGAGATGATTGAGTTTTATAATAATAATGATTATCTTTTTAAAGATATTAAATAATATGATTTCATTTAAAGAAGAAGACATTATTAACCAAGACAGTTTTTTAAAATTTTGTGAAAACAATAATATTTGTTTTATTAAAACTGATTTTTTTTACTTAGGTCAACAACATATATGGAGAGACACTCTTCACCCAACAAAGATTGATAATATTTGTGTGATTGGTCATTCAGACCACCCCGTAGTTGATGAAATTTCAAAAAAATTTAATATGGTTTTCTGTATAAACAGATTAACTACCGAGTCCAATACTTTTGGTTTGCCTTTAGGTATTACTAGTGACTGTGACGATAGTCCATTACATAGGGTTTATGGTAATAAAAAAATTATGATTGAGGTTTCTAATGAAGAAATCGAAAAAACTAATTTAGTTTATTTAAATTTTAGTATTAACACATATACTAAATTAAGACAATTGGTTTATAATAAGTTTGGAGGAAAACCTTGGGTAAAAATAGGTGATACGTTCCCAACTATTAATGCTCGTAAAAAATACCTGAGGGAAATTAAATCTTCAAAATTTGTTTTATGTCCTAGAGGTAATGGTATCGATACTCATAGAATATGGGAAACATTATATATGGGAAGTATACCTATTGTAATTTACGAAGAAACTCATCATTTGTTTACTGATTTACCAATTTTATTTATTAAAGATTGGGATGAAATAACATATGACTTTTTAAATGAAAAATATGAAGAAATAATTAATAAAAATTGGTCTTATGATAAATTAAAAATGAGCTATTGGGAAAATTTTATTAAACAAAAAATATCAGAAATTAAATGAAAAAAAAAGCAATTATAACAGGTATTAATGGCCAAGATGGTTCATACCTTTCAGAACTTTTATTAGATAAAGGTTATGAAGTACACGGTACGCTTAAACGTAATTCAGTATCAGAAAATCAGACTGCAAGATTAGATAATGTGTATGGTAAAGTAATTTTACATTACGCAGATATGACTGATTTATCGTCACTTATTAGTGTAATACAAAAAGTTATGCCAGATGAAATTTATAATTTGGCGGCCCAATCTCACGTTAGAATTTCATTTGACCAACCGATATATACCGCGAATGTTACAGGTTTAGGTACATTAAATCTATTAGAAGCCGTTAAATTAATTAAACCTAACACTAAAATATACCAAGCATCTTCATCTGAAATGTTTGGTAACACTATTGATTCCGATGGATTCCAAAGAGAAACAACACCACTAAATCCAGTGTCTCCATATGGATGTGCAAAAGTATTTAGTTATAATATTTGTCGTAATTATAGAAATTCTTACGGAATGTTTATTTCAAATGGTATTTTATTTAATCACGAATCACCAAGAAGGGGAACAAACTTTGTAACCAATAAAGTATGTAAAGAAGCCGTTAAGATTAAATTAGGACTATCTAATGAACTTAAATTAGGTAATCTTGACGCAACTCGTGATTGGGGACACGCCAAAGATTATGTAAGAGCAATGTGGGAGATTCTTCAATTAGAAAATCCGGATGATTTTGTTTGTTCAACAGGAATATCCCATTCAGTTAGAGAACTTTGTGATTATGTATTTTCATCTTTAGGTTTAGATTATCAAGAATATGTCACCCAAGATGAAAAATTTTTAAGACCTGAAGAACTACACGACTTGAAAGGAGACTCATCTAAATTAGTTAAATCAACAGGGTGGTCCCACGACTACACATTTGAAACAATGTTAGACGAGATGGTTAGTTATTGGTTAACATATTACAGTGATGGTAATATTAACCATTAATTTAAAATTAAAAAATAAAATATGACAAGAAAAAAACCACCATTTAAAGAGACTCAAACTTTTCAAACAGAGGCAAAACCAAAGATTAGTAAAAAAGAACAAATTGGTCAAATTATTAAAAGTAAGACTAAAAATAAATTCTTATCCCAAGGACAAGAAGAATACTATGATAAATTAGTTAATAACCAAATCACAATTTGTTCAGGTCCTGCGGGTGTTGGTAAGAGTTATATTGCAATGAAATGTGCGGTTGACTTATTACAAGATTCAAGAACCCCATACGAAAAAATTATTATCGTAAGACCTGCGGTTGAGGCTGAAGAAAAATTAGGTTCATTACCTGGAAATTTGGAAGAAAAGTTAGACCCTTATATTTTCCCATCTTATTACCTTTTAAATAAAATTATTGGTAAAGAGACAAGAGAAAAATTAAAGTCTATTGAAGTGATTGAAGTATTTGCATTGGCGTATATGAGAGGAATGAACATTGATAATTCCATTCTAATATTTGAAGAAGCCCAAAACTCATCTCCAGGTCAAATGAAATTATTATTAACACGTATTGGATTTAACAGTAAATTCTTCATTTCAGGTGACGTTGAGCAAACCGATAGATACAAGAATAAAGAACACTCAGGGTTATTTGACGCAATTGAGAAATTTAAAGATGTTCCTGATATCGGAGTTCATAAATTTGGAGACGACGATATTGTAAGAAATCCATTAATTTCAAAAATTTTAAAGAAATATGATAACTAAAATTGGTATTGATTTAAATGGAGTTTTAAGGGATATTAATTTAAAAATATCCCAAATTTATGAGAAGAATTTTATTGAGACGTATTCTGAAGATTATAGTGATGGTATTAAAACCTACACATTAGATATGTCAGGGAATACAGAATTAGAAGAACAATCTGAACCATTTAAATACGAAATGAATTTACCGGTTAAAAGTTTAAATTTAATAGAACATTTTAAATTTGAAACTGAGGATGATTTCTATGATTTTCTTTACGAAGATTTTGCAATGCAAATTTTTGGTCACTCACCATCAACTGAAATGAATTCATTTGTAGTGTTAAATGATTTAATTGATTCAACAAAAGGAAAATATGAATTTTCAATTTTTTCAAAAGAATTTAGTAAATCAAAACCCGCATCATTATTTTTCATTTCAAAATTTGGTTGTATGATTGACTCAGTTATTTTTTACAATAACAACAATTTACAAAATAAACTTTCTGATTATGATGTAATTGTTACCGCTAATCCTGAGTTAATTAAATTATACCCTGAAAAGTGTATAAAATATGTTACAACATATAATGAGGACACAATATGTAATAGTGAAATAGTAACATTAAAAGAATTAATAAATAAAATAGAGGAAATTAAAAATGTTGACCTTATTTAACGAACACTACTATCTTGATATTACTGAAATAGAAAATCAAGTTAATTTGGCCCCTGAAACTACTGAGTCAGGTAAAACCGAACAACACATTTCAGTTGTAAAATATGAAATGATTAAAACAATGATTGATGTTTTGGTAACAGAACGAGAAGATGCCGATGAGGCATTAGGTCATAAAACCGCAGTAAGTATCCCTTATAAATTAGCGTTTAATACTCTATTAAACATCGGTATTTTAAAAAAATATTAATAAAAAATAAATAATATAAAAATGGAACAAAATAATTTTGATAAATTGTTAGTCTCAATTAACAATTTAAAAGAAAAAAAATCAAGATTGTATTTTTTTGTACAAGACACAAAAGGTAATGCTAAAGCGTCTGTCGCTTATGTTTACAGAATGGCCTTGGCGTTAAAAAACGCAGGGTTTAACCCAATCATCTTACACGAACAAAAAGATTACACTGGAGTTGGTGAATGGTTAGGAAGTGAGTATATGGAGATTATCCATAACTCAATTGAGGGTCAACAATTACAAATTTCACCTGAAGACTTTATAATTGTACCTGAAATTTTTGGCTATATGATGCCTCAAGTTAGTAATTTACCTTGTGGTAAAATTGTACTATGTCAATCAGGTGATTGGGTTACTGAGACGTTGTCACCAGGACAATCTTGGTCAACATTAGGATTTACAAAATCAATCATTACTAGCGATTGGTTAAAATCATATGTCGCTCCAATTATGAAAGGAGTATCATATGACGTTGTGGAACCTGTGATATCAGATAGATTTTCAGTATCAAAGTATCCCTCAAAACCAATAATTGCGGTTCATTCGAGAGAACAAAGAGATGGTGTTAATTTAATTAAAAAATTCTATTTAAAATTCCCTCAGTTTAGATGGGTAACATTTAGAGATATGCGTTCTCAAACTGAAGAGGAATTCTCAAACACTTTAAAAGAATGTTGTTTGTCAGTATGGATGGATACCCAAAGTTCATTTGGTACATATCCTCTTGAGTCTATGGCATCTAACTGTCCAGTGATTGGGTTAGTACCAGATATTAAACCTGATTGGATGGATGAAAATAACGGTATTTGGACTAAAGATGCCGATAAAATGATTGATATGATTGCCGATTATATCCAAAATTGGATTGAAGATAATATTTCTGAAAAATTATATGAAGACGGATTAAATACCTCTTCAAAGTATAACAATTTGGAAAAATTTAATCAGAATGTTGTTGAGTTATTTACATCATATTCAAAATTTAGAATGGATACATTCTCAGAACAATTAAATAAATTTAAAACAGAAACAGAAGCCTAATATGGAAAATAATTTTGATTTAACAATTGTACTACCTATTAAATCAGCGGTTGTACCATTTTTTGATGATTTTTTTGATAAATCAATCACATCAATTAAAAACCAAGAAGTTAAACCTTCAGAAGTAATAATCATTCATACTTCAGAAATTAATCTTACAGAATTTTTAAAATCTTATGATTTTGGAGATTTAAATGTTAGAATGATTGAATGGGATTTAGAACCTAATTTTTGCGACCAAGTTAATTTAGGAGTTGCTGAGTCAAAAAGTAAATGGGTCACTGTTTTAGAATTTGATGATGAGTATTCAAAAATTTGGTTTAAAAATGCTAAAAAATACTCTGAGATTTACACTGACGTTGATTGTTTCCTACCTATTGTTGTAGATGTTGATGATAAAGGAGTATTCGCAGGATTTACTAACGAAGCAACATTCGCCGCAAATTTTAGTCAAGAAATGGGATATCTAACAAATGAAACTTTACATTCTTACCAAAATTTTCAAACTTCAGGTATGGTTATTAAAAAAGATACCTTTATTGATTTTGGAGGATTTAAACCATCAATGAAATTGACATTTGTTTATGAGTTATTTTTAAGATTAACTTATAATTCAGTTAAAATTATGTCAATTCCAAGATTAGGATATAAACACATTAATTTAAGACAAGGTTCTATTTTTTGGAATTACAAAAATGGGGATACCACACTGTCTGAAGATGAGGTTAAGTTTTGGATTAATTCGGCCAAGAAAGAGTATTTCTTTGTTGAGGACCGAAACATAAAATATGAACCTGAAACAGTTTAATGAATAATGATTATTCAGGTACTACAGAAATAGTTGTTCAAAAGGGTAAAAAAGTTAAAGCCGCTGGTGAAAACTATTTTGACCAAAGAGAAGAATTGGCAGTTAGGATGTTCCTGACTGCCGATACTTACAATGAAAGGAATAAGATTTATAATGACTATTTAAGACATCCACTTGATAAAATGATATCTTCAATTATTAGAAGATATAAACTTTATCGTAAAGATATGGATTTTAATGAAATCCATACTGACACTCATTCTTTTTTAATGACTAAAATTGAAAAATTTAGTCCTTCTAAAGAAAAGAAAGCGTATTCTTATTTTGGGACAATCTGTAAAAATTATTTAATGGGACAGATTCTTAAAGACCAAAAAGAAACAAACCGTAAAATTTCATATGAAGACATTTCTTCAGATTTAGAAAATAATCCTGCAATGGTTTATTATTTAGAAGATGATGAAGATGATACAACAAATGTATTAATGGATTTGCTTGGGGTGGTTAAGAATAAATTACCTGATTTTGATGAGTCATCCAATGAACATAAATTAGGATTGGCATTATGTGATATTTTAGAAAATTATAAATTAATTTTTCAAACATCTGACAATAATAAATTTAATAAAAATCTGATACTTCTTTCATTACGTGAAATGACTAATTTATCAACCAAAGAAATTAGAACAAGTATGAAAAAGTATAAAGTCTTATACGAAAATTTAATAAAGACTGTAGAAGATTGATAAAATTGTAGATTTTATATTTATTAGTATGACAAAACCCAGAAAAAAAGAAATTAATTTTACAAAAGAATCAATTCAAGTTCTTATGCAGGAAATCTATAACGAATTAGTTGAACAAAGGTCAACTGCGTTAAGAATTCAAAATAAAATGATTTCAATGATGAAAGAACCTGAGGATATGACACTAATAGGTCCTGTTATTGAAAAACAACAGAAGATAATCAACGAATGTGTTGAAAAGAAAATTTCATTGTCAAAATTACAAGCAAATATATGGGAAAAAAGTTCTCAAACAGATTCATTTAGTTTATCAGAATTTGACGATGATGTGTTAAAAGGTTTAATTGATAAAGATATTGATTCTGATAATAACATTAAATTATCACTATAATAATGTCTATCGATTTACGAAATAGTTACGATACGCTTAAAACTAGAGTTGGTGCAGCTAAAACCTATACCGAAGCTAAAACCGCACAGATAAATCAATTAAAAAATCAAGGAGATAACTTAGAGGATGCGTTAGCTAAAGGTAAAGCATCATTAGAGGAGTTCAAACAAAATGCCCAACGTATTAAACAAGACACAAAAAGTCAGTTATCTCAATTGTTTGATATTACAAGTTTAACTAATGGTGCCGGTTCAAGTACCACAAGTTATTTTAAAAACAAATTTATTTCTGCGATATATGCCAGTAAACCTGAGATTAAAAAGATTATAATTCAGGAAACAATTCACGCAATTAATTGTACATCTCAACAAGAGTTTATACCAAACAATCCAATCTATATTAATATTAATTCTATAGATTTTTTAAAGCAATTACAAATTAATCCTGAAGATAAAAAAGGTAAATTTTATTACGAAAAAAAACAATTTTCAGTTAACGACACTAAAAAAAGTTTAAATAGAGAGTTATATAAAAGAACACAAAATACAGATGAATCATTTTCAGATGACCCATCTAATTTAGGATTATTATATCAGGGAGGGTCAGGGCAAAACTTATTTAACATAACATTTGTCACCCAAGATGGTAATGGTAATTTAGGTAGTTTTTTTAAAGTTGAGTTAAGTGAGAGATTATCTGCAAGTGGTATAAATAACGTACCAAATAAAGTTGCTGATTTTGTTACGGATTATTATAATAGTATTGAATTAGTTGAGCCTCATTTATATTCTGCAAAAATAATGGATATATTAACTGGAGCATTATCTGTTGAGGCGGGTGTAAAATCATTAGATGCGAATAGTAAAATCCAAAAATTTATGAATCGTATTTTAGGGTTGTGTTTTGACTCAACTCAAGAAATTGACACTCAAGGGTCTTCAAAAATACCAGAATTAGATGGTGTTGACGAGGATTTTTTTGAATTAACAAGTTTAAATTTAAGAGATATTGAGGAGCAACAAAATAGATACAATAAAAGAGTTATTGAATTGGTGGATTGTGATAATATCCAATTACCCATTAATAATGATTTAATTTTTGAGGGTTTAGAACAAATTTTAAGTGGGTCTACTTTATCTGAGGAAAATGACGCGATAGATGGATTAGTTGACAAAGTTTTAGCAAATGCTCAAAAAGATTTTAATTTAAATTTAAATCTTCCGGCGTATAAATTAAGTCTTAATACTGATTTTATCAAAAATTTACCAATAGGTCTTGTAATGTCATTATTGTCACCTAAAGTGGTTTTACCAATAATGATAATGATTAAATCATTAACTCAATCAATTGGAGATAACATTGATTATGCAATAGATAATGTACAAGATTTTTTTAATAAATTTAAAAGATATGTCATTAATATAACTTCAAAAATTGTTGCAATTTTTGTAAAAGTACTATTTGATTTAATTAAAAAAGATATTTTTAACTTACTACAAGTTATTGTTAAGGATTTAGCAAAAGAAAAAGCGTCTAAAAAATACGTTATGATTGCAAAACTTGTACAACTATTATTAGTCGTTGCAAATTTCATTAAAGACTATAGGCAATGTAAGTCAGTCATTGATGAGTTACTAAACCTATTTAGAGTTTTAACCTCAGGATGGGGTGGAGAAATCCCACTACCTCTACTTTTCGCAGCACAGGCATTAGATGGTTATTCGTATACAAGAGCATTTCTCGCAACAATTGAGGAGTTACAAAAATTAGGTATACCGACAGGAAGTCTCCCAAGTGGAGCTCCAAATAAATTTGTATTAGCTAAGTTAGCTCAAATGAAATCTATGGCCTTAGAGGAAGCGGAAAACGGTAAAGTTCAAATTGCAATACCTGCTTTGGCCGTGGCAGCATTTGGAGGGGGAACTACGATACCACAATCAGCATTTGGTAAGAAATTTTAAGTTATGATACAAACAGAAAAAAACGCAGAGAAGGTCATTGAGACTATACAAGATTATAAAAATAAAAGTAATAAAGACCTTGAGTCCGCATTAAAATTTTTAAATGAAAATTTTGAAACGACTAAACAAGCAATTATTAAACTAACTCATCATTTTGATGAAATAGAAAAAGTATATAATTTAATTTTAGAAGAATACGAAAATAGAAATGTTAAAAAGTAAAAGATTTATTAGAGAAGGTGTAATATTGGCCGTTGACGGAGCCCCTCAACCCGGCACTCTTAAAATACGAGCGCGTCCATTAGATATTGACCAAGACGCTCTTAACAGTACTTCATTTACAGAATGGGGTAAAGATGACCCATTTGTGTTTGTATCATTTTTACCAATTTACTTTAATCAAGCACCTAAAGTTGATGAGAGAGTTTTATTAATATATTCAAATCCAAACAACACTAATTTTAATGACCAGTATTGGATGAGTAGTTCCCCATCCAATATATTAAACATTAATAAAGAAACTTATTTACAGACTCTATCTAATAGTAATTTGGGTGATAATATCGCACCTGCAAAATCTTTGGTGGGTCCTAAATCAAATGTTGTTGGTAATGTTCTTGAGTCAGGTAATCCTAAATTAATTAACGATAAAATTGTAGGGGTATTCCCAACGACAAGTGAAGTTGCTTTAATGGGTAGAGGAAGTGCTGATGTTGTTGTCGGCGAAGAGTCATTATTATTAAGAGCTGGAAAAGTTTTAGATTTTATACCAAACACTATTCCGGCAAGAAATCCAAATAGAGCATTTATTGATTTATCAAGATATAAAGAAAAAACTGTTAATGTCGGAGACCCATCCACATTTTTTTATGTTCAAGAAGACTCGATACCTGTAAAAAAATATGTTGTTTATGATATTGATAATTTAGAAAGTGAATTTAATTACTCAGGTACAATTAAAATTTATGATTTACAAGACAGTGTTAAAACATTATCAAATACTTTAAGTGAGGATACTGATTTAACTGATGTATTAGGTAATGCTCCGTTATTTGTTTATAGTTTTGACGCATTACCTAAATTATCAGCCGTCACAATAATTAATACGTTTATTGGTAAATGTTTTAATGATTTAGGTTTAGTTAATATGCCTCCTCAGCCAAATTACCAATTATCGGGACAAAGATTCCCAGGGTTTTTCTGTTATGGACCAAAAATATCTCAGGGGATTCGGAGTACTGACGTAATCATTCAAAGTAATTCTGACTATTTTAGAAATAATGTGACTTATTTCACAAAAAAAGGCTCATCTAAAGTTTATTCTCCAAATAATGTGGTCTCAATACCTAAACCAAAAACTGAAAAGGTTCAAAATAAAGAAACAACCAAAGTTGACGATACCTATGTTACAATTGGAGCGGATACGTTATATTTAATTAGTCATAATTCAATTGTCCCAAGTAGAGGTCCAATTAATCTAAATAATAGTATTACGACTTTAACACAGGAGGAATTAGAGATTATTGGAGCAAAGACGGAACCTACTGTCAGAGGTGATGAGTTAATGAAACTAATAGGTCTTATAGTCGATTTCTTAATTAGTCACGTACACAATCCGAATGAAGAACCTGACTATGGTCCATATGGAGACAAGAAAGTTACCGCAAATACAATACTTGAAGCGTTAGCAAATGCAAAAGATACAATTCTAAATCAAAATATTCGTATAAATTGATATTTATTTATAAACTATAAATAATGTCAGTTCACAAATCATATTTTAGTAAGAATAATACAATCGTTTATAACAATTATGTCAATACTGCGAGAAATCCTGTAACACAATTGTATTTCGGACCGACTAATAATTCATTCACTAAAACATCATATTCTCGTTTTATATTTGATTTAGATTTAACAGATTTAATTTCAAAATACACATCAGGTGTTATTTCAACTGATTGTAATTCAAATATTACTCACACCTTAAGAATGACGAATACATCGTCATTTGATACTGAGTTATTAAATTCATATGACTCTGAAGGAGTTAGAAGAGCAACTTCATTTGATTTAGTATTATTTAGAATTCCATTATCTGAAGGTAATTATGGAAATATACAAAATTGGGACGAGGGAGTTGGTTATGATTATTACCCAACAAATAAAACATCAAATACCCCAATAGGTGTATTAACACCGTCTGAAGAGATAAATAATAAAGCGTTTTCAGAAAGACCATCTAACTGGTATCAATCAACAACACTATCAGAATGGAGTAATAACGGTATTTACGATAATACAGATAGTGGAACAGTAAATTATTCAGACCTCACAATAATTGACACTCAACATTTTGAATTAGGTAATGAAGATATTGAGTTTGATATGACTAATGAAATTAATTCAATTTTAAATAATGGTCTACAAGTCGCAGGATGGGGTGTCGCGTTTTTACCTCAATTAGAATTATTAACAGGTTTAACTGAAAATTATGTTGTTGGATTTTTTACAAAATACACTCAAACATTTTATGAACCATATTTAGAAACAACATATAATGATTTAGTTCAAGATGACCGTAATACTTTTTATGGTAATACTGTTAATTATCTTTATTTATATTCATATATTAATGGTGTTTTTACCAATTTAGACCAAAACCCAACAGTTAATATTATTAACAATACCGGCTCGGCAATATATACTAATTTACCAACTTGTTTAGTGACTGAAGGGGTCTATATGGTTGAGGTCCCCGCAATGACAATCACAAATCCTTGTAGTTATCAAGATGTATGGTCAAATTTAATTTATAATAATCAAAATTTACCAAGTATTACAAATAATTTTGTTGGTCTACCATTTGCACAGTCATTCTCCATTGGGGTTAAAAGTAAAGACCCATCAATCTATGGATTTGATTATTATGGAATCAAACAAGATGAAAAAATATTAAACACTGACGTTAGAAAAGTTGGTGTAATGATTAAAAAGGCATATACCTCACAAGAAGTTTTACAAAAAATTGAAGCGTATTATAGAGTATACGTTAGAGAAGGTCAAACAGAAGTTCAGGTTCAAGATTGGACTATGATTAATAGAACATCAAATGAACATTATTTTATTTTTGACACTCGTGATAAAATACCTAATGAATATTATGTTGATATTAAAGTTCTTTCTTCAGGGGAAGTTAATACTTATAAAAGAACATTAAAATTCCAAATAGTTAACAAAAAATAATGAAAAAACTTAAACTAACAGAATCACAACTGAAATATATTGTTAACAATTTGTTGAATGAAGGGATGGGTGAAATTGACCAAATTTTAGATAAAATCAATAAATCAGGGATGTCTTCTTTAACAGATAAAGAGAAAAAATATTTAGACCATTATTCTATGAACAATGAGTTTTTAGATAATGAGGAATTAACAACAACAAAATCTGTTGCAGACCAAGGAGAAACTTGGGTATTTGAGGGACAGGAAGGAATACCATCAATGAATTTTAAATACGAATCAACTGAAGAAAATGTTGACGAGATATTACATTCAGGTTATTTAAATGTTAATAACGATGAGTATTATGGGGAGATTTATTGTGATACTGAAGGTACTTATTCATTGTGTAATTTTGAAAGTGCTGAAGGTGAAAATGTATTTGAAAGATATGAAGGACTTGAACACGAAATTGGTACATTTCTTTCAATAGTATGTAATGACTTAAAAGGTGATTTAAAATCGTAATATTATGGACAAATTAATTAAAAAAATCTTAAAAGAAGAAACTCAAAGATATATGTTCTTCAGTAATTTAGAACAAATGCATAGACAAATTGGTCTGTTATTAGATTTAGATGAATCTGAGATAGAGTCAATATTAGATAACGGTCACGATTGGGCTCAAGACCATATTGCTGAAGCTAAAAATAATATGGACCAAGTATTTGATTTCTTAATGAATGAAACAAAAAGTGGGGATTCTTGGAAATCTGAAGAAGTTATGGAAGACGACAATATCATTGACGACTTAGCGATGACTGAAAAAAATCCTGATGAAGCGTTATCGTTATATCAAATGAATGAGGGTCGTAAAAAGGCAGGTACTAAATTATGTGCTAGAGGTAAGGCGGCAGCTAAAGCAAAATTCAAGGTCTACCCCTCAGCTTATGGAAATGGTTACGGAGTTCAAGTTTGTAAAGGAACAAAACCAGGATTAGACGGTAAGAAAAAATGTTCACCACCTTATTGTTAGATTAAAACTTTTGTTATATATTTGTGGAAATAAATAAACACTACAATGACAATCAAAAGACTTTACGCTAAACTAAAAATTTCATTACGAAACGTTTCTAAAAAATCATTTGTTGAGCAACAAGAGGCTAAAACAAATGCAAAACAATGTTCATTCATTTGTCGTAAGTTAATTCATAGTCAAAATTCTGATTTGTTAATTGCTCCTATCTCAAGGAAAAAATACATTAAAAATGAACAGTTAGGTATTTTTATCACAATGGAAGAAGGTGAGATTACAATTACAAACCACACGTACAGTTATTTTATTAAATTAGGTGATGCCGAATGGATTAAACTTAAAGATTTCTTCAAAAAAGAAATGGAGTTGAGGGCAATGCAAATGGAAAAAGAAATGGAATATCAAATTAAACATTCTTTGGATACCATTTACACCAAAATCTCAACTGAATTGGTTACTCAAAAATAGTATCCTCTAACTCGGGATGTTTTTTGATATAATGTTTGGTGATTGCCCCTGACATAGCATTTGCAAAATTTTCAGAGTCACCACCAACATCTCTTCGGTCTTCAAAATTAATATGTTCTTTATCAAAAGCGTGAGCCCATTCGTGAGATAGTGTTCGTAAAATATCGGACACTATTCTACCTTTGGATAAAACTTTTATTTTAAATTCATTCTCTTTGTAAGAACCTGTTGTCATTTTACCAATTCTTTCATCTAAAAAATACAAATGTAATTCTTTAGATAATGGCATTATTTTATTAAGTAATTTAGTAAAATCTTTAATTATTTCAAATTTTTTCTTACTAAATAAACCTTTTTTATATTTAAGACAAACTCTCATTTTAACGATTTAATAATTGTTTTAATCAGAACCGACTCATTTGCCTTCTTTTTAGGTTTATAACTGACCATTTTTGGTTTATTACCAGTACCTGTTTTAGAATGTGTTTTTTCAGCTTTTCTTTTTTGTTGACAAGCAGATTTTTTTTGTGAGTCGGACATTTTACCCGCAACCCCCGCAGCTCTACATTTAGGATATGATTTATCACTTGCCTCAGGTCTACCACAAGGTGGGTGTTTACCATCAACTTTTTTACATATGTTAACCCAAGGACCTTTAGGTTGTTTACTACCTTTTGGTTTTTTCTTAGTCCCAAACCAAACACCTAAATCTTCTTTTATTGTATGAACGTCGTGTGTTGGGATTTCATAACCTGAATCTTTGTGTTTTTCCCACATTCCGACTATTCTTTTAATGTTATTTTTGATATTTTTTTTCTTAGCTTTACTTGTTGTATGATGGTTACTATCAACGACAAATGGCCCAAGTTCAGATGTTCTCCATTTTTTTAAACCTATTTCAATAGGACCATTATACTCCCCTGAACTAATTGTTGTGTCAGTTGCTTCAGTAACTTTTTTAGGTTTACCCATTATACCATTTAAAACATTACCGTCTTCATCATTTTGTTCAGGATGTTTTTCATAATACTTAGATATTTTAACTGATTTTTTTTCTAAAGACTTCGCATTTTTAGTATCAATATTACCGTCTAAAGCATCAACATATAATTCAGCATTATCGTAACCGTTTAATGGGTCAATAAACGGTTGTGTTGATTTGTTTTTCCATATTCTCATACCTGGTCTAAATGGTATACTATATTGGCCAGCAGAAGAACTAGAGTCCATCTCCTTAATGATTTTTCTTATGGATTTTATTAAACTTGATTCTTTCATTAGTTAAACTATACTGTCTAATAAATATCATCAAAATGGATAATTCGTATACAGGTAAAACATTATTTGATAACGTCACATACACCAATGAAGACGACTTTATTGTTGCCATTAAAAATATGCCTGACGAAACTAAAAAAGACATCATAAGAAGGATTATTGAATACTCTTATAGTAAGAATATTTACACTATACCTGAGTCAGAATTTATTTCTATACTATTAAGATATTTATAGTTATGAAATTAAAAATTACAGAGTCTCAACTAAAAAAACTAATTGAGCAAGAACAAGAACCCCAACCTGAAGTTGAACCTGAAACTGATGGGTTTATTCAACAAATAATGGATAGGGTTAGAAAAAGAATGGGTAAATCTTCCGGTTCAAACAGTGATGACGATGATGATGACGATGGTAGTGAAACTACTAGTAATAGTACAGACCAAACTGATTTTAGAGTCACAGGTTCAACAAGCACTGACGGTTCCGACCTATTTAACAAATTAAAAAAACAATTTACTAGTACCCCTAACGATTCATTAGTCGCTGCATTAGTAGCCAACGCTTACGGTGAATCTAATTTTAAATGTGATGCTAAAGGTGATTTTGGTATCAAGAGTAGTAGAGGTAATAAATATAAACCAATTAATGGATACTGTTCATTTGGTCTATGGCAATTTAATATTTGTGGTGGTTTAGGTATCAAATTATTAGATGAATATGGCGGGGATATGTCAGTACTTAGTGATTGTGATAGACAAATTACATTTATGTCAAATCATATAAAACAAAAATATTCAGGTTATAATGAAAACCACACAATCGGTTGGTGGATTGATTGGATTGTGGATAATGTAGAAAGACCCACAAACAAAGATAAAGCAAAAAGAAAAAGACGAGAATGGGCTAGTAAAACTTACGGAACAGTTTAAAAGGGACATTGTCCCTTTTTTTATTCCATTTTATTTGATTTACGAATATTCTCATCACCCCATAAAGGCTGGAGATTATTTAATGACCAACATTCCATAAATAATTCATCACCAATTTCTTGGATATTAAACGATGAAATAGGACGTATGTGGTCAACATGCCATCTACCGTAATTATCCCACGACATTTCACCGGTAAATTGTCCTTCTAAATGAGTAATTAACTCATCAGGAGTGTATTTTAAAATTTCAAAATAATGTCCGTTCTTATCCACATTATTTTCTTTCAACACCTGATATACCGCAGTCCTGAAATTTGAAATTAACTTATAAAGGGGGTCGTTATCCTTACGAGTTTTTTCGTAATTACGTTTATTTTCTCTATGTTTATCTATATTTTTTTCTCTCCATTCTTTATGATATTCATTAAGACGTTCTCTGTTATCTTTTTGCCAATCAGAAAAATATTGTAATCGTTTTTCTCTATTTTTAAGGTAATGTCGTTTATCTGATTCAGATTTTCCACCTTTAAATTTTCTACCTGAAGGACCAATATTACAATTATTTTCTTTTAATGTTTGTAACACAACTTGTTTGTTAATATTTAATTTTTCAGATATTGATGGGGAACCTAACATCTCATCATTATATAATCTTAAAATTTCATCCACAACTGATTTTTCTAATATTATTTTTTTCATATATTATATATATAACCATAAACTTGATTGTTTACAAATATAAATAAAAAAAGGGACAATTTCTTGTCCCTTTTTAGTTATACTTAAGATAAGATTATCTAAGTTCTTGTAAGTCAAATGTACGAACACCATCAACAGTAATACGGCCATAAAATCTATTATTCACCATCTTTTTTGCGTAACGGGTCATAATACCTTTAATCGGTGTAAAGTTGAATGGGTTATACATTGTTGGAGTTAATTGAAGTGGTACGTATGGAGCGTAGATGTAACCAGTATCTAACAATGACGTTCCTTTGTGTCCTACTAACACTTGGTTAGCTGGGAAGTAAGGGTCACGGTATACTTGGTAACGACCTGCTAATGTACCAACTCTCTCAATACCCATATTGTATTGGTCTTGCTCAGGTGAAGCGTTAGATACGTGGAAGTATTCTAAGTCATCAAAGATAGCAGAAACATCAGAAGATACAACAATCCAGTTAGCTCCTCCACGAAGTGTAGACTTGTGAATTTGTGCAGATAATTGGTTGATAGCTGTAATCAATGTTTGGTTCCAGTCTTTCTGAGTATAAGATGTAGTAGAAGCAATTCTTCTCCATCCGTTGTAGTCCCAACGTAAGTTCCATGCTGCACCTTTACGTAAATCTCTTAAGATTTCACGGTCAATTTCAGCCGCAACTTGTTCAGACAATAATGCTGTTAATTCAGCTTCAGCGTCAATGTTGTGGAAAGCCGCAACGTCTTGAGCTAATTCAGGAGACCACTGAGCTCTTAACTTTCTTTCAGTTACAGAAACTGTAACAGATTGAAGGTCGAAAGAAACTTCACCAATCTTATCTTCAAATTCTAATTCTTTGTAACGTCTAAATACCGCTACGAAAGATGAACCTGAGTTACCTGAGAATAAAGTTGTACCTGAATATCCATCAGGAGTAGCTTGAGAACAACCTACACATACTGGACACTGTAAATCAACTTCTAAATAGATACAACCATCAACACTACAAAGGTTATCATAAGTACCACCGTTAGCACCTGGGAAAGTTGTTGTAGTTTGAGTGTTACCGTAGTTAACGATACCTCTACCATATTGTTGAGTAACAACTCTGAACAATAATGGAGTGTAAGCCGCTAAAGTAGCACAAGATGTTTGTGCAGATAAACCACCTGCTCCCCAAGCTCCACCGATGTTAGGGAAAATTTTCAAGTCAGACAAGAAAGACTCAGTATCCATTTCAGAACCGTCTGGTGCTAAAAGTTTACCTGCTCCTATGTCGTTAAATCCACACATCTTGATGATAGCTCTACGATATTCAGTACCTGTAGAACCTGTGATAATTCCTACGTCAACTAAGTTACCGTTTGACCAAGTTTGAACAGTTGTAGTTGCAGTGATTGCAGTCCATTGTCCTTTAGAATAGTCAAACAATCCTGGAGGGTCTAATCCTGCCTCAGCACCTTCGTAGAATAAATCATAAAGGTTTTTAGAGTAAGTTGGATTGTAAGTACCTGCTCCTGCAGTGTAACCTGTGTTAGGGTCACCAGGATAGTTTCCAGGAGAACCGATTGGTGCGTAGTGTTCACCTGAACTTCTGTCAAAGTTATTAACTAAACCGTTGTTATATCCTTGGATTTTAGGTACGAAGTAGAACAATTTACCGATTGGTAAGTTCATAGCTTGTACAGAAACGATATCGTTCGCTAACAATTTAGAGAATACACGTCTGATGATTGGGAAAACAACTGTTTCAAACGAACCTGAAGATGCGTCTGAAGATGCTTCGTTAATCAATTGAGATGCTTGGTTTTCATACAATTGTGCAACATTTTCTTTTAGGTGGCCTTTAAGACCTTCAAGGAACCCTAATTTGTCCCATTTGCTGATAGTATCTTCTTTGATAACTTTAAGGTGCTTAAGACCGATGTTACCAACAAGACCTGATTCTAATAATGCTCCCATTTTTTTTGGTTTTTATTATTTTTTAGTTTATTGTTTATTTAATTATTTTAGTCATTAAATCTTTCATTCTCATAAACTGAGGATTCTCATAAGTTTTTGATTCAATTAATGATTGTGCTGAACCTGTAACAGGTGCGTTATCAATAACTCTTTCAAATGACTCAGTGATGTTTCCTTTATTTGTAGATGAAAGTTCATCTTTAATAACTTTGTAAAGGTTTTTAGACTCTTTTAATGTGTCAGCTCCGTCAAATCTTCTCAAGATGTTAATTTTCTCTTGTTTAGATGTTGAATGTTCTGTGAAAAGTCTTGTGGTGTAAGCCAAGTTTGAGTTAAACACAGCAACTTCGTTAAGTTTGTCTCTGAATAAATTCAAAGCTTTTCTGTATTCTTCATTTTTAGCTCTTAACATTTCAACTTCTTCCATTAATTCGTAGTTTTCCTTCATATTAATGTTTGCACTTGAGTGTGCCTTTGGTTTAGGTAATCCACCTTTTCTGAAGTTAGAACCATTTCCTAATGTTCTAGCAGCTTCTTTAAACTCTCCTTTCTTCATTTTTGGAGTAGATTCTTTATATTCAAATTTTGGTTTACCAGTACCTTTTGTAGGATTAGCGGACTTTTTAACTGTTTTAAATCCACCTGTAGATTTTTCATAAGAGAATTTAGGACTTCCTGTTTTACCTTTTTTTCCGACAACAGGCTTCATACCTTTTTTAGATTCAGACATATACTCCTCTTCTTGGTATTCTTCCTCCATATCTTCTTTACGGTCAGTTGGAAAGAAATCTTCTTCTTCAAATTCTTCTTCAAATTCTTCTTCATCTCTGTCCATATGGATTTCATAGATAGTTTCTTCTAATTCAGAATCTTCTTCTTCAAGTTCTTCTTTTTCCTCTTCTTCATTGTCATCATCCATAGCAATTTCATAAATTGTTTCTTCAAGTTCAGACTCTAAATCTTTATCTTCGTCTTCTTCGTCAGTAAAATATTCTTCTCCTGAAGATTCGTTAACTGATAATAAATACTCTTCGTCTCCGTCTTTAAGATTTACGTAATCACCATCTTTTGTGATTTCAACCTCATCTTCAGGTTTCATTTTTTTGAAGACTGTCATTAATAAATCGTGAGTTTCAGGAGTGTCTTCCATATTAGTGAAATCCATCACTTCAGGGTTCTCCTCATCGTCAAATTCAAAATCCATTTCTTCAGAATCGTCAGACATTTCGTCGTCAAAATCCATTTCTTCAGATTCTTCTTCATCAGACTCTTCTTCTTCAGATTCATCTTCTAACCCCATTTCCTCTTCAGATTCTTCTTCAGAATCCTCAAATTCCATTTCGTCTTCATCAGCCTCGTTTAAAGACTCCTTTACTAGTTCGCTAATTTCTTGCTTCATTGTTGACTCAAGTATTTCTTTTGCGTTTTCATTGATAGCTTCTTCCAAATTTTTTAATTGGATTACCGCTTCTTCAACTAAGTTTTTTTCTGCCATTTTTTTATGCATTTTTTTAATAAATATGTAAATGTTTAAAAAAAGTTAGGTTTCAGATTAAATAAATAAAAAAAGGAGGGATAAACCCTCCTTTAATGTTTTCACAAAAGTTAATTTTTATTCAAAAATCTCATCAATCTTGCTTTCCGCAACTGATGTGATTCTCCAATCATAAGAGAACGACTCATAAGCCTTTGTAACTTTTGCCTCAACATCAGTTACATTGTAACCCTTAACGAGTTTTTCTTCTCTTACTTTTTTAATTTTTCCTGAGTTATCATCAGGTAAGTCGTACTGAACTTTTGCAACGAAATACTTTTCATCCATTTCCATAGTAAATTATTTTGATAAATAATCGTTAAGTTTTTTCATTAAATCAAGCGATTTACTTGCTGATTGTTCAGATTTTTGTTCTTGTTCTTCTTTTAAGTTTTCTTCGTATTTTGCTCTGTCATTAATATCTTGGAATAAATACGCTCCTGGTGTTGATGGTGAAGATACTAAGTCAAAACAGATTAATTCAAAATCTTCCTGTACCTCATTCTGTTCACCTTTCTTAACCAAAGACCCAACTCCTCTTGAAGAAATACCCAAAGTAACTCCTTGTCTAAGTAAGTTCGCCGCTTGGTCACCTTTAGTTGATACAATACCTCTTTCGTGGAAGCCAGGTGATGTTAGTAACTTTAATTTACCAAGTAGAATATGACCATCCCACCACATCTCAGTAATGATGTGAGATACACGGTCTAAATCGATTAGAGATGACTCAGGATGATTTAACTCTGATAATGCAACACCCTTACCTATATAATTCTTTTTGTAGTTCTCAACCTCTCTTTTTAGAATCCTTTCAGGGTAAACTCTACCATTTCTATTTGGGGTATTGTATTTTTGTAATACGGCATAAAACTCAAATGGTTTTGAATAATCCAATTGAGTTTTATTTTCTTGTAACATTGATAGATTACGACCCTCTGTCGGAGATATATAACCAGCGTCCATTTCAATAAGGATACCTTTACCACTATCTTTTGGACCTAATATTTTTAAGTTTTGCATTTTACGTTTTATTCATAAATATTATTCACTTTTGTTTTATCTGTTTTAGTTAATGCAAAAGTGAAATACTTATTACTTTTAAAATTTTCTTGGTCAATTAAATCAACAACTTCTTTGGTAAATTCTTTAATTTTAGGACATTTAAATTCGGAAACACTTTTAACGAAAAATGTAATTTCTAAATTCATAAATGAAGATTTGTTTAATGATAAACCACTACTTCTTAAATCTGTGTCAACAATAAAATTTGTATCAATAAAATCGTAATTTAATATTTCATAGATTGTGTGTCTAATTGACCTATTAAAATTCATAACCACTCTATCCCAATTTTCTTCATTTCTTTTGGGGTTAAGCCAAGATTGTATATTTATATAAAAAGATTTTAAATTTTTAGAATCTACTGTTCCATAATTAACCTTGAATTTTTTGTACCCCTTGAGTGATACGGATTTTCCTTTCTTCATTTGTGTTCATAATTCTCACGTTTATTTTAGGAAAATATAGTTTAAATAAATAAATTTGTCAAAAATTAGGATTAGTATGTTAATTGTAAAAGTACACAATCAAAACATTGAGAAGGCTTTAAAGGAGCTTAAGAACAAAGTGATAAAAGTTAAACAGGTTAAAGAGTTAACCAAACGTAAAACTTTTGTTAAAAAGAGTAAAATTAAAAGAGACCAAAAAAGAAAGGCAATTTACTTACAAAGTAAATCAGAGGACTAATTGTTTGTTTAATTCTTTAATTTTAACAAACTCATTAAAATTAAATTGTGTAGATGAGATTCTTTCTTTAGTTTCGTTTAATTTGGTTTTTAATTCTTCTTCAGAACTTGAAGTCATCATTTCATCCAATTTTTTTAATACTTGTTTCTTTTCAGTTTCAAAATTTTCTCTTAAAACTGATTCATCTTGTTTGAATATAGATAAAACTTCTTGTTTTGTTGATTCGTCAAGTTGATTCAAATACTGATTTGCTGTTGAGTTAGCAATTTTACTAACAGATGATAATGGTAATTTAGAAATACTTTCTTTTATTACTTTTTTTGATTTTGTAAGATTTTCAATAACCAACTTTTTACTTTCAACAGTTTCTTCAATATTTTGAAGACTTGTATTTAATATTTGGTCAATATTATGATATTCACTAACTTTCAAATCGTTGTTTACCCATTTAGCCAATTTTAAAAAATGTTTTTCAGGAATACTAATTCCTTTAGATTCTTTAATGATTTCATCAACTAATAAAGATGCACTTTCTTTATCCATTCCCAAGTTCTCATTTAACTTATCGTAAATAAAAAACAATTTTTTAGTGGGAGCTGATTTCAAAACTAATTCTTTAAAAGTTTTTAAATCGTTAGTTAATGACTCATTAACAAATGAGTTCACTAACTTTCTTTCTATCGCGGTTTTAAGGTATCCAAATTTCATATTAATAAATATTCTTATTTTAATAGTTTTTCCAATGTCTCATTAATTTCTTTCATAGATTCTTTATTTCTATTTAAATCTGCCATCTCGAAATCATATTCATCTTTAAGTTTACTCTCTAAAATAATATTTTTCTTATCTCTATTTAAATTTTCAGGAACAGGTGGTGGAGCTCCTGCTTCAGGTGGAGGTGGTGGTGAACTTCCTTCAGGAGCTCCCCCAATTCCTCCTAAATCAGGTGGTGTTTCACCCCCTTCTGAAGGTGTTCCCGCAGGTTCCCCTTCCTTCTTACCATATAACTTATCTAAAGTGTCAAATAACCCTGTCTTAACAATAACCTCAGCAGTTTTCTTAAGTTCTTCACCAACCGCTCTTTCAATTCTTTGTTGTTGGATATCCAATTTAATCTCTTCATCTGAGAAACCAAGGATATGTTTTTTAGCCCAAGATTGTGAAACAGCAGAAATACCTGTTCCTGGGTCAATAACCATATCTTTGTAAAGAAGAATTTTTTCTTTCCAAATATCAACCATCAACAAGTCAGCTTGTTTTGATGGGTTTGTTAATGATAATCTGAAGTTAGATAATTCATCCTCAAAACCTAACATAAACAAGTGAATAATTGCAATTTTATTAAGTTCTTGCAACATACTCTTTTGAATTCTGTTAATGGTTCTTGCAAAACGAATATCTTGTAATGCCAAATTTTTACCGTCACCTACAACTTCCTCAAATCCTAAGAAAGCTTTAGGTACACGTAATGCTGTTAATAATTTCTTTTGAATGTATTCAATATCCGCAATTTCAGATAAGTTTTGAGCTCCCGGTAATGTTTCAATTGGAGATGCTTGGGCCGGGTCACGTACAGGGATGAAATAATCTTGGTCAACCGCCATTTGATTAAATCTCATATCAACGTTACCTGTCTTAGAATCCACAACTTGGTCTCTCTTAAACTTATTTGCAACTCTTTGGATATATGGTTCAACATCTTTATCATCCATATTTCCAACAAACACTTTAAATACACGTCTTTCAGGTGCTCTTGAAGTTCTATAAATTAACATAGCATCTTCAGACAATAATAATTGTTTCCAAATACGACGAGCTTTTTCCAACATAGATGTACCGTAAGGTAATCTTCTGTCATCACCCAATAATCTGAAGTGAGCAATCTCCCAAGTATTGAATTCCATATCCTTGTTTTTCCAAGTAAATTTCAAATGTTTCTTGGTTGGGTCAACATCTACAGACTTACCTTTCGCCATCATACCTCTTTCCAATCGTTCAATTTCAACAATTGGTAATTGCATACATCCAATCACACCTTTCTCAGGGTCTAATTTTAAGTAAACAAAATTATCACCATACTTACAAGTGTTTCTTGTCCACATAGGTAAGTTAGTGTTAAGGTCTAATACGTTATTAAATAAATCCGCAATAATTGATTTAATTCTATTTGATTCAGAAAAGATTTGTAACATATGACCATTTTGGTCAATTGTTGTAGATTCCTCAGCATAAATGTCTAATGCCGCAGAAATTTCAGGTGTGAATTCCATAGACTCGTAGTCATAAAACGCTGAAAGTCTTGTTGGTTCATAATAAATTGCCTGAGTGTATAAATTATTTTCAATTTTAGCCCACTGATTAGACAAATAGAATGTCTGTTGAGCTTGCAATAATTTTTGCTCGTATTCTCGTTTTGAAGTTGTTTTTAATAACTCTTTTTTATCAAACTTTACACTTGGGTAATCTTGATTTAAAAGAGAGTTCGGACCAAAGGCCTGTGTTAATCTTTGCCAAACTGTAAAATTTTGTTCTGCCATACTAAAATATAAATACTTAAGTAGGATTATTAAACGCTAATATGAGAATAAATTAATTAGAGGTAGAACCTGTACTAGGTTTAACTAAAGGTTTAATTACAAGTTTATCATTTTTTTGAACTTTATAAGTTGACAAACCCATACCAGGAACAATCATTCTTGAACCCGTAAATTTATTTCCACTATCCGGTAAACTATTTAATCCCATACTATATAATTATCTCATTCCTCCAAATAACCAAGAATAGTTTTGATAATCAGTTTTTGTTGGTTCATTAACTTTACCTTGATTTCTATTGTCAGTCATTGGGTCCATAAATTGTGACCTTAAAACAGGTTGATTGTTATTCACTTGCCAAGATTCAATCATTACTTTGGCCTGTTCAGAAACTCGAGTTAAAGATGCAAATGATGTTTCTCCAACATACACCGCCATTGCCAAAGACATAATTAAGTCATCGTGTTGTCCCTTTTGGTGGTCAGGTCTTCCATTAACATAAACAAATGTGTTCATTTCATTTAATAACCTACTTGACCTAATAATAAATCCGTGTCTTAAATATTCCTCAAAAGTTGCAATAATTTGAACACGTTTATTGTTAAAGTTAAGTCCTGGAATTCTATCTTGAGCTTTAGGGTCCCACTTCCACTTGTTAGTTAAATCCCCTCCCTCAACATATAAATCCCTATAACCTAATTCTTGTAATTTACGGGATGTTGTAACCCCCATACCACCTGTAATATCGACAACAATAAATGTTGAATACATCATAGCCCATTTGTATGCCAATTCGGCTAACACATCAGGTGGAATTTTACCAATATACTCAGCAACTTGTTCTCTTGTATCAAAGTCAATTATCTGAAATGTTGAAAAGTCTTCACTATCACCTCTTGATACGTCAATCCCCATAATATACTTGTGTCCAACTTCAGGTTCTTTCCAAATCCATAACGAACCACCAATCATTTTTGTTTCAGGGTTTCTAACCATATTAACTCTAATATTTTCAGTAATATTTGAATCAAATACGTTATCACCTGAACCTAAAAAAGCACATTCTAACTCCTGATTAACTTTACGTTTGTCGTACTTTAATTTTTTCACCATCTTCTCATACCAAGAAGATGTTGGTTTATATCCTTGAGAAATTAATTCTTTTATTTTGTCATATTCTTTTTCCCTGTCACTATAATCTACTGTTTCAACACCTGATTGATATTCATTACGATTTAAATAATAGTGTATTAAATCTTTAACATTTAATAATTGTAAATCTTTGTTATATCTTGGGTCTTTCCACCAAACCATTTCAGAAATTTTGAAGTCATTCATATTCTTCAAAGCTTGGTCATAAATTTCATAATAAATTGGGTCATATCCGTTTGGTGTAGAAATAACTATTACTTTACCACCCGTAGATAGGGAAGCCATACAAGCCGCCCAAAAATCCCCATCCGCCTCAATATACGCTGCCTCGTCAAAAATCAATATTGTTGGAGTGTAACCACGTAAAGCATCCGTAGATGTCGCTACCGCTTTAACTTCACAACCATTTGTTAATTTAAAGTGTCTTTGTGAGTTTTTCTCAGCCGAGAATCCTGCTCCAACCCAAGATGGCCATTGTTCTGTAAATCCTCTAACTTTATTTGCAAATTCTACCGCAGTATCTAATTTATTTGCAATAATTAGGACTTTTTCAGGTTTGTTTTTAGACGCAAAAACAAGTTTTTTTGATGACCAAGCAGCTGTAACTGTGGATACACCAGCCTGTCTGTATTTTAATGCAATATTTTCATTAAATTCCTCATAATCATTTACTAACCCAACTTGGTCAGGAAACAACTCCAAAGGAACGTATCTTGATACTGTATTATCGTAAGTTTGTAGGTAAGTTTTTAAAGCGTATGGGGTTGACCTCATACACTTTGCGTATTCTATTAATACTTGTTCTCTTGTTATGTTTGACATATATCTTTAAGGATAATTAGAACCCTAAAGAAGACAAGTCTATATCATCCAAGTCATCTTCGTCATTCTCATTATCACTCAATGCACCTTGTTGTAATTTTTTAAAGATGTCATTAGCAATTCTTTCCATAATCTGTTGAGCCTTAGCTCTATCAGATTCGTTATAAGAGTGTAATAGTTTGTTCAATCTTTCAAACTCAGGTTTAATTAACTTCGTATATTCAACAAACAAATCACTTTGAATTTCTTTAGCGTTATCTTCAAATGCTGACATAGGGTAAGCACTTAACATTCTTTCCCATAATAAACTACCAACAATAATATCCCACATTTCATTTTCTAAAACATCAGTTGCTGACTTAATTTTTTCAGCCTTTTCAGGGTCTTCAGGTAAATGATATGATTGTAACATACCATAATAACCTTTGATTAATTCGTGTACCACGATTGGGAACATAATACCCTTAGCTTTAATTACCAATTTTGGGTTTTGTTCCATTTCACCATTCTCACCATCTTCTTCATTTTCCTCCATTTCCCATTCAACAGAACCACCCATATTCATTCCTTGTGATGTCATTTGTTGAGCAATTTGTGGTGGTAAAGTCCAATAGAAATAGTCATTAATCGCCATTACCGCACCATATTTGTTTGTAATCCCTGGTTGCATTCTCTCTAATCTTTGTCTCATAAATTCAAACATATAATGACCTTTTTTAGAAACTCCTTGTACTAAAGCATTAATAAATCTTCTTTTTGCGACTTGGAAATCAAAATCCTCATCTTCAGGAGTTTCAATTTCATCACCTGTTTCTAAATCAAATTTTGGTAATTTCGGTTCTTCTTTTTTATCGTCTTTTTTAGCTTTCTTTTGCATATTTTCGGCAGAAACTCCACCAATTCCAACCAACTCAGGTTGTAAATCTAAATAATCTTTAAACTTGTCAGCAATTACTTCCTCTTCAACAAGTTTAACTGCCATCTTTTCTAAAATATCTTTATTGTTTCCACTATCCTCAAAATTTTTGATGTCCATAAATAATGACATCATTAATTGCATAATTTGGTCTGGGTTTGGCATATCACCACCCATATAATTTCTTATCTTATCTGATAATTCTTTAATTCTTTTTTCACTTGCAGTTTCCAAAAATTTCTTCTCTCCCTCTGCAGATTTTTTAATAAATTCAGATTTTGAAAATGGAGTCTCATCCCTTTCAATAGATTGTTTTAAATTTGGATTGATAGGTAAACTACCTGGTTCTAAATCTATCGGTGCTTCTTTTACTATTTTTTTTTTCATTTTTCCCATTTTTTATATTCTGAAAATTTCATAAAGTTAGGCAATTGTTCAAGTGCCTTTGGTTTTGGTAAACTACCAGGATTAGGTAGTGGACTACCCGGCTTAACTCTTGGTTTTGTAGTTGGTTTTACAGGAGCTTCTTTAGTTCCTGCAGCCTTTGGTTTTGGTAAACTACCAGGATTAGGTAGTGGACTACCCGGCTTAACTCTTGGTTTTGTAGTTGGTTTTACAGGAGTTTCAACAGGTTGTTCGTTAATCATATTTAATAAATCTCCTTTAGTGATTGTTGGTTTTAAATTCTTTTCAATAATAATTCTAAATTTATTCTCTAACAACACCTCTTCAGGATTTTTACCTTCCTTAATAGATTTTTTAACACCCATCACACATTTTTCATATTTACCCATTTGTTTTTTAGACCAATCACTTCTTTCCGTTGAGCCAAATTCCGCACCCATAACTGATGTACAGATAGCCCAAGGATTTTTTTTCTTTGTCGTCTTCTTTTCAGTTACCTCAATTTTAGCATTTGGGTCCATTTTTTGGATTTCTAACGCTTTTTTAGGGTCCTTAACAGTTATTGCTTCTTTAGTTTCTTTTTTTGATTCGTAAATGAAATTCTTAAATAATTTAGATATTTCAGATTCAGTCATTAATGATAGTGTTTTAGGACTAAAACCCATCTTTTTTAAACTTTCTTTTTTGTTAACCAAGCTCATTTTTATAAAACTTTTTCAAAATTCAAAATTAAGTCTTTTGAATATAATTTATTTTTTATTTCCTCTTCCTTCTCTCCAAATCTGAAAACTAATCTTTCTTCAATTTCTTTATCACTTTCCCACCCTAAAGATATTACTCCGTCTATTGCGTCTCTCATTGAGAAATAATCTGAGTTTTGTACTAACTCTAATTCAATCCCTCCATCGGATAAAACACCTACACTATCAATATCATTTAACTCAGGTGGTTTTGGATATGTACTAGCCGGTTCGTGTTCCCAATCCTCTCCCTCAATATCTAATTTGTTAGAAAAGATGAATTCGTATCTCATCTCTCCTTTATAATTTGGTCCTAAACCATTAATGAAAACTAAATAACTCATAAAATATTTCCTGATGGAGTAATCTTAATTTCTTGACCTCCATTTTCAAATACTAAATTTTTTCTATTTGTTCTTCCAACAAATTTTAAAGAAGGAGCAACTTCCATTAGGTTTTTAGCAACATTCTCTTGTGTTTTAGTTACTGACATCTCTGAAATTTGAGAATACTTATCTTTCTTTTGTTTTCCCTCATTTTCATCAATTACAAAATATCTTTTTAGAATGTTTTCAACTTTTAGTTCATTCATTCCAAACATATCTGATGTGTTATGTGACGCAATTGAAGATTTGTGTGCAGTATCACTTTCACCCATTTCAGCCATTGGTTCTTCCTCAGGCATTTCCTCTTCTTCTGAAGAAAAATCAGTTTCTTCTTCATAGTCTGAAGGAGTTTGGTCCTCATCTTCTTCCTCAAATCTTGACATAATTTCATCTTTATCATCACTTGATAATTCATCAAGGTTTAATGCTGATAAAATGGAATTAATAACATACTTAACATCTTTACCATTTAAAGGTTGTTCTTCCTCAATATCTCTAATTTTTTGAGAAAGTTTTCCTGTAAGTTTTTGAATATCTTTAAATGAAATTTCTTCACCGTCCATCTCATCCTCTTGACCCATTGAAGTCTCATCATCCATTTCAGGTTCTTCCATTGAAGGTTCTTCTCCTGGCATTGGTTCTCCCATAGGAGGTTCAGGTGATGGTGCAGGTGCAGCAGACGCTTCCGGTGGTCCCATTGGAATTGGTGCTTCAGCAGGTTCCTCAGTAGGTTCAGGTCTGTTAGGTTGTCTTAACAAATATTTTTTGTCTTCAGTAAATAATGAAATATTTTCATCAGTTCCTGTAATTACGTTAACTTCTTTAGCAATTAAATTAAGTCTTTTAAACGCTTGTGAGTATGAACGGTAATGATTTCTATTCTTCATTGACTCAATATACTCAAAGTTTTCATTAACTTCTTTCTTAATTACGTAGCCAAGTTTTTCTTTGTTGATAGAATATTTTACCCCATCAGCTAAAACAACTTGATATTCTCTACTTGAAACTTCGTTTACAGGTTGAGGAATATTTTCTTTATATCTCGCGATTTCCATTATACGTTGGATTTTCTCCAATCCTTCAAGTTTCTCGCTACCAATAGGTTTTAACTTACTCATTTGTTATTATTTGTTTTTAACGCATTATTAGATGCGTGATTTTATTAAGTATTTTCTAAATAAATACTTCGTAGTTTGTAAACTTATTTAATTTTTTTATTTTTTGGATAAAGAAAGTTCTTTGTCAAGTATTTGATTTTCCAAATTAAACAATTTTTCAATATGACCGGACCTTCTTAAGTATTTAAATACAATATTTTCGTAAGAAAACTCTCCACCTTTCTCAAGACCACAACCTCTAAACTTCTTAAGTTTTTGTCTATACTTGTCAATCAATTCTTTCGATTCTTCTGCCGACATACCTGTAGTTGTCTCTGTAACACCATCAATGATATTAACCCATTGGTTAATTTTCTCTTTTAATATTTTTTTATCAATATCAATTTTTTCGTGTTTAGGTTTGACTAACCATTCATCATATAACACAGAATAAACACCTGAACTGAAATGAGATTCATTACTATCTTGTACATATACCTCAACATCAAACCCATATATTTTAATATTGTGAACATTATTAAAAATTGTTTTTTTAACTTTAAACAATTCGGTATATAATTCTAATTTATCTTCTTCAAATTGAGTGAAGTCAACAACTAAGTGTAGGTCAACATCTGAAAATTTTGACCAATTGTAGTTAGCCAATGAACCTGTCATTATTATATCCTCAACAAAAAAATCTACCCCAATAAAATCTCTGAATAGTTCAGAAACTTTAATTAAGTTTAATTTTACTTCATTTTTTAGTTGTGGTGGATTTTCTTCCAAATCCCAAACTGTTGGACAAAGTGTCGGTTGTAATTTGAAACTATTTAATATTTCTTGGTCTAACTTCACAAATATAAATACCTCAAAAATTACAATTTTTTAAATTTGTACTTCTTTGCAATATTCTTACTGAAAAAACTCCCCTGTGATTGGGACATTCTAAATTGAGTATACAATTGGTGGGGAACTTCCTCATACTCATACAACGTTCCATTCTTAAATTCAACAATCAGTTTCTTACTAATTGTATCATAATCTGTTTTTGTAAGATTAGTTGATTCAATTTCACAAATAATCTTAGTACCTTCAATAATTTCTTTTTTGATTGCCATAATTTTGTCTTTGTTAAATGATATGTGGGAATCATTGAAATTTAAATATTTTATGTTTAAACTTATAAAAAAATTAATATGACAGATTCAGTTGATGACGGAATGAAACTTCCTAAAAAAGTTGAGACAAATAGTTCTACTCCTGTTTTGGATAACTTTAGTAGAGACTTGATTAAACTTGCCGAAGAAGGTAAGTTAGACCCTGTTGTGGGTAGAGAAAATGAGATTATACGAATTGCTCAAATTCTATCAAGAAGAAAGAAAAATAACCCTATTATTATAGGTGAACCTGGTTGTGGTAAAACTGCAATTGTTGAAGGTTTGGCTATGAAGATTTTTGATGGTGATTGCCCAAGAAATCTATTAGATAAAAGAATTCTATCTTTAGAAATGAACTCAGTAATTGCCGGTACAAAGTACCGTGGACAATTTGAGGAAAGATTAAAAGTTATCTTGGAAGAAATTCAAGCGAATCCAAATGTAATTTTGTTTATTGATGAGATTCACACTATTGTAGGTGCAGGTAACGCATCAGGTTCATTAGACGCATCTAATATCTTGAAACCCGCATTATCAAGAGGTGAAATTCAATGTATTGGAGCAACCACGTTGGACGAGTACAAAAAACAAATTGAAAAGGACGGAGCGTTAGACCGCAGATTTCAAAAAGTTATAGTTAGTCCATCTACTAAACAAGAAACGTTACAAATTTTACAAAACGTAAAAGATAAGTACGAAAACTACCATAAAGTAAATTTTACAGATAACATTCTTCAAATCTGTGTTGATTTAGCGGAACGATATATCACCGACAGAGAATTCCCTGATAAGGCATTTGATATTTTAGATGAGGTCGGAGCAAGAGCTCAAGTAGATGTTAAAAATCCTGAGATTATTGAGGAACTAAAACGACAAGCTCAAGAAATTAAACAACAAAAACTTTTGGTTGTTAAAAAACAAAATTATGAGGAAGCCGCAAACCTTCGTGATAAAGAGAAAAAGGTTTTACACCAACTTGATATTGAGAAGAAATTGTTTGAACAAGATTTGCTTGAAAACAGAAAGGAAATCCCTGAAGAACTTGTTTACGAAGTAGTTTCAACAATGACCAAGATTCCATTAACCAAATTAAGTTTGGATGATAAAAATGTTTTATTAAATTTGGAGGATGAATTAAATAATTCAGTTATTGGTCAAAAAGAGGCAATTGTTAAAATTGCAAAATCAATTAGAAGAAACCGTTTAGGTATTAAAGACCCAAATAAACCGATTGGTTCATTTATCTTCTTAGGTTCAACTGGTGTTGGTAAGACATTGTTGGCAAAAGAACTGGCAAAACAGATTTTTGGAAGTGATGAAAACCTTATCCGTATTGATATGAGTGAATTCCAAGAAAAACATACGGTATCCCGTTTGATTGGTTCACCTCCTGGTTATGTTGGTTATGATGAAGGTGGACAGTTAACTGAACAAGTAAAAACTAAACCATATTCAGTGGTATTATTTGACGAGGTTGAAAAGGCACACAAAGATATATTCTCAGCATTACTTCAACTTTTAGATGAAGGATATATGACAGATAGTTTTGGAAGAAAAATTAATTTCAAAAACTGTTTAATCATTATGACATCAAACTTAGGTGTTAAGAAAATGCAAGACTTTGGTTCAGGAGTTGGATTTGGTACAGGAAATAACGTATATGCTAACGAAGAGTTGAAAAAGAATATGTTAAACAAGGAACTTAAAAACCATTTTGCACCTGAATTTATTAATCGTTTAGATGAGGTTATTGTATTTAACACTCTTAAAAATGATGATGTTCAAAAAATTGTTAGAGTTGAAATTGGTAAACTTCAAAGCAGATTATCAAAACTTGGATATAATATCACATTTGATGAATCAATTATTGAGTACATTTCAAAAGTTGGATTTGATGATGTATACGGGGCTCGTCCACTAAAAAGAGCAATCCAAGAAAAGATTGAGGACTTTATTTCAGATGAAGTTTTGAGAGATAATGTTAATACTGAAGACAGTTATCTCATCTCAATTAATGAGGAAACGGTATCAATTCAAAAGGTTGAGGCCAAACCTGAGAAAAAGAAGAGAAAAAGAAAGGGAGAATAATCTCCCTTTTTTTTATCCAAAAATGTTTCTTGGTACGTGTTTAAACGGGTATTTCTTTAACCCAAGTTCTTCAATCATCTTTTTACCTGAATGAATTCCAGCATATACCTCGTCAACAACAACATATTCGTTTTTTGTATGGTAACTGTGGTATCCAACAGACAGGTTAATACAAGAGAAATCAAACTTTTGTTTCAATTGCCAAACGTCTGTATATGGGTGTTGCATAAACTTCGGTTCAGACAACATATTTTCAGTTAATACTGTTTTTGCGGTTGTGTGGAAAACAGAATCTGTCTCAAACATTTTAACCCCATAACAATATTCAGTAACCATATAGTCATCAGGAGCGTCAAACTGAATTGCATATCCCACATTACTGAAGAATTCAGGGTCCGCCTGTTTTGAACCAATACAACCTACTTCTTCCGATACGAAAAATGCAACTTTGATTTTATCAAAGACTTCAAGTAATTGCAAACAAGCAAATACCCCACATTTGTCATCACCTCCAATACCTGTTGGTTGACCTTCGTCGTTATAGGCTTTAAGACTGAAACTTTTATTACCCTTAGAATCTCTAAGGTACTCTTCTCGAATGTTAATAGTGTCTAATGGGTGAACAGTGTCGGTGTGAGCAACAACACAAGGATAATACTCTCCTTCGGACAATACTCCTTTGGTCACATAAATGTTACCAATTTCATCAAATACAAAATTGTGTTTTTTCTCAGATAAATAATCAATAAGAAAATCAATCATCTTATCTTCTTCAAACGTGTGTGTTGGGACAGATAAAACCGATTTTAAAAAGTCAAGGTTTTCAATCATAATCCGTAAAGTTACGGCAAAAAATTAATTAAACAACTCTGGATGATATAAATAATTTAAAAATTCTTCAAAATCCATAATTGACCTACCGATATTAAAATATGTCCCTTTCTTTTTTCTAAAAATCTCAATCTTACCATCTTTAACTCTATCAATTTTAAAAATCTCATCGGTTTCTTCACCATATTTTTTTTGCTTAGGTAAATCGTACCATACACCAAAGTTATAATTCAACTTTGAGAGTTTTTCAAAAATTTCTTTGTTTTTGTCTAAGACCCCTTCCTCCATTTCTTCCTCAATCTTTTCTTGGATTTTTTCTAAATTCCTTGTAACCTCCCTATCAAATGCTTCCTGGTCAAAATTCTTGTAGTCATAGTACGCATAATAATCTTCATATAAATCCTCATCAAGTTCTAAATTAGAACTTGTTACTAAATTTCTAAGAACTTGTTTAATATCATCATCCTCAGAAGATTCAGTTCTTTTCCAAATTGATAATAGGACATTAACTGTTGTGAAATACTTATAAGTACATTGTTTTTCGTATATACCGTATATTTGGAATTTATCGCAAAGTTTAGCCATAATGTACTCTTTCAATCCTGCAACTAAACAATCATCATATAATACTGCATATTCCCCTGTAATATTTGATATTTGAGAATCAAACATTTCTACCATAAATTTAAAAACAACATCTTCGTATCTATCGTGTTGGGTTTTCTTTTCTAATAAAGATGGATTTAGTTGTCTAACTAATGAGGTAAATAACTCTTTATTTTCTTCACTAAATGAATCAAAAATATAACCTTCATTCCACTCTTCATCACTAAAATAACTGTAATCGATAAAAACATTACTATGATACGACGGATTAAATGCAACTCTAATTAAATATTGATTATTACTATCATCACGTTCAGTATCAGTAAATAATTCAACATACTCGTCTCTATCAAACGTAAGAGATATCAATGATTTACCTAAATTTTTTTGATTTATGGTTTGAATTTGTACAACACCATCTCTACAAGACCTTCTAACGTCCCATTCATCGGCATTACCATCTTTAAATTTAACAAGTGACTCGTATAACGTCATTTAAAACTTTTTTTAATAAATACTTGTGTAATCAAGAATATATTTATATCTTTGTAACATAGTTCTTTGATTTATGGGGATGTTTTTGGATTTGACAGGAATGAATTTGTCATAAAACGCACGTCGGAGCTGAATTAACTCCGCTAAACTGATTCAAATTATAAACGGCAACGTTATTTCTAAACTTTCTTCTATCGGTTTAATCCGTACTGAAGAAGTATCTGTAGCTTAATCTAGGATTAACCTACTAGGGGTCGGCAGACATACAACCTTGCAACAGAAGTCGTAGTTGTGGTGTGGTTTCTACCCAAAAAGAAACAAAGTGGAGGATTAGTTCTCAGTAAACCGAACCACTATAAAATAAG
>Ga0315903_10000687_pt1 | contig 50930 bp, 69 predicted proteins | sample LakEriMetagenome_7_FD_203524 | JGI IMG/M metagenome (GOLD analysis project Ga0315903, IMG submission 203524) | Freshwater fungal communities from buoy surface, Lake Erie, Ohio, United States - Buoy 2 MA119 | ecosystem: Environmental > Aquatic > Freshwater > Lake | place: USA: Lake Erie, Ohio... | reverse complement strand
CAGGTATAACATTTGGAGTTAATACACTCCACTCTGTCGTATTTTCTGTTCCATTCAATCCAAAGCGAACCGAATAGCGATAACCACCGCTCGGCAATGAACCACCTGACTGCAATTGGTCGCTATAGGTAACTAAGCCTGCATTATTTATTAACTGCAAGTTGGTTTGCTCGTCAGCCTCGTTGTAAATAATGTATCCCGAAGTAGGTGTATCCCAATCAACTATATTATACTTTGCAACACAATCTTCTGTGTATGCTTCAGGTATGTACAATACCTTTGGCTTGTTCGTATTATCAGTCCAATATAAAGCCCACGACTGATTACTAACCTTCTCCACTCTAATATCAATAGCCTCTGTAGTAGGCAAGATAAAGCGCCATGTTCTCAATATCCTAACGTAAGACCATGTTACATTCTTTGTAGCAATACCTATCTCAATGGCGTTAGAATCTCCTGTAGTAGAAAATACAAACAATCTATTCTCTACATTCCAAGTGGTAATAGGGATTAACCTGTCTGCCGTATAAGCTTCTTGAACGACAATCTCTTCCTGATACAATCCGTCTACCTGCCATAAGAAGGAAACACGCACAGGAGCTGAATTAAACTCCGTATAAAACACAAAAGAATTTCCATCTACAGACAATTGGAAGTCTCCAACATCATACCCATACGATAACATTGTAAGGGTGAATAGGTCTGAAAATATGTAAAAGTCTGCATTATCAGCAGCATAAACAATGCCTTGACCTAATAGAGTGCCGTCAGCACCATAAAAATAAAAGGTAATATCTACGTTAGCTTCATAACTTAACTTTGTGTACTGAACGACATCTTCTATATCAGGAATAGGAAAAGCTAGAGTAGAACTCTTCATAGGACTAATTGAGCTAATCCCGCTTTTCTCTGTAGACATGGTTTCAACATTAAGAGCATCAACATATCTATCTGACTTAACTACTCTTAAATCGGAGTCGAAATCTAATCCGCCACCAAATGTATTTACCTGTACGTCTTGCATCTTGAAATTATTTATAGCAAAGATAATTTTTTCCTTGCATTATTGCTATAGACTTTTGTATACAGGAATTTTACTTTCCAACCATTTTATAGGAATTAAACTAGGGCAGGTTTAGTAGCGCCTCTGCCTTGAGATGAAGTATCGTTGTCTACGTTATCTTGTATCTGATTAAGAGTAATACCAACCTTCTGCTTGAATAAATCCATAACTATCGTAAAGATATCTTCACTCATCGGATATGGGTCTGTCTCTACATTAAAATTGCTAGCTTCTATTGGGTCTACTAAAATACCTTCAACCCAAATCTCCTTCAACATCTTGTTGCCATACACATTTATCTTGTCATCGGCAGTCATATACAAAATGTGCTTGCCATCATTCAAGTAACCTCTAGTCTTCAAGTTGTCAATATCTGTGCGTGTATACACTTTCTTAAATGCCTGAGTCAACCTTTTAGCACCTACATAGATATCACCGCTAACTGATTTTGATATATTGACAAAACGAGGTGAGTCAAATATCAAATAATCTATCTCAGAATCTTGAGCAGCAGAATCAATAGCTATAAGAAAAGATTGTATACAAGCAGGGTCTACTTTCTTAGAAGCAGCAATAGTCTGACTGCCGTTATATTTAATCAGTATAGCCTCTTGCCTTAATGTAGGTATCAAAGCCTCCACCGCTTCAAAATCAGAATATTTACCCCCAATCTTAACCTCAAAGGCATTAACCACCCTTACTAGTAAATCTGCGTACTCGTTTAATTTTTTCATATAGCTCTATTATCGTTTGCTTGTACTGCGCTTTGAGTTTGGAAGAAAGAATCTTCCCTGTAAGCGTTAGCAGCTATTTGTAATGCGTTATCAATAATCATATTGTTAGTCATATTCCCATAAAAGCTAGTAGCTGCAAGGAAAGTAGCATCACCAAAGTCATATGGGAAAACATCCCTGAAATAACGAACATTTTTTGATGTAATATTAGTGCTTGGGTATATATAGATATAGGTATCATTACCCGTATAATTAGCCTCATTGGCAGTAGAACGATACCTATACCTTGGATACCTGTAAGTACCCTGAGAATATGGACTAATCACCTCTGCATCATTCAATGGTTGAGCTATTTTAGTGTATGTAGTCCCACCAACCACATAAGTTACCTGTAGGTTAACCAAACGCTCAAATGGGTCTAATGCAGGCACGTCTGCTGCACAATCAATATAAGCATCTGTATTGGCTAGAGTAATTTCTTTCAACAAAGGAGATAACTCCGTAGTAAATGAGCTATCTAAACCTAATTGGTTATACATCTTCTTTAGCACTACTTGAGCGCTCTTTTGAAAGATACTATTTAACTCAGCGTCTTCTATTATACCTGAAGCATACGCATCCCACTGCTGATTGAAGATATCTTTGATTTCCTGATTTGTCATTTAAGTGCGTTTACTTTGTGATTGATAAATTGATAATCAATTGAAGATGGCATAGCTGCAATAGCTTTAACGTGCGCCTTACCCCTCTTCCAATTGTTTTCATGCATCTGAATAACATAAGCAGGGTATTTGTCCGCATTATCCATCTTGTACTGATACAAGACAAATTCGGTCAAAGCCTCTTCAGCATAAGCAGGCACTAACAAAGAACCGCTTTCATCTACCAAGTTTCCTAAATAGGAAATATAAGCATAGGTAAATGCACAATTAGTACTGAAGTACATTACATTGTTGACTACATTGACCGTGATATAAGGTTTAGCTTCATCTACTCCCTGTATTGCAATGCCACCTAAACCATCGTAAAAAGCACCATTAAGAAATACAGGGATAGTTCCGCTAGTATTACCGTTGAATGTTTGCTGCGTTGCAACCCCTAAAGAAGCATTTGATTGATTGCCGATATTTTGAATAACCGTTTCCGTAGAGCTATTAGTTAGAAAAGCTCCATTCCCATCCAATAAATCTACAGGGAAAAATAAGCGTATAGGATATGTTTTTGTAAAGCGAATAAAGTTAGATGGCAATGGCGCACGAAAATCTTGTATAGGGATTTTGGTTTCAAATGGAATCATTGTCCCTAGATTACGCAACCTCTTTATCCCTCTATTAATGATATCTATCAAGTACATATCATCAACAGTGGTATCACGCATTCCAAGGCGCATCTTCACGCCTGCCAAAATAAAATCTTGGTCTACAGTATCGTATATACCTTCTTTTGAAAGATTATTCATATAGCAAATATAAGTTAAAATAAAGCAAAAAAAAATAGCCCCTTAGAACTCAAAGTCCCAAGAGGCTACACAGACAAATCAAACATTAAAACAACGTAACGAAGTTAGCTATTTGCTAGCTATTTCTAAAATTTTTCTATCTACATACGAATCAAAGGCAGCGTACTTTTCTTTGATACTAATCAACAGCGACTCTCTCTTTTCTCCATCCTGTTCTTTTAATGCATTATAAATCTCGGTATTTATTACCTTTTTCTCCTTCAATGTAGGCTCTTGCTTTATGTCAGAAGACACACCCACTTCTTTAATCTCAGCTACTTCTTCAGGTGCTGCATACCCAACTTTTCCATACAATAGCTTACGAGGCTTCTCGTTTACTATAAAGTAGTTGATACACTCGCTTTCCTCTTTTCCAATAGGCTCTAAGTTAAACTCGTAGAATCCGTTATTAAAACTTACAATACCATCTTCTACCGCCTGTCTGTATTTAGAAATCAAGTTGTAATGAGAATCCTTTAAGATGCGCTCTAGGTCAAAAGGATTAAGCTTTAACTTAAATACCACTTTGTTATAAAGCTCGTCTAGCGTAGCACCCTTAACTTGCACGTTATAGGCGTAACAGAACTCAATAAATTGGTCTTTACTCTTGTTGTACAAGTCTGTCACAATCATCAAACCTTCTGTTAGCTTTTGATTTTTTTCGCTTTCCTTGCGCTCGATTTGACTCTCCTCGATTAATTCAAACAAGATGTTTTGACCTATAGCCGTGTTTATGTTTTGACCTTGTGAATCTTTAACCAAAACTTCAGGGTGTTTTTTCAAGAAGTAGTGAGCTAACCTAACAATCCTGTTGGCTCTCTTTTGGTCTGCATCAGCCATCCTATCCTCATCCTCTTCGGCATAATAGCTTTTCTCTATAAAGCACCTAGTATTCTTCGTGCCTTTTACATTTTCAATCTGTGATAAAGACCAAGACAATATATCTGACTCAATCTTTTCGTCCATCTCAGGGATTTCAAACAACTCGCCCCTCTTACTTACATAAGTAACGTAGCCTGTTTTCTTGTCTCTTTTACTGAACTGAAGTCTTCTGCCCAATTGGTTTTCAAATCGGTAGATTACTTTAAATGTGTGTTTTTTGCCTTCCATTTTCTTTTTTTTTAACAAAGATAACGTCATTTACATAAAAAAAACAAACTTAATATATATATTCTCCTATGTGACCAATAGGGATAGAGCCATCACACCATACTTCCCTGCCCATCTCATTAAGCCTTTTGCAGAAATTAATATCCTCGCCAATAAAAGTTCCATCGTCAAAACGACCATAATCAAAAGGGTGTGGCATGAACCTAATCGCAGACAATTTTATCAGCATAAAACCTGTAGGAATGGCAAATACCTTTTCTAAACCCTTTGACATATTGTAGTCGTAGATATTACCCTTATCATCTAGGTTTTTAACAGTGCCATGGGCGGGCAATTGTCGAACATTATAACAACCTCCGACAACCTCTTTGTTATGGGCTAGCAGTTTTAGTATTCCGTCTTCAGGGAAACGCAAATCAGCGTCAACGAACATCAAATAGTCAGAACCATTTTTTATTGCACCATAGACTATCTCATTTCTCATTTGATGCAAATACGTCCCAATCTCAAAATCAAAATCTATATCGTAACCGCTTTGGCTAGTATTAACGATAGCATTAATGATTGAGCCAACAGTTTTTACATGAACCTCTCCTCTAGTTGGAACGCCTATGGTTATCTTTGTCCTTCTAACCAAATAGTCCCTGCCACTTTCAAATAAATTGTAATAGAAGTTCATGTTAACCCTTCCGTTACCGTGTACCACCATTGGAGCAAAACCTGTTTGATTGTTCACCAAATAACCATCTATAACCCTAAAATCAGAAACATCTATTTTATATAAAGTTTGAAATGTGGCGCAGTTGTAATCAATAGGTATATTGTACTGCAAAACCTTTCTAATTAACCACTCTTGGTCATCAGCTTCTTCAGCAGGGGTCTCTTCCTCAAACAACTTAATAAAGAAGTCGGATTGCATATAAAAACCACCCGCATTAGGATACTTGAATCTTTCATTGCTAGTGAAGTTTAATGCCATTTCAGGGTCATTCTTTCCTGTCCAACAATTTACTTCACCTGAAACATAATTGTCCGCAATTGGAAAGAAGTCAACGCTTTTCCTGACAAACAATGTGTCAAAAGCATCCGTAAATAAAAAGTCTTTTTCTTGTGGGTTTTGTTTAAGAAAGGCGTATATCCCATGCATTTTGCTTGAAGCTCCACGCCACTCGCCTTCAATAACCATGTAACGCCATCCAAAGGTATTCAATGAAGCTTCTAGCATTGCACACCTTTCCCTTTTGTCGGTAACTGTTAGTACTATCATATTTTTCTTTCTTTTTTTTTCTTTTGTTCGGTACAAATATATGCATAAAAACCAAAAACCCCCTACTTTTCAGTAGAGGGCTTGAGGGGAACGTATGGAAAAAAAAGAAAAAAAAGGTTTCTTTTATAGAGGTAATGCTCTCCACTTGAACAAGTTCAAGGTGCTTCCTGAAGTTAAGGCAGTGGTATTGCTTGACACATAAGTAGTATTACTTAACACGCCCAACACCTTGCTAATAACAGGAGTAGAAACAGAAACCAAGTAATCACCACCCACAACATCTACAGAAGACAAAGCTCCTGTTACAGTCTGAACTTGGGTTGTGCTATTTAAAGCACCTGCGGTAATTGCACTAGTTAAAGCTGAACCTGCAACTCTATAACCTGCTGCTAGACCTGTGATAGTTCCATAAGAACCTAACAAGTCACTGTAGTTAGCAGTAGAAGCGGTAGTAGCGCCTGTGTCAAACTTAACCAAAACAACCGCTTGCAAGGTAGAAATCTCTCCTTTGAAAGCTCCACTTCCACTATAGGTAGTGCTGATATAATCAATCACCACTTCAGTGTAGTAGTAGCCTGCTGTCAAGTTACCCAAATCAGAGTAGGTCAAAGCGTTACCTGAAGTAGCGTAAGCATACTTGCTTTGCAACGCAGCTACAGTACCTTTAGCAGCTTTACCTACAGTACCATTTGCAGCTGATAGGTTTGTGAAAATCACTTCAGTTTGGCTAGAGTATGAATCAACATTAGCAGAAGTTCCACCTACTACGAAGAAAGGAAAACCTGTAGTACCTGTCAATACGATGGTAGCAGTACCTGTTGCGACTACACTTAAATCTGTATCAGCATTGATGATTGCTCTAGCTTGATTGCTAATAAGAGTAGCAGTAGTAGTAGCAGCTGAAGTGAAAGAAACCAACTTTACCTTAGGTAATCCTGTACTTTTACTGAATGCGTTTATATAGAAAGTGTAAACTGTATTAGCTGCTGAAGTAGGAGTAATAGTGATAACACCTGCTGTCTCTGCTTGAGGAGCAGTAATACTCACATTTCTAACATTATACGCATCAGCTGAAGCTACAGAAGCGATGTTCAAAATACCGTCTGAACCTACGGAAACATCAGTTCCTAATGCGGTAACTGAGTTTAAAACTTTAATTGCACTTATCATTTGTATTTTATTTTATTTTTTATTAAAAATTAGTTACCATGATACATACAAGCAGCAGGATTCATCAACTGAGTTTGCTTATCCAAAGTAAAGTTAACTTGGCATCCTTTCTTATCGGTAGCACCGTTTTGAACAGGATTACCTTTAGAGTCCATAGAACCCGCAACTTCCCAACGGAAAACATCAGCAGTGTTACCAAAGTAATAGTCGCATACAAATGGTACACCAACACCTTGCTCGGTCTTGCACATATCTGTGTTCATCCACATAGCAGAACGTGAGCGGTTAGAGTATCCTGTTGTAGCATCTACACCAAAGATTTGCTTGTTATCAAGGAATGGGTCTTTGATGAACTTCAATTTCAAGCCTTCAAATCCATAAGTATAGATATTGATGCCTTCAACTTCTTGTCCACCTACCACGTTATTCTTACCCGCAGTTAATACATATCCATCCAATGACTCTTGGATATCACCTAAGTACTGAGAACCGCAAAGAACTACGATTTCTTCACCTGTGAAACCACCATTAGACACATACTGACGGATTACGTTCTTCAAAGTAGTTTCGGTTATAGCACCTGAAATACCTTGTGAGAATCCACCCATAGTGTTGATTTGGTTGATTAATGAAGCGCCTACAGGTTTGTTAGCATCAGCTACAGCAGGGATGTTAGAATACAAACGAGCATAGTAAGTTTGCATTAAACGCTGAAGAGCTTGGCTTTCTTTTTGTAAAGCGTAGAAATCTGAACCGTATTGGTTCTTGATGTAAGTTTTGTTGTTAACATCTTCGTGTGAGATGTAAGCACCTGCATCATACTGAGCAATGTAATTGCTATATTCAGTAGGCAAAGTGAAAACGGTCTCAGGAGTCAAACGATTGTTGATGTTACCCAACGCACCTCTGTCTGAAACAATCTCATCGGCAAGGAAGTCGGCAGTGTCGCTGAAAGCAGAGTTACCTGTTCCTGTTGGCGAGTAAACGCAACGGATTGTCATAGTACCTGCACCATTTGCAACAACTTCAGCCAAAGCACCACTCACAGAGATAACAGCGTTACCTACAGGGATTGCTTGGAAAGTAGTGTCAGCAAAAGTTAACACTAACAAAGCTCCGCTAGCGGTTCTTACGTTAATGGTAGCAGCAGGGTAGTCATTAGGCATCCTGTTGATGTTGAACTTACGATTGGTGGTCTTTTTCAAGATAGCACCATCTAGAACGTCAATTAGTTTTGATAACGCAGGACGTGCAAACTGCGGATTCATGATAGGCACTAAAGCTTCTACGCTTCTAGGCACTAAGTTACGTTGGTCAAATATTGACTGTAACGAATCTTGATTACTGATGTACGGAGTACTCATTTGTTTTGTTTATTTTAAAAAGGGTTTATAATTAATCTACATTAATCACTCTTTGTTTTACATTGATTCCCCAAGACTTTTGATTTTCCTTGAGTTTGTCAACGGGTTCTGCAACGGGTGAATTACCTTTATTTGAACCATCGGGATTTGCAAAACGCTTCATTGTTCCTTTCTTGCCCATCTCAAAAGCATTCTCGGCAATCTTTTGCCAATTCTGACTGATGAACTTGTTGAACAAAAAATCTTTTGCATTTAACTCTCCTGTTTTCACATCAATGTAAGGGGCTAGCTCATTCATGTTGTAATTTTTCTTTGTCTCCTCGATGAACTCCTTAGTCATTTCGACACCATATACATCACCGCCAACAAGTTTTTCTGCAACCGAATCAATTACTACAAAGTCATTAGCTTTTATGACTTCTTCATTTTTTGCAATTTGTTCGGGTGTCAATTGTTGCGCCTTGAGTTGGGTCTCATACTCTTGTAGTCCCTTTATGATTTCATTCTCGTTTACAGACAATTCTTCTCGGAGTTGCTTCTCAATTCGAGCTTTCTCTAGACGGCTCTTGCCCTCGAAGATACTCATCTCTTCTTCTATGGCTTCCTCTAGCTCTTCTCCCTCTAATTGGAACTCACTCTTAACTTTTGCTGCAATCATCTCTTTGAATGACATCTTGGATACATCGTTGCCTACAATCTTTTGGGCTATCTCTTTCAAATCCTTACCTAATGTCAGTGCTTTAATAAAAGGATTGTTCTCGTATTGTTCTACCTGATTACGATATTGCTCGTACTCCTGTAACTTCTTCTGAACGTCCTCACTTAAAGCTTCTTGAGTTTCGGCTTTTTTAGGTTCTTCTACCTGTTTCAGTTTGTCAAAGAGCGAATTAACTTCTAATTCTGTTGTTGTTTCTTCCGCAGGTTTTTCAACTACGGGTTTTTGTTCTGTTGTCTGTTCTACTGTTTCAACCACCGTTTCCGCAGTAGTTTCTTCATTTTCTTCATTTTTTTGCTCAGAAAGTGCTTTTAACACTTGGTCAGCATAATAATCGTTTACCATTTTTTTTATTTTTTTTTATTCCTGATAGCAAAGATAATACACTTTTATATTACACTTTTATTCACTAGATTTGCATAGGTGTTAAATGCACCCTACAATAAAATCAACACTTACATGGATAATCAAGAAGAGAAAGAGAATTTAAAAAAGCAAAGGATATACGTCTATCTTTTACCTCACAGGAAAAAGAAATTAAGACAAGTAGCCGACCAATTAGGAATGAGTGATAGTACGTTTTTAATTATGTGCTACAACTTTTGGATGCAACACAATAACAAGTCTTTAAATTAAAAACCCCGATTTTTAGGTCGGGGCTTTATTTATTGCATTTGTTGCATTTCTTGTTTAGCTAAAGAAGCGTCAGCATTTATCGCTGCCACATTCTCTTTGCCTTGTTGCTGCATCTGAGCTTGCTGCATCTGAGCTTGTAATTGAGCCTGCTGCATCTGCTCTTCACGCATCTGCTTCTCTTTCTCAACCTTCTCAAAGTAATTATACATCTCGCTCTTATTGTCAATCTGTAGTAATTTAACATAGTTTGAAATAGACATACCACCATTCTGTGCTAGAGCAGATGCGAATTGTTTCAACTGCTCTTTCTCTTGCTCTTGCAATACACCATCAGGGTTGATATCTAAAAGGAAGTCTTCAAACTGCATCCTCTTCATATCTTCTAGCTTTAGAACCTCAACCATGGCATCTCCAATAACTAAGGTCAAATCACTATCTTCCTTCTCAGGTAATACTAACTTGGCATAATCAGCACTAAACTCTAACAGGTTTTTAATACCTGTCATAATGTTTTTGTAGTACCATGACATACCTAATGTACTTTGCTGTAAGTTAGAGTTAACAACAGCGGCACTTTGATATTGAGCTTGGAAGCCACGAGTCTGTTGCGGGATATTAATGATATCAGCAATTACGCTATCATAGTAACTAATCATATCCATGTAATAACGAACATTCGGGTCTAGAGTCCAATCTAAAGTCTCTACTAAATTCTGTCTCTTTGAATCAGGTGTCTCGTCAATATCTGCACCCTCCAAAACAATCATATTAGATTGCTTTAATTGAGAGATTACATCAGGGGCAGTCAAACCTTCAGGCAGTTTGCTAGCATTTATGACAAAGGATTTACCTACGGCTCTAGAAGACAATTCAATCATCTTAGTAGCAAAGGCATCTTTGATATCTTGGTATCTCTTTAACATACCTACGATACCCATGTTATTACCTAAGATAGTATTTGGCGTAACGGTTCTAAAACGCAATCTCTTGCGAGTCTTATCCATCTTATTCCATACCTGACCTTCGCTAACCTTACAATTTTTTAAATATTTGTTTCCAATATAAACACCTTCCCTCAGTACCTCTACCCACTCACCGTCCATCTTCTCTAAAGAGCGCCACTGACCTCTAACAACCATCACCTTTGGAACCCCATTATTTAACTGCCACCACACTAAACCATTTACACCCACATAGGTATTATACTGCGCCCACATAGTTTGAGCTTTAGCCATGGTCTGCAAGTCTTCAATCTCATCTTCTTCCCAATCAAATTCATCAAGCAAATCAGGGACACTCATAGCCATGATAGACCCTGCGTAGTCATCATCCTCGTGTTGGTCATCATTCTTACTCATATCAACAATAGCAGATTCAGGCGGTACAATGCGCCATTTAATCATTCCGCCATGTTCATACACTTCTATGGTAGACTGCCCGCCTAATGAAATGTATTGACTGAATTTAGCCAACGTAGGCATATATCTATTGGTAATGAGAATATGTTTGGATATGTTTTGGTAAGCAATCTCCATACTCTCTTGAAAATCTTCTAGGTATTTATCTAACTCCTCTTGGGTTTTGAAATCCCTGTCAATAGGTTTAAAACCAACACCTGTAGCCATCTCTATTATATCAAAGAAAACCTTTTGTTGAGCCTTCAACTTAATGAAGTCCATAATCTCCTTCTTAACCGATACGGCATCTTTAGAGTATGCAGTTACATTTATGGTCTTAGGTAATGGCTCTAGCATTTGCCTAACAACACCATCAATGTGCAATAATATCTTGGTAATATCCATACCCCTAGTCATAGGGAAACGAGTGCTTTGCCCTAATTCATCTTGCACAAAGAAACCGTAATCAGAAGGATTCTGCCTGCCGAAGAAATATTGGCATTGAGCTAAATAACTAGTAACATATCTATTATCATCAGTACCAATAGTTGCTGAAGTAGCATCAGCTCCGAAAGAAAATAAACGCCTATTCCACATTGAGGCTATAAACTGTAAATTCTTCCTGTATTCATCATCATCAAACTCAACAGCTTGAGGTGGTTGAACTCCTATTCCTGAATAAAATGTACTCATTTGAAAATATTTTATTACAAATGTACTACTTTAAACTGATAATCAATAGTGCTATACTTTCAACTCTTTTTCATACCACACAGGTTTCATTGACCCATTCTGCATCTCATACTTAACCATTTGAATCTTCCTAATAATCTTTACCTGAGTCCTATTACTCAGTATATCTCCCGAACCCCAACCATATAGTGCAGCCATAAAAGCATCCAAAATGTCCGTATTATCGTTAGACCCTTTGGTCGCATCTATTAATAGTTCTTTGAAGTAGACCATGTGGGAGTATTTCTTGAAATATATGTTTGCTGCCTCTATCTGCCAACGGAGAATAATATCTGCTCGGTAGAACCATGGCTTAGACCTATCCACCCAACCCGACTTATTCAAGTCTTTGCGTAGCATAATCATCTTGCTAAGTCCTTCGTTAATCAGCATTTGTAGCAAATTTTCTGCACCCGCATTTAACTCGCACATTATCTTGCATCTGCCATATTTATTGTAGTGCTTTGCTAGGTTCATTAATTGAATATTGGCGTACTCTATACTTCTTGGTCTTTCTAAATAGATTGCAACAGGGCAGAATTGAATCTCACCCTGTGGGTCAACCCCTTTAGTTACTACGGCAGCGTACTTTGAATTACCACTGCTGCTACTAGTTAAATCAGAGGTCATAATGGTATCCCCTCCAATAATATAGTCTACACCTTCTTTTGGCTGCTCTAATATTAAAATAGGGCTATCTTTAACAGGGTCGGCAATAACAGAAGTGGCAGATACATTTATCTTATGAGGAACAGGTTTAAACTCCTGTTTTACCTTTGGCAGTTCTGTTAGCTGTGCATTAATCTTTTCTACGGTATATTCATCAAACAAACCACCACCCGCAAAGTTGAAGATATCATTAATGTCTAATGGGTTGTTTTTAATGTAAGCGTTTAATTGGCTTTTGTCATCTAACTTTTCAAGTTCTTCTCGCCTTCTTAAAATCTCTTCTCGTGCCTTCTCATGGTTAGAGTGACCATTTACCATGTGCTTTCCAAAAGTAGCAGGCAGAAACAGAGTTTTAATCCTTAGAGCTTCAGCATTAGTGTATATATCCTGTATCCTTCTGATGTCTTCTGAACTGATTGTATCTTCAGCTGTTCCGCCCATCATCAATCCACCGACAATCTTATTGATGGAATGGTCTGTAAAACACTCTATCGCTGATGGGTAAAACTTCATCAGCCTTGGCATTAAAGGAGCTTCATCTGCAAAGCCATACATAGCACCTGAACCCGAAAACGCTGTGGCAGCTTTATCACTCTCCTGTGTATCCCTGAAAGACAACTCCGATTCAGCGTACTTCTCTTCGCCATACTGATTGAAATACTTCATACCTATTTTTAGGTACGCATCATTTTTAGTCTGATTCTTATTTATTAGGTCGGGCTTAATAACAGGATTCATTTCTTCATAAGCCACCATTGTTTTCTCTGTAAACAAAGAGCTTAATGTAGTTTTATCCTTAGAAGTTATAATGCTTTTAGAATTGGGGAATACACGAGAGAAATAAAAGGGTAAATTCATCCCCCAACTTGAAAAACCGATACCCCTCGCTTTTAAGAAAAACATAGCATACCCATCATCCATAGATTGCTTGAACTTCTGCGATATAAGAACATCTGCATCCCTAACTGTTGGGTAATACATAAGCCCTCTAATCCTATCCTTCAGCATGATTTCTTGAGCATAATAGTAAAGCATACCATTGACATCTTCACTATACCCTTCTACCCAATACTTCTTCTGCTTTGCCCAATACTTCTCCTCTTCATAAGCACTCTTAAACACGGTAGGATGTGGCTTTCTCGTAAAGAAAGGAGCAGGCGCTTTTATCTTATCAACTATTATCATATTGCTCTTGTATTAGACTTTTCAGCCTTTTTAGTTGTAGCAACTTTCTCTTGAATGATAAAAAATGAAGACCCCTTTTCTAAAGAAGCCATAATCTTCTCTGCATCTTTAGCCAATAAGAAGATGTTTTTTGCGAAAGGGTCGCTATCAAAATCTAGGCTTTTATTCTTAATCTGTTTAGTGATGTGTTCTACACCTTCTAATAGGGCGGTATAGAATTTAGCATGGGGCAAACCCTCATACTTAGCTAGTTTTTCCTCTAACTCTTTTATCTTTTCCTTGTCCGTCATGGACACAAAGATACTATTTCTTGGCTCTGTTTTTAGATTTATTTTGCAGCTTAAACCCGTTCTTCAACGTACCGCCATCCTTCCTACTCTTGATATGAGCCACATCTAGCGCAGCCTTACCACCATTTTTACCTTTACCGTATATCCCTAATTCACGCCTTTTACCATTCAATTCTGCACGATACTCCTTCATTTCCTTTTTCTTGTTTATCTCCTTTTGAGACTCCCTACGCTTCTCAGCGCTTTTAGGGTTTTCGGCATAAAACCTAGAAGTTTTACTATTACCCATACTAGTTAATGATAACAAAATTTAAAAATATAGGAGAGTTTGTTGGGTTTAAGCTATCAAAATTACCGATAGTTACAGAGACTGTTGTTCCTGTTATTTCGTAGCTTAAAACAAAAGGAATACCAAGACCATCATATTTTATAGAAAAAGAAAGTACAGAGCTTGCCGAAATACTAGAGTTGGTAAACTGAAATACATAGAAATCACTAACATTTATTGGTTGCGTATATTCTACAATACCTGACCTACCATTAATAGTAGCAGTACTAATACCCGATGCGGTATTATTACTATTAAGCTTCAACAAATAAGTAGCTAAAATTGACGAAAAGTAATCCGTTAAATCAGCTAACTGCGTAGTATTCCACGCCTTTTTAAATACACCTAATGCCATAATTAATTTATAATATAATCTAACACTGCATCCATAGCTTGATAATCATCATTGCCTATAGATATAGCATAATCTTCGTAATCTAATAAAATAGAATCCCAACCATCTAGGTTCTGAGTAGGAATCCCCCTACCTAATTGCATACCTCTTAAAGAAGCCTTGTTTAAGTACTTCTTCATTTCAGTATTCATGCTAGCTAAACGTACACTCGGCTGCCTTACCATTGCTCTTCAATAATTGAATAAAACTCTTGCGCCTCATCTAGCAAGTTCTGCATATATTGTAAATCAATTCCATAAGACTGAGCCTCCGAGAATCCCGCTACATTATAGTTAGCAATCAATTTCAATAGGTTGTTCTTTATATCTATGCTAGCATTTGCATTGTTAGCTAAAAGAATAAAATACCTTTGCAATGTTTGGTATATCTGCCCTGTAGTACAGAAGTATGTGGTTGTCTCAGAATCTAGCAAAGATATTGAAGGAGTGCCTGTAAAAGTAAATGTAGTTGCGGATGTAAACATTTCTCCCGCATATATTTTACCACCATTTACTGTTATATAATCACTAACATTTGAGGCTACAACGATATATGTCCCCGCTGAAACAGTTCCCGCCTTATAAGAAGTGGTGAACACCTGATAGTTTAAAGTGAACACATTATCTTCAAAAGTAAGAGAAGTGGTATTATACGTTTGGTCAGGAGAAAAAGAAACATACCCGCTATCAGATGGTATCCATGTTTGCCTCTGTCCATAGAAACCCGTCTCTGTTGCAGTATCAGTCCCTGACAAACTATAATCTGAAGCCAAATAAACCGTAGCTCCACTAACATAAGATACACCATTTATTGTGGTACTTTGATTTAAAGTATACTCTCGCCAAGCCTCCAACTGAGAAGTAGTAACCGCTTCATTTACGCTGTTTACCGTTGCAAACATGAAACGAACTGCTGTAACGTCAAAGATAGAACCTGTGTAAGTAGAAGCGTCATACACCTCAACCGAGGTTAGTATGTTCTCGTCAAATGAAATTAAATTGCTAGGTGTAATCATTTTTATCCGTAAGTAATTGTTCCAACAGAAGCAAGAATACACCACTGACTAGTGTTTTTTGCTTGAAGTATAACCCCTCCCTGCAAAGCTCCTCCTGACTTGTGAGACAATGTTACATATGTAGATACATTATCGTCAATGGTATTTGTTCCGTAAGCAGTTACGGTGCGGTCAGCACTTGATGTGTTCTTTACAAATATCACCTTACCAACATCATCTGATGTTATCTGAGGCAAAGTTGCATTACCTGTTATATACCATACATCATAACCAAAGCTGATAGTATTTCCTGTGGTCAAAGCACGACCTATCTTACTATTAAAAGTACTCCAATCTGTTGATGATAAAGCACCTCTTGCACTTGATGTGGCTGTAGGTATGTTAATTGTAATTGTGGTGCTAGAAGAGTTTACAGCAATATCTGAACCTGTTGTACCTGTAGCTACGGTTAAAGCACCCGTGAGTGAATTAACACTTGGAACGGCAGATGCCAATGTTATAGTGCCTACTCCGTTTGTAACCGACATACCTGCACCCGCTGTTATTGTCGTAATAGCGTAACCTGTTCCATTACCTATAGCAATCTGTCCATTGGCGGGAGTGGTAGACACACCCAAACCACCTTTACTTATTGGAGTAATACCTGTCGCATCAGCGCTAGCTAAATTAATCGCACCTGTAGTTAAAGCTGAAGTACCCTTGCGTAAGATACCATTAGTCAAGCCATCAATTCCATCTAAGAAAGATAATTCTGTTGTAGTAATAGTTGAACTCTCAACAATAGCGCCACCGCTTGAAACCATCACCTTATTATTGCCTAAGGAAGTTGTACTATTTGTACCACCTTTTGCAATAGGTATGGTAGGCAAATCGGCACTAACTAAAGCTCTAAATGTTGGCGCTCCTGTTGAACCATTAGGAGAGGCTAAAACCTTATTTGTAGTTTGAGATACTTGAGCAAAAGAAACGGCAGGGGTTGTTGTACCTGTAGCAACGCTTGCGGTAAACAAAGGACTTAAATTCCCAACAGTTACTTCTGTAACCGTACCATCTCCCGTACCCGTTGCATTAAGGGCAGTTTCAATGGTATCCCAATTATCATCAACCTGTGTAGTTGATAATTCGCTACTCTGATTTCTTCGCTTTTTTAAAACTACTGTCATGTTTCAAATATAATTTTTTTATATCAATTTTCAATATCCACCTTCCCAATAGCCCGCTACAACATAACCATCAGGAGCAGCATAATCTAAAGACCATTTGCCTATTCCGTTGGCACACGCATTCTTTTGCGAATTACTAGAGTAGATAGAGTCCATTACAAACAATGCATTTGATTGCAAGAGGATATTGTCAAGCAATTCTAATATCTGCCCGTAAGGCATACCTGTATTCATTAGTGTAGCTATTTGCTGCACTTGAGCATACTGATTCTTTTTTATGTTTTCAGTAATAATAGCTAATTGACTATCACTCCTCTGTTTCATTGTTGTAAGAAATAAACTTTATCTTGAGCGTAAGTTAAAAGGTCTTGAGCCTTTATTAGACTGATATTATTGGTAGAAGCCATATTCTCAATAGCCTCTAGCATTAGACGTATCTGTAAAATATCTTCTTGTGAAATAGATGCCAAAGAAAACGAATCCACAATCACTTCGTATAAGTTTTGACTTATGTTGTATAAAGACACAAAATACTGATTAGTGGCTGCGTATAATTGATTGACGTTTGGATTTCCACTTGACACGGTTATATTGTTTGTGCTGAATGCAGTAAAAACCTCTCCTACATAGTAAATATTACCTTCATAAGAGACAGCCCCTGTTCCCGAAACTAAATAAGTATTTCCACTAACAGCAGCCGTTATGGGTGTTTGTTGTGGATAATACACCTCGTACTGCAACTCTCTAATAGCATCTTCAACTAGTTCGCCTGTTTCATTTAATTCTGTTGTACTTAAATCCAATGCCACTTCAGCTGCTGTAGGAAGCCAAGACTGAGGGTAAACGTAGAAGCCTGTTTCCACCCATTCAGAAACAACGGATATGCCTGCACTCTGAGGAACAAAATAAGCACCTGTGCTAAATGATTTGTTATTAACCGTACAAGCTGCTCCTGTTAATTGATACTCCTTGTATCGAGTAAAAGAACCACTACTCAAAGTAGCTACACTAGATAATGAAGCATAGGTAGCCGTTTTCAACCTAATAATAGTTACATCACCGTATGCAATATTCCCTCCTTGGCTATATGCCGTAGAAGACGTTGTACCCGTAATATCTTTAAAGGCTAAAGAAACCCCTGATGCCGTTGGTAATATCTGTGTTTTTAATTCAAGTGCCATATTACAAATATACTATTTTTTAGCTACTATAGGGTACTTCACAACCCCTTTATCTTCAATGTGAGTTTTCAAAAAGGCGTTATATATTTTCCTGAATTGCTCTCTAGCCATTTGTTTTTTAACCTCTTCTGTTACATTACGATTTAAGATAATATCTTTTAATGCCTGACTATTTAAAACTTCTTCTTGGGTAGGGTTTACTTTTCCATACAATTCTTTATTAGCCTCATCTTTGGCTTTTGCCATAACACTTTTAGGCATTACATACAAATAACCTTTATCCTCATCCTCTTTCAAAAACAAAGACAACTTGGCTACATCTTTAGGCTTAATGTTTGATTCGGATAGTTTAATCAAATCCTCTTTATTTTTAAACTCATACTGATATCCAAACTCAGGTTCAAGCGCACCAATAAAAGCATTTATTCTATCCACCTTAGGATTTTGTATGTTATTTAAAGCCGAACCCGCATCCCTTAAAGTTCCACTAGCCGTTACAAAGGCAATCGTTTTTACTATTGGATACATTGCAGCATCAGCGCTAGGTAAACCTGCTTCTTTCAATGCCTCAGATTCTTTCTTCCACTCTTCAGTCTCCCTCTTAAATAATTCATATGTAGCAAACATTGAACCACCTATTTGAGGTTCTATTGAAAGAGGTTTATTAGGGTCTAGAGGAGTTCCTTTAGGGTCAAAAGAAGGGTCTGTTTTCCTAATCTCTTCAGTGTATTTTTCTTTTTGATTCTCCCAATATAAATTAGCTGCAATACCTACAGCAATATCTCCAATAACACCTGCGCTTCCCAAGAAAATATCAGTACCAAGTCCAACCAAAAATTGAGTTAAAGATTTCTCATACAAATATACTTGCTCTTCATCATCATCATCTAAAGACTTGGCGATTGCAGATAAGGTTAATTGAGTTAATACGGATGCGGTGGCTCTAAAAGCAGCTTGTTGAGCAATATAAGCAGCCATGGATTTGACGTTTTCATAAGTCTCTTCATTGGTTAGTGAAGAACGATTAAAGGCTAAACGTCTTGCATTTTTCAAGAACTCTTGATGTGTATTTACTTGAAAAGACTTGAACATATACAGCATTTGAGCTAAACCTGTATTGCTAAGTTTTTTACCTTGTTGTGCTGAAGATGATATAGAGTTCAATTGTTGCTGCCAAGTCTCTCCCGCATTTAAGGCGTTTTCATCTATACCTTCATTTTCTATTTTTTCTAAAATTTGCTCATCAGTAATGCCTTTGTTTGTTTTCTTCAGGTAATCTATATAACCTGCAATTATATTAAACCTAGACACCCTGTAATCTCCAAAATCTAATAATTCTTCAGTAGTAACTTCTTTTCCTAAAACTCTTCTTACTTTATTTATGGCAGGCTTTATTATATCTCCTAATTTAAATTTCTCTCCAATCGTACGAAGACCTGAAACCGTAGAGCGAGTACCGCCCATCAAATATTCTGCGGGATAAGATTTTATATTTGGAAGAGCTAAACTCTTAAACACCCTTTTAACAATAGTGCTATTGTCAATTATCTTGTCGCTTAACTCTTTGTTTGATAGTATTTTATAAGTTAACCTAGAAGTCTTTGGGCTTAAAATAAAATTAGCAAATAAGGCGGGTATTACTTGCTTTGGTAACTGAAACGGATGGTTCAATACAAACCCGTAATACATGGAAGATATTGAACTTGCAAGCTGATTTAATATCAAATTCTCGTCATTCAAGCTAACATTTCCATAAGTCAATTCTCTCTTTACTTGGCTTATCAATGCGTTTTGCATCACCTTTGCATCAGACAAAACCTTATCTTTCACCAAAGATTGAATACCTACTTTATCTGAGTATATAGAGTTTATGATATCGTTGATTTCTTGTTGACCATAAGCCACCAATAAATTCTGCCAAAAACCTTTAGAGAAGTTTTCTCTTAAACCTATACTGTAATTACCTGTTGCAACCGACCTTTTCTTAGCCCTGTCTTGAGTTCTAGACACACCTGAGTAATCAGATAGAATAGATTGTATTGTAGCTTCATCCTCTTGTGTAACATCCTTGCTGATGTCCATAGCAGAAAACCTAGGGAAGTAGTTTACAATACCTCTAAAAGGAAGACCTAAACCAATCTCCATTCCATTAGCAAAGTCAGGTCTTGTCTTTGCAAACTCCCCTATCAAATAGTCATATAAATCTTGCTCCTTGGCATCCAACTTATCTTGAATACTTTCACGAGTTACGTCTTCTACAAGTTCATATGTAACACTTTCTTTTCCAAAAACAAGGTCTTTTATAACACCAAAACGCTCTAGAGCTTTCAATGCATTTTTAGCTTTTTCAATATTAACTTTAGTTCTTTGGTTCAAGTTTTGTGCAGCCATCATTTGCTCGTACAAATTCGCTGCACTTCTAGCATAAACGGTTGTATCATTCTTGAATTGCTCTTGCTGCTCCTCTGCTGTCAATCCTTCGTCATACTGATTTATAAAAGCAAAGGTTTCAACGGCTACAGAACTTTCAAGCGCCTTAGAACCTAATGCCCTCATCTTTTTCTCAAAACCTGTCATGGTATTGTTGTGGTAACGCTCAATCTTAGAAATCATGCTATTCCACTTACCAAAAACAAAAGAGGTCAACGCTGCTTCTGAAACAACACCAAAAGCTTGAGATGTAATTGTAGCGGGTACTGACCTAAGAGACTTTTCTGTGATATTTAGTAACTTCCTAATCTTACCTGACACATCCTTTAAAACTTTGTATAGACCCTCTTTTCTTTCTGCTTGAGATAATTTTGAGCGAAACTTATCATACCCCATGAAGTTGCCATCATACAATATGCCATCTAAAACATTAGATAAAAGAATTAACTCATTTAGACTGAACATTGATAAGTCTGCATTCTGAAGAAGAGAGAAGTCTAAAACCATAGACTCTGTGCTAGCTAAATCGAAATCCTCTTTAAACTCTTCAGCATTTTGCTCTAGCATTATTTTGATATTCTTCGCTACTTCCTTTGCCTTGTCCGTTTTGGATATCTTATCCAATAAAGCTGCATCAGCATCTAAAATAGCCGACTGTTCTTCTAGTTTTTGTACAAACGCTTTATAATCTTCAAACGAATTGATATCTGTATCTTCAAATACACCTTCTTTTATCAGTGATTCATACTCCTCTTCCAAGGCTAAATCTGCCAACATCTCGTTTATTGCGTTAATATTTCTTTTGTACTCAGCAATATAACTACTTTCTTCATCAATAAAATCTTTCAACTTATCATCTATATTGCCAAAAGTAGAAGCACCTTTACCTCTTCTATCTAAAAACTCTTGCAGTAAAGCTGCATAAGTATCTAGGTCAGAAACCTCCATAGGAGAAGGGAAAGATATATCTTTGATAAACTTCTTATTACTAGCAGTTAGTTTATCCTTGCTTTTTAACTTACCTATTTCCTTTAGTAAGCCCTTTACTTTTTCCACTTTATCAAAATAAACTTCAGCGTCTTGTTGCGACTGAACGGTTAAAAGAAAGCGAGCAAAGGTTTTTTCATTCCTAATTTTACCAATAGCCTTTTCTATAGATTCACTAGAAGATATTTTATTTGTCCTTAAAAAATCTCTAGCTTCTTCTTGAAGAGAATCGATTTTACTTTTCTCCTCTTTAGCTCCTGTTTTTGAACCCTCTTCTTCAGCAGTATAAATCATCTTATTTAACTGCTTGACGGTTTTCTTTATATATTCTCTAAGTTTTTTGCCTACGCCTAAACTCTCAATAAACTTGTTTTCTACTATCTTATATCCGTCAATGGATATTTTCTTGTCATTAGAAAGAAGCTGTAATCCACCATTGGCAAGCCAAGCATTAAACTCAGCCTCACCCATCTCTTTAGGTAGGTTATATTTCTTTTGAGCCTCTTCGCTAATATTAACAGTACAAGCCATTTTTTACAATTTAAATATCATTTTTTCAGCAACCAAAAAACCCGCCTTATCCTCAATATCTACCAATGTGGCACAAGCGTCAATATAAAACTTCATTGCATCTTGCTGTATTTTCAGGAACTGCAATAAATGGTTGTAGGTCATTTGGTCTAAAGTACAAACCTCAGAAGCTGCTTTTTTATACATCCCTGAAACCTTATTCTCCATGGCTAAAGCTAATTCAACTATTTCATACAAATTACTAGCCTCCTCAACAAACTCTTCAATAGCGGGAGTCTGAAAGTAAGAACCTTGACCTGTTACATATTCATAGTGAATAAGGAAATGCTCTCTCTCTTCTTTACTCTCGTTTAAAAAGTACGCTTCCGCCTTTAGGAAACCTTTCTCGTTACAAAGATTTGCTAGTTGAACATAGAAAGAAGATTGCGCTATCTCTATTGAAATCAAAGGTTTTAGGACTTCCATAACCTTTTCGTCTAACTTGTACATTTTATGACTCATAATCTTTCAAATTTAATATTTATTTACCCCATTTACAACTAGTGGAGACGATTACACCTGACTCCTGAAGCTTGTCCCTAATCTCATCTATATGTTCCATTATTTTGGCAGCCTCTTTAATAGCTTTTTTATCCGCTTCTTTCAAAGCTTTTTCAGCCTTTTTCTTGGCTGTTGGACTTGCAGCCGTCTTTGCGCTTTCCTCTTGCAGTAATGCATCAAAAGCTTTCGTAACATTCTCTAGCTTGGCTTTATCCCCGATAGCTCTAGCAGTTTTATAATCCTCAACAGTTATTTCTTCCATAGACTTAGAGCCATCATACTTGGCGTATGTGTTTTGAATCTGTTGTGGAGATAAACCTGTCTCTTCTGCTATCGCCAAAACATTTTTAGGAAACCCTTGCTTCTTCTTTTTAATATCCACACCAAGCATCTGAGAATAGATATTCTCCATCTTTTCGTTTAACTCTATATCTATATCGCTATTTATTATTCCGTTATATATTTCAGTTAACCACTCTTTGAACTTATCGAATAACCTCTGTAAACCTTTACTAGGAGCTTTACCGTCAGATAGGTACTTTTCAAAACCTCTTGCGAAAAATTCACTAGTTTCAATAGTCCACCCTTTAGTTCCTGCACTTTCTACAATTTCATTCTTTTCATTATCAGTAAGGTAATGTTCAAAAACGTGAGCAAGTTCATGTAGTGGAGTAGAAACATTAGGGTCAGATAAAGCATAAATAACCGCTTGTCCGTCCATATTCACCATCATTGCTCCTCTAGCCTTAACAGCATCTTTTTGAAACTTTATTGATTCTTCTATACTTACAGCGTTTTCGTCAAATACAACATAGTTAAAACCTCTTGCAGTTTTAGATGTTGCGCCTCTTGATATACTTTCAGCAGCGTATTTTATTCCATCAATTCCGTTTTCAAGTAAGAATAATGATGCAGCTTTATCTCCGCCTAAAACATAGCCAATATTTTCATAAAAATATTTCCCTACTTCAGCTATATTATAATGACCTAATGATAATCCATTTTTTGAATATAAATCAAAACCATATTTACTATCACCTTTAATTGTGTATCCTTTTGCTATTAAAGCTTCTTTTATTTTATAAAAATTTTCTTCACTAACAGGTTTATCCCACTCCAACCAAGTGTATTCGCTTTGTTCTTTTCCCTTAAAGAGAGAAACTTTATATAGACTTCTAGATAAATTAAATTTATCAGAATTTTTACTTAAATATGAGTAATAATTAGCATTACTTTTTAATTCGTTTTTTACAAAATTAATTACCTTATCTAGTTTGGAGGCTCTAGAAGATTGATATTGCATTGCTTCGTACAAAAACCTTCTAGATTGTTCTACCCCTTTAAATATTATATCTGTACCATTTTTAGCATTCTCTTCAGATACACCTGCCTTAATAAACATATCGTATACTGAATTGTATTTATTTTTATCAAAATCCCTTAATGTTTTTTTAGCCTGCTCAATTTTATCCTGACTATATTCATAGTCACGCATCATTTTAATAACTAACGGATGTTTTTCGTCAACTTTTATTTTAAGTTGCTCTTGATAATAACTACTGATATCATCTAAATATTCTTTAAATTTAGCTAGATTAAAAATTCTACCTGTAAACCAACTATAAAACTCTTCATTGCTTTCATCTAATGAAACAAATAATTTATCAAAAATAGAGTTCTCCTCTAATTCTTTATTTTCAAACTTTATTTTAGCTAATTTTTTAGCGTAAAGCTTTGCAATATCCTTTAAGTCGGTAAAATATAATCCCCATCCAAAAGCTTGCGCACCTTCACCTGTACCTATCTTTTCGGTAGTAAATTTATCAAACTCATATGGAGAACCGTGCCAAGCTGCCATCTGCATTTTTACCCCTTGAGGCAAATCTTTCTCACTAGATTTTTTAAATTGTACAGTCTTATAGATTTCTGACTTTTCAACACCCTTACGTTTAGCCATAGCACCTATCATTTTATCCATAACAACAGCTTGCGCTAACGCCTGAACACGATTTAAAGCAAACAAGTCTCTACCGATATTGTATAGGTCTCTAATGTTTTTAGGATTAACACCTGAAACTTCTGCTACAGACTTCACCTCTGCTTCACTAACCTCTTCTTCTTTAACAGGCGCTTCTTCAGCCTTCTCAGTAGGTGTAGGTTGTTCTTTACCTAATTTAACATCTACAACTATTGGTAGTGAGCCATTAGTTTTGATTTGATTTGATATTTTTTCAATCTCGTTTAGCTTTGATTCAAGTCCTTTAATATCATTGTTGATTAAATCAAGTACCAAATCAAGTGCTAACCTTTGCTCTTTTGTATATGTAGGTATAGCTTCGTATTCTTTTCGCACCCTATCAAGAACGCTTGAATGAAATCTCTCAAGATATTCTCTACTATCAACAGCATCAGTCCATTTCAGATTGCTTTTATCAAAATCTTCTATGGTTTTTACAGACTCATCAATAGGTGTATAACCATTTTTATTTTTAGCTATCCAATCTCTAAGTTTTTCAACCTTTTCCATTAAATATCTAACATCGGGCTTATCTCCTCTTGAAGAGAGTTCACGCAATATATCCCCTGCATTTTCAATTCTTTCTCTCCATACTTGCGAGTTTCCCCACAAACCTTTTTCCTTTCCAACTGTATTTTCTGCGGTTGCATCTTGAACCTGAAATGCTGTTCCAAATTCTATTTCCCCTTGAGCAGGTTCACCCTTATCAGACTTTACTTCTTCTTTGGCTTCACCTTCTTGGATAACAGGCTCTTTATTTGGTTCTCTCTTATCAATAATACTTGAAGTACCGCCATCCTCTGCGCCTCCAACATCGGTTCTTGCGCTAGTATCTCCTGAACTAATTTCATTTTCCACTGTGCTTGACTCTTGTATGGCATCTTTGTTTTGTTTTGAATAAGCCTCATCTACGGAAGCCCGTGTTTTAACATCATTATATATTTCAATCTCAAATAAAGGTAAAGAATCAGGGTTGCTAAGTATAGACTCTACCTGCTCCTTTGTTGAAACAACAGGCACTTCGTTACCCTGAATCTTAATTAAATACACAGGTTCTGAACCTTTTAGTATGTTTTTAATTTCATTCTCTTTTTCTGCTATCAACTCTTTAGCTGCTTGACTAGCTAAATCATTTTCGTTTTCTGTCAATAGTTCTTTTGCCTTTTCAATAGCAACAAACTTATTGACCAAAGCAGCCTTCACATTGTCTTCTACGTTTATATTCTGAGCTTGATTAATTCCGTTTAGAGTATATTTTAATAACGCTTTAGCCTCTTCGTATTGCTTTGAATCTATAGCATCATTATTCCTCATAACCTCTAACATCAGATTAGCTTGACTCTCACCGCCCGTCCCTAAAGAAGTCATCAAAGCATTTATCTTTTTATCAATATCAGGAGTATTATTCAACGAAAATAAAGTAAAGCCCTGTGACATACCTGCACCTATAATGCCTTCTTCTACTGCTTGAGGAGATGTCATATAGTCTAAGTATGATACATCTTTACCCTCTGATTCAGCCTTCGCCTTTGCTTGCGCCCATCCTTGAGCGGTTTCCTCTAGATATCCACTTCCCGCCTCAATAACTGCCGAGTTTAAAAACTTAAAAGAATCGCCAAATACAGGCAACATTTGAGCTATATTTAAAGGTATAGTGGCAAAGTTGTATTTACCTACAGATGCAGCTATCTCAGAGGCTTCTGAAACAGATTTTCCTTCATTGATAGCATCATTGAAAGCACTACCTTGCTCAAGAAATCTTTCAGCTTCCCAACCAATAAGACCACCACCTATTACGCTAGAAATAATTTCAGCCCTACGGGTAGCACCTAAAGCCTTAACTAGCATACCTGCGCCTGCACCGCCCAACAACCCAAAAGGCATTGTTGCAACGGTAAAGGGGATAGAGCGGACACCATTAGCTATCCACCAATCTGTATTAGTAATGTTATCCCAAACACTTCCTTCTGAAAAAACAGGCAATTCATTGTATAGATTAGATTGGGCAACCCAATTCTGAAGCTCTCCTGTATTTACGCCAACATAAGACAAAGCACCACCGACAGTCCCTGCCACATCTCCCCATCCCGCCATAATAGCTGTTTGCATCTTCTCTACATTACCAAGATTTGCAAAAGCGGTGGTATTTCTCAATCCCTCTAACCTCATCTCAGAATCAAAGTTCTTTTGGAAGGTAGCTTGGTAGTCCTCTAAATAACCCTTAGGAAGACTAGAACTATATTTAGATACCTCCTCTTTGATTCTTTTCTGTGACTTCTCCTTCTCTATGTTAAATTGAGCTTGTACTTTCCTGTTATATCTTGTTTGTATATCCTTTACCTGCTCCTCTGTTTCTTGCTTCAACTGATTAAACTTTGGAGCGTACATAGCATTCGTATCACTCTCTAGTTGTTTTCCAATAGCTTCTAACTCTTGTTTCATTTGAGCATTAGCAACATCAGATGTCATCTGACCCGATTGAACCAATTGAACGTATTGATTGTACACTTGGTTTTTCTGTTCTTCAAACTGAGCGGTGAAGTAGTCCTTCATCTCTAGATTTAAAGCATCAGCATTGCTTTTAACTTTTGAGGTTAAACCATCAACCTCTCCTTTAAACTCAGCGTTGATTTCTTTATTGGGTGTCTTAGCTATCTGCTCTAACCTTTGTTGTTCTTGGGATATTGTATTCTTTATGTTCTCTTGAAACATACCCTCTTTTACAACTTCTCCTTCTTTTGTCTTGATGCCCGTAATCGCTGTTAAAGGAACTTTCTTTTGCTCTTGAAACTGCAAGTCAGTAAGCATTGCTGCGTTCTGAGTTTGAGTCTTAACTTTTAAAGAAGACAAGGTGTTTTGAACTATACTTTGTTTATCAAAAGAAGAAAGCTCTCTTCCTGTCTCTCTCTTTATCTTTTCAGCATACAGGTCTACAGCTTTTGATATATTTTTAACATTTGGCGTACCTGCGGGTATAACTTTCTCCCCGTACATGGTAGGCATATCTTTCTGAGAAATAAATAACTCAGGGTCTTTTTGAACCGTCTCTAATATCCCTGCATTTACCTGTTCTAAGAACTTCTTCCTTTGCTCTCTACTTTCTACAGTAGCAGCTAAGTCTCTAGTACCTACAAATTCAGTGCTAACAGGTTTTTCTACCTGAACCTCTAGTTTTGGTAGTTTTCCTGTAGATGCGGATGGAGTAGTACTTTTCGGTGGCTTTGAAGCTGATGGGGAAACAGTGCTTGAAGTAAGCGGTAATAAAGGCTCTTCCTCTTTCCCACCAAACGGCTGATTGCCATAAAGTACTTGTTGTTCTTTTTTTTTTAAGTAGGTATCCTTGATGTAGTTAAACTTTTCTTCTGACAACTCCTCTCCAATGGTTGAATAAAAATTTTTAACAAAATCTTCTTCTTTACCCTTATAGGTTTCCTCTATATACTTCAACTTATCTTCTGTCAACTCTCTATTTTTAGAGGTGTATAAGTTCTTTACAAATTCATTAAAATCAGGCATATTGTTTTGTTATAAATTAGAGTCTACTGTTCCTGCTACAGCTTTTTTCTTTGGAGCTACAGAACCTTTTTTGTTACTAGAAGGGGCAGGGGTTTTTGACTGAAATGGTTTTAACCTAAAGACAATCCCATTTTTTCTCAACTCGTTGATAGTTCTTTGTGTTTCTGCACTTTTTTTATCTCCCGCAATCTTACTGAATAACCTATTAAATATATCGCTAGTCATTGGTGTTACTACCAATTTATCAGACAAATCACTACGTTTTTTATTATATAAAATCCAACTTGTATTACCATCAGAATATATGCTTTGTATATCCCCCTTAACAGGCTTACCTGTTGTTTCGTCTATAAAATCAATTTCACCTAAATCCGATATCTTAACTTTCTTCCAATCGGCTGTTGGGTTTTTAGACACTAACAATCTCATAGCTTCAGCACTTCCACTTGCGGAACCACTTTCACCTTTATCTACATTTTGATTGTTATATGTTGCATCATATACCTGTTGAGCAGGTATACTTTCAATAGGCAATGTTTTGTTACCAATCTTTATACCACCCTCAACGGTAGAAACAAAACTTGCTTGGGTAGGCTTTCCTTTTACGCCAATTTTTTGTTGATTCAGGTCTTCTATTCTTTGTTTAGTGTACTCAAAAACACCTTGCTCTACAACTTGAGGGTCTCCGCTTCCACCATACTTTTTATCATAGAACTTTTGAAAATCAGGGTCGTATAAAACACTTTTCATATAACCCTCTCCACTCATTAAAGCATCAGATGTTACAGCTATCTCATTTGGAGTCATCTTTCTTTTTACACTGTAATTATCTGTACCCGTAGCAGCATCAGCCAAAGAACCAAAAGTGATATCATTTCTAAGCGCAGATTTCAATACGTTAGAGTATACCTTATTCAAATCTGTCGCATCAGGAACTTCAACAATATAATCTCCCAACTGCCCTTTAACAAAAACAGGGGCGTATGCTTTATTAAATTTCGCAGCGTCCTCTTCTTTACCTGAATTTATTAACTCCCCTACCTTGTTTGCATAATCATACTTCTTAGGGCTTTTCAACTCACTAATAGCATTATCCTTACTTGCAAGATAATCTCTTAGATAAGTTGCTCTAGCTTTTGATTTTGCCTGAGATTCATAATCCCCACTTTCAAGAGCTAAAGAAAATTCAGTATATAAGTCATTGGCAATCTTTTCGGCTTCTTTTGCAACGCCTAAGTTTTTAAACTTACCAATATCTACTCTAGAAGCTTTAGCTATAGAGGCAGCTCTAGCTTGTGCTTTAGCTGCTTTAGCAGCCTCTATTTGCGCTTTCCTTAAATCATTTCTTTCCGCCATCTGAATGCCACGAGTAATATCCATACCCGTAGGAGCATTAGCCCTATTTATGAGCGCACCTGCTTCGCCTATACCTGCTGTTGTGTCTACCATTTATTTAATCTCCAAATGTTTCGTCGTCAAAATCAAACAAAGATGCCTGCCTACTAGCCAATGCTCGATTAAACCTTGGAGGATAATACCCTCCACTAAAACCTGAACCACCACCTGAAGAATCCATAAGCCCATATGTACCTGCGGTTGTTAAGTCTGAACCCAAACTATTTAACAAGTTGGTTCTATAAGCTCTTTGACTAGCGATTGCTTGACCTAGCATGTTCTCTTGTTGGAATCTCCTATTAGCAGCCATTCCTACGTTTTGATTTTGAATACTTTGCATTGTATTAGCTGCACCCATTAAACGTGAGTATGCTGCATTTCTATTCTGCCTAGCTAAAGAAGCGTTCTGCGCTGCAAATTGATTGTACTGACCTAGCTGATTAGCCGACAAAGCTCCTGATATGGCTCGGCTCATAGAACCACCGCCAATAGACCTAGCGTTAGCTGCCTGAGTATTCAAACCTCTTCCAAGGCTTTGCTCAAAACTAGCTCTTTCTGCTCCTGAAAATCCTTGTGGATTAGAAATATCACCTAAAGCACCTGAATAAATTCGAGCGATAGCGGGATTTACAGCGTATTGAGGTAAAGCTTGTCTGCCTAAAGCGTCTAACTGTCTTTGAGCCTTTCGTTGTTGCGAATAAGAATCAATAGCTCCAACTCCTTTTGCAGCTGTTCCTAAACCCATTAATACAAGAGGTAGTACTGCCATAATTTTTTTTATATTATTTACGAACAAAGATACTTTTTCCTAAGAAATAAAACAAACTTGCTTTTTTTATTTGGATTTGTCTTTTTTTTAAATATACCTTTGTAGCCTAACGCCTAATCAATGCGAAATTGATTATACATATTATGGCTTACGAATTAATATTTAATTCTACAGAAAGAAGCGAAACCAATACTAACTTGGTTGTTCGTGTAAATCAGTTTAACGAGGTATCCCTCACAATTACAAATCCAAAAGACATTGACGAAGCAAAGTCGCATTGTGTTACTTTGGAGAAAACCGCAGCTATCAAGCTAGCTAAAGAACTTAGAAGACAAATTTCTTACTTACAGGACTAGTGTATGATGTATGCTGTCAATCAAGACGGGGTAAAACACCTACCGTCTAAAGAGGGCGATTTCTACTGCCCCTGCTGTGATAGTAAGGTTGTGGCTAAAATGGGTAGTATCAAAATACACCATTGGTCGCACTTATCTTCTGAAATCTACTGCGAATCTCGCCCGATGTCTGAATGGCATTTGGAATGGCAATCTCATTTTCCACCTGAGATGGTTGAGGTTTATGTCAACAAGAAAAGAAGGGCAGATGTTCTCTTGCCTAACAATGTTGCTATTGAATTTCAAAACTCTCCTATCTCACTAGAAGATGTTCTTGCTAGAAACCAACACCACAAGGATGGAGTAATATGGGTTCACAATTTTATAGAACAAACTCTTAACAAGCAGTTTTTTAACAAAACCGAAGTGAAGAAAGGTTTGTATCGTGCCTTATGGAAAAACCCTATCCATCTTTTTGACAGGCAAAGGGTTAGAGGAGAAGAGGTCTACTTTCAATTTTCTGAACAAACTTTAGGTAAAGTCTGTTGGGTAGACTACTCAACCAAACCTTACGCATCTTTCTCTTTCTACTTAAAAACAAAGAAAGAGTTTTTATCAAACTTTAATTTACAGCCAAAATGAAAAAGGATACATATTATTTCCCCCACGATTTTAACGCTCACAATGATGAGAAATGTCTATGCCTGATATCCGAACTCGGTATGCAGGGTTATGGTCTCTATTGGGCTTTTATTGAAGCTATGCATGAGACATCTGATGGCAGATTAAAAAACAACCTACTCAATGGTTTTTCAATTAGGTTCAATACCGACAAAGAAATTCTACTGAAATTTTATAACACTGCTATAGCACTTGAGTTATTTGTTACAGATGGAGAATTTTATTGGAGTGAAAGAGTTTTGCAAAATAAGGAAGATTTTGACGAAAAAAGACAGAAAAAATCAAAGGCGGGACGGCTTGGAATGCAGGCTAGATGGGCGAAGAATAACAGTGTTATAACAGATGATAACACAACTATAACAAAACATAACAAAGGAAAGGAAAGGAAAGGAAAGGAAAAGAAAGGAAATGAAAGTAAAGAAAAGTATACCGATTTCATCGAGAGTGTTTGTTTGATTACTAGCAAAAACTATAGAGGGGATAAAAAAAGTGAAGCAGCTTTCAATGCTAGGATGAAAGAAGGGTATGAAGTGGAAGACATTTTAGAGGCACTTGAAAATGCAATCAAGCAAGAGATTCACATCAAAAACAACTACAGATACCTAACGCCTGAATTTATTACAAGACAAGACAAAATCGAATTATACAAAAACAAATGACAAAAATATCAATATACGAAAACAAGTGGGATACAACGAGCAAGTATACCATCACAATAGAGCAAGCATTAGCCCGAATTAAAGACGGCAAGCACAAAGATACCATACTCCATTTGCGAGCGATTGAATCGAAGGCTCAGTATGACATGGAGAAAGGTCTTTTGTCGGGTGTTTGTTTCTCAGGCACGTTTGAATCAAGGACAGATGATGGTCTTATCGAACATAGCGGTATTGCCTGTGTTGATTTTGATAATCACCCCAACGCCATAAAGCTGAAAGAGGAATTGACAAAAGACGAGTATGTCTATGCCTGTTGGCTCTCTCCTCGTGGAAACGGAGTAAAGGCATTAGTGAAAATCCCTGCGGAAAAGGAAAACCACAGAAGATACTACGAAGCTTTGTTTGAAAGATATCCTGATTCAGATAAAACCTGCAAGAACGAGAGTAGGTTATGTTTTGAGAGTTATGACCCTGACTTGTACTTGAACAAAGATTCAAAGCTATTCACCAAGTTCATAGAAAAGAAAGTGGTTGAAATGAAGAGAAGGGTTGAGACTGATGACGAAAAGGTTTTTGAAAAACTCATCACTTGGCAGTATAAGAGGTCTAGCCACTTTGAAAGCGGTAACAGGAATACTTTCATCTACACTTTGGCTTCAGCACTATGCAGGTGCGGGATTAATAAAAGTTCTGCCGAAAGTATGATAGTGTACAAGTATTCCATTGATAGCGATTTTAGTCAGAGCGAGATGATGACTGCCATCAATAGTGCATACAAAACAAATGCCTCTCAGTTTGGCTCTAGAGCTTTTGATAACGAAGAGACATACTACAAGACCGTTGACATCAAGGGAGATATCAAAGCCTACGAGGAAGAGCAGTTTAACCTGACTGATGTTATCTTTGGGGATACCGAAGGTGTATTGGATGTATACCTGAATGGGTATGGCGCAGCAGAGTCTACATTCTTCCCTCAGATAGACCCAATATTCAAATGGAAAAAAGGGGATATTTCACTTATGTCGGGTATCGGTAATCACGGTAAATCTTCCTTTACATTGCAGTTGATGTTAATCAAGTCAATCTACAACGGAGATAAATGGGCTTTATTCGTCCCTGAAAATATGCCTGCAAAGCTTTTCTACTCAGAGTTAACAGAAATGCTCATAGGTTGCTCTATAGAACCCGAAAACCCTCATAGACCGCATATATCTCAAATCGAACAAATACAGGAGTGGCTATCAGAACACTTTATCGTTGTTCACCCTGTGCAGAGCAAGCCAACTCCTGAATACATCAAATCTAAGTTCCTTGGTCTTATCATGAAGTACGGAGTAACAGGCATACTATTCGACCCATTCAACAAACTACTAAGGGATTATAAATCGGCAGGCGAAAGGGATGATAGGTTTCTTGAGGCTTTCCTGACAGACCTTTCTGTATTCACCAAGCATCACAACATCTTTTGCGTGATAATCGCTCACCCAACAAAACTGTCAAAAGGACTAGACGATAAGGACTATCCTTGCCCAAATGTTTTCAATGTGGCAGGTGGAGCTTCTTGGAATAACGCCATGGATAATATCGTCTTCTTCCATAGACCATTCAAGATTTCAGAACCAATGAACCCTCTATGTCAATTCACATCTTCTAAGATTAGATGGAAGAAAATTGTCGGACAAGAAGGTACGGTAGACCTGATGTACAACTTCAAGAAGAGGCGCTTCTACATTGACAATATGAACCCTTTGGAAGGAAATCCATTCAACTTCAATACAGAAATAGTTAAGTTTGATGATATCAAGTCTTCAGTATCTGTTAAAGGGGAGACCACAAACCCTTACGATATGTCGGAAGCCGACCACACCGAGATACTAGCAAACTCCTTTGGACTAGAAAGTAGTATGAACAAGAAAGACTTTATGGTAAACATGAAACAGGTGATGCTTCAGTATAAGTACCCTGTCTCTAAGGCTACTGTGTTCAGGGATTACTATCTAAAAACATCTAAGATAGTCGAGCAAGAAGGCGAGTACGTCATGAATATTTTTGAATAAAATAAAAAAAAGCTTGCATAATATGTAAGATGGGTGTATCTTGCAACCACATTAATAAAATAAAAAAAAATGGAAGCATTATTTGTAACAAAAACAACAGAACGGAGTGGCGAAAAAGACGGTAAAGGGTGGCGTGTTTGCAACTTCCTTATTGAAACAAAGGGTAAGTACCCAAAGAAAGTATTATTGGAAGGCTTTAATGCCATTGCCGAAGAAGTGGATGCTTTAGAAGAAGGTGATGAAATAGAGGTTTTATTTGAGCCTGAAGCTAAAGAGTACAACGGTAAGTGGTACAATTCCATCAAGTGTTTTAAGTTGGAATTACTGAAGAGTAAAGAGAAGCCAAAGGCTAAAGGCAAAGCGAGTAAAGTCGCTGATACTGAGGATAATACAGATGATTTGCCTTTTTGATGTAATAGAACGTAAAAAAAAAGAAAAAAGAAAAAAGATGCAAGAGTATATATCTAAAGATGTAGTTAGATGTAGCGGGCAGTTGAATGGGGTTGGCGTTAATTGTCATATAAGGTTTGACTGCCTGCGCTTCTTGCAGTTTAGAGAAGATTTTAAAAACAAAGAGGAGGGGCGGTACATCAACCCTTCTCCATTTGAAGGTTTGAATTGCCCCCTATTAAAGAGAAAAGAAAATGGCTAGCAAAAAGATAAGCCTACCAAGTGAAGAGGGGATACTATGGAAGCCAAAGAAAGACCCTGCAAAAAAGCAGGTATTAGACCCGATAACAGGCAAGAGGTTGAATAGATACGGAAAGATGCCAAAGAAAGTGGTATTCTTTGACTTTCTACCTGAAGGTTGGGATACTCGTCCTTGGCGCTTACAGGTATACTCTTTCTTAGAAAAGGCTGCCGAAAACGTAGGAACAACTCCTAGGCATATGTTGACAAACATGGGTTACAACACAGAGGCTAATATGACTTGGTTACAAGCTATGAGAAAAGACAACCCAAGATATAAGAGGATGCAAATGGATATGCTTGTAAAGATAAGCAGGCTGACAAATACACCTTTCACACTTTATTAAAAAAAATACGACAATGAATTTAAGTTTATTTAATTTTTCAACTGAATTGGTTTTTATAGAGGTCTTGTCTGTTCGCATTAAAGGAATAGGCGAGAGAGCTTTGCTTTATGTCGGAGATGGTAATTTGGAATTTTTCTTCATAAAAATCAAATAGAGTATGTCTTCATTTTATATTTTACTTGGCATTATAGGGGTAATTGCTTTATCCATGTTGATAGCAATACCAATAGCTTATTTTGTAGAGAAGAAAAAGAGAAGTTAACGCAAACGGAGAGGTGGCGCAATTGGCAGACGAGCAGATAGGCGATAATATCAATAGGATGCGGGTATGCAGGTTCGAATCCTGCCCTTTCCGCAATTATGTTGTTTTTTGTAATATAAAATATCATATGTATATTTGTGTTTATGAAAACGGTTAGCAAAAAAGATATGCCTTGCAATAAAGCAAAGGCTACTCCAAGTCATCCAAAGAAAAGCCACATCGTCAAAGCTTGTTCAGGCGGTAAAGAAAAGATAATCCGTTTTGGTGAGCAGGGCGCAAAAACTGCGGGCAAACCTAAAGCAGGGGAATCAGACAAGATGAAGAAAAAAAGAGCTTCATTCAAAGCTAGACACGGAAAGAATATCGCTAAAGGTAATATGTCTGCTGCGTTTTGGAGTGACCGTGTGAAGTGGTAAACTGTTGAAAATCAATTAGTTATGGGTAAGGTAAAAGATATATCAGGTGAGGTTTTTTCAAACTTACTTGTTTTAGAGTTTTTAGAAATAAAAAACACTAATTCATTGTGGTTGTGTAAGTGTCTCTTATGTAGTGAAACTACAAAGGTTAGTAAACCTAATCTACTAAGCGGAAACACTAAAGATTGCGGGTGTAAAAAAAGTGAAAAAATTTCAAACGCCATAAGGACTCATGGTCTTTCAAAAACCCCTACTTGGAACTCTTGGTTTAAAATGCATAGAAGGATAAAAGAAGGTGAAAAGCATAGTAAAATTTATGGGCAAATAACCGTTTGTGAAGAATGGGACAGTTTTGATACTTTTTTGAAAGATATGGGAGAAAGACCAAAAGGTACTTCTATAGACAGGATAGATAATACAAAAGGGTATTATAAAGAAAATTGCAGATGGGCTACTCCAAGCGTTCAATGTAGAAACAGAGGAAACAATGTAATGATTACACATAACGGGGAAACTTTGTGCGCTAAAGATTGGGGTAAAAAACTTGGAATGTGTAGAAGTAGGATATCTAAAAAGTTTAAAGAAGGTGTTTCAATAGAGCAATTGTTAAACGAATAAAACATGAAAGCAAAGAGTACAGTTAACAAGGCAGGCAATTACACCAAGCCTACGATGCGCAAGGCTTTATTTGAAAAGATTAAAGCAGGTACTTCGGGTGGTAAAAGTGGTCAGTGGTCAGCAAGAAAAAGCCAAATGCTAGCTAGAGAGTACAAAGCTAAAGGCGGAGGATATCGTGACTAAAAGGAGGGAGCAGCAGAGTTTAGACAAGTGGACTAAACAGGAGTGGACTACACCTAGCGGTAAGCCATCAGGCAAGACAGGAGAAGTGTATGCTCCAAAGAAAAAGATTGAGAGCTTGAAACAGACACCTCAAGGTAGGAAGAAGCTAGCAGCTGCAAATGCTGCTAAGAGAAAGGCTACAAAAAAGGGGGAGCAGTACGCTAAACACGGGCTTCACAAAGGAATGAAATAGGTTTTTTTCCATAGTTATAAGTAAAAAAAAGGCTAGTACGGGTTAAACCATGCTAGCTTTTTTCTTTTTTTTAGGAGGTGGTAAAATGGAGCTTTATTTATTTCTTCTTGCTCATCTTAGCCATCATCTTCGCTTTCATTGCCTTCTTCATTGGAGCAGGCATCTCTTTGGCAACTTTCTTAGCAGCTACCATCTTCGATTTCATTGGTGTTTTCATTGTGTTTTATTTTTTGGGTTTTGGTTTATTCTAATCTTTCTCTCACACTCTTTTTCAACTTCATTTTGTCATAAAAATCCTTGTCTCCTTTTCTTTTAGCGACCACCTTGTCAAAGGTAACACTAGCTTTCATAGCCTTATACCCTGACTCTACTTTATGTTTGTCTCTTGGGTTTTTAGGAGAGGCGCTAGATGTAGCCAATTCTCTAGGGTCTTTCATCTTCGGGTACATTATCTCTACAGACCTATAGTCCTTTAAAGAGTTTTTCATGTCCGTTGAGTCTTTTTTAAACTCAATATCTTTACCCATCTCCATCCACTTACTTCTCATCTGAGCTTCAGTGCTTTTCTTTTCAGCAGGCTTTTTAGGCTTTGGTTGCTTTACAGGTGTTTTCATAAATACAAAGCTATATTATTCTTTTTTATTTTCAAAATACAAGCCATCGTAGAAGTCTTTGATACTCTTGTATACTACAGCCATGTTGTCTGCACCAACCCCTTCGTTGTACATAACCCTGCAATTCTCTACATAACCCTCTTTTGTCTCTCCTGTGGTAAAGTGGATAGTAATCCCTTTGACCTCTAATTTACTTGTGTCCATTTTTGATTTTTTGATTTATTTATTTATTTGATTCTACATACCTTTCTTCACCACGGCTTCCGTCTTGGTAATATTCTCATCTATCTTATCGTAAAAGCCTTTCCTATTCCCACAGAAAATAAAGAAAGGGTTGACCCAATACTCAGACTGCCCCTTCTTCATCAAGAAGAAAGATTCAACCAATTCCTTTATCCCTTTAGAAGCAGTAAAGCGTGAGATGCCTAACTCCTTCTGCAATCTAGAGTGCTTCAGATTTATATAGTCCGTATTCTCCCCTAAAGAGTAGATAATAAACAAAAGGACATCCCTACCATTCTGACCTAGCATACCAAAGATGATGCCCTTAACCCTACTCGGTCTAAAGACACTTGTATGCCTAGGGCTGTCCATAAAAAAGACCTCAGACTTCGTCCCATGTCTCTTCGTAGCTATACCACTATCAACCCTATTAGGGTCTACAACATGATAATCCTTTACTATCTCAATACAGGTTAGCTGAAAAGTAGGATTCTTTACAAAAGGATTTATATCTTCTTTCATTTTTTATACCCCATCTCTATGTTATAATACCAATCACTAAGACCTGTACTCTTCTCTACAATCCTAATACCCCGATGACCTATCTTAACACAACAATCTTTAGAAAAGACTACATCATCACAGTAAGAAACAGTAAAGCAATCAATACTATCCAACCACTCTTTCCATACCTTTTTATCCCATGCATTAGGATTCTCTACATCATTATCCAATGCATCCCTATCATAAAAAGGTGTAGCACGTTTTTTCATCTTACCTATGTCCATACAAAAACAAAGATACAGCAAATGTTGATTCTAGCAAACATGGCTCTATGATTATCAGGCAGTTAAAAAGTGCTAAAACATGCAAATGTTGAAATTGATTTTTATAATCACCTCTATCACACATCTTTACATCACACTCTCGTATCTATTGTATATACTGCAATGTTACCTTTTACAATACTTGCCATACATCCGTGCTTAAAAAAAACGGTGTGTTCAAAAAAAATGTATGTGGTGTAGGTGTAGGTGGTGTATGAGACGTAGGTAAGGTTTTTATGTATGGCATAGATGCTATATGAGATGGAGGTATAGATATTGCATGAGATGTGGGTATCATACAAGATGGAGGTGAAATTGTAGGCGCTATATGAGATGGAGATAACCCCACCTCACCTGCGGTCGCTGCCCCTCGAAAAAAAATACCCGTACCCCTATTTCGTGTTTTCCTATTTTGGGACAAAGTTTCATATTGAGGCTATCGTCCTATTATGAATCACAAGTTTCAAATTCGGTTTATAGTTTCATTTTGGTGTCGATGGTTCAAAATGGGAGATAAGTCTCATCCTCGTCCATCCGTCCCATTAAGAGAATACCCATCTACCTGCTACCTGTTTAGACTCATTCTAAATTAACATTTTATTTGCTTTTGTGGTTTATTTTGATATATGCATATGCTTGTTTAGAATCATTATAAATAAAATATTTTTTTCTGCTTTTGTATTTTTATTAGCCTGATTTTCAGGTAGTTAGATAAATAAATGTATAGTGTATAGTTTTGAGGACACTTTATTTGATTTGGTGACCCTATCTTGCAGGTGTATTTGAGGGGTTAGGGTTTGGGGTTGTTCTATTGATAGGTTTGAGTGTGGGCGAAATGCTTTATCCTAAGTGGCTTCAAACCTTTGTTATGAGTTCTTATATTTATGAAAAAAACCAATACAAGCGCGAGCGAAAGCAGCGCGAAAACTACCAAGGTAGTTGCAAATGTGCCTGTTAAGAAAGCCAATGAGTTCAAGCAAAAGGGAGCGAAAGCAGAGGTAACAGAGAAAAAAGCAAAGGTGTTAAGTGACCCAAAGGTTCTTTATTTGGCAGAGGGCAAAAAGGGTAAAGACTTAATGAGCGCCAAAATTGAATCTAACAGATTGAACAAAGCGGAATTAAAAAGTTTGTCATTTCAAATTAAGCAATTCCAAAAGCATGGCAGTGTTTTCTTGTCAACCTTTCGATTGGGCAGAATGGAGGATATAACGCCAAAAAATCTGATTCCGCACATTGGAACAGGTGACGCAAAGAGACAGGCAAAAAATGGGGGTAATTGGTCTTATTACATGCTTGAAACGTGTGTGGCTAATTATTACAAAAGCAAAGCGAAAAAATAGGTTTTCGGTTCGAGGGGTTCGAGTCCCCTCTTTGCTTCAAATTTACTAAAAACATATGCGAAATGCATATGAGTAAAATAGTGCGCTAATTGCGCGCGACATCGAAAATCCGTTCCTGAAAACGACATAGGGAACGTGTAATTAGTCGGGTTTCTTGGATATACTTGCATGGGGCGTGAACCCCTATCTGTAAAAAGAACAGATATTTTTTCAACTGCTATGTGGTTGTTTTTATCCGAATAAAAAAATGCTTATAAATGTAAAACGCTCAAACCGATAGCAAGGTAAAAGAGCGTATAGAAATAAAACCAAAAAAGCCACATTGTGAAATGCGCTCTAAGTTTTATTTTGATATCTGCCTGAAAAGTGAGGCAATCCACTATGTTACGAGAGCCGACGTGCTTTTGTAAACTCGCAAAAATCGCTACGAAAAGTAGAGAGTGGAATTTACACCCATACAAAATAGTTTTGTGTGTGGTGTATCTAAAATCGCAAAAATCAAAAATGTAAAAAAGAAACCTATTCAAGCCTATAATGGCTTTTTATGTGCGTATATAAACGCTAATTGCTCACTTTGACTGAAGTAATTCAGAATACTATTGTTCCGAGATGTGAGATGTAAAAGACAGGACAAAACAGGAGGAAATTGGTGTGGTGGGTTCGATTCCCACCTCCTCCTCAAACCAAATAAATAAAAAACGTATGCCAATCAAGAAAAACAAAACAAACGAACAGATGTTCAGGGCTTTATTCAAAGAATTAGAAGGTTCTATCTTCCCTGCCCTACTAAGAGAGAGGATTGTAAATATCATGGAATTGACCGTGTATGACATCAAAAACAACCCAAAACAATGGGAGAGAAGTTTCATTCACCCAAGTATGTACGAAGAGTTAAACAAAATCGTGCAAAAGCATTTAGGTTTCAGCAAAGAAATAAACGACAAAACCAAATAAATAAAAACGTATGGAAGAGCTAGATTTAAATACCTACTTATTAGTGGGTGAAGTACAAATCATTAAAACCAAGTAGAAAAAAACATGGGCTTAATCTTTTTTTGGTCAGTGCAGATTGTTATGTCTGTGCTGACCTTTCGTTTTGTAGAACGTAACAACAAAAAATCAAATAAATAAAATAAAACTATGTCATTTAAAAACCTACCAAGCAAAGCAATACACGGAAATGGTATTCAATACCTCGTGTTTTATCCAAACGGATACGGAGCATCAATCGTCAAACACCACTTTTCATACGGAGGGGATGCGGGTTATTGGGAGTTAGCCGTAGCCAAAGGGAATGAAGAAGAGTGGGCAATATGCTACGATACACCCATAACAAGTGATGTTTTGGGGTGGCTATCAGATGAAAAGGTTGATGAAACCCTACTCGAAATAGAAAAGTTGTAAAAATTAAGTCAGGTGGCGAAATTGGTTAAACGCTATGAGCGATGGCTCTATTGTGCAGGTTCGAATCCTGTCCTGACTGCAAACCAAATAAAAACAAACATGAAAACATTAGAAACAATCGCCTATACGATAGGCAGTATCTTAATCTTATTTATTTTAGAAGGAGTGATGACGCTAGGACACGCCTTTGACTTTGAAAACTACAGCCTATTCGGTTGGATAATTCAAACCATGCTAATTACCCTTGCAATAGTATTGGGTAATATAGAAAGACTAAGCGAAGAAAAAAGTTAAAAAACCAAATAAACAAACAGACAAAACCATGCAACAAACATTAATCTTTTCAGAGTCTTTCATTGATTTCTTAGGGAATATTTCAGATGAAAGCAAAATCGCACGTTTAATCCTATCTTGTAGACGTGCTAGACGTGATGGTTTCTACTACCTGTACAATGCCGTACTGAAGATGGATGAGGTAAACTACATCACCTATCGCAACAATGGGCTTATGTCCTATATGCCTGCCGATAGGGTGCAAGAAACAAATGATGATGGTAGTTGGAAACGTGAAGGCAGACAAGAAGGTAAACCTGCTCGTGTCATGAGACGCATCTTCACAAAAAGTGCGTTGAAGTGCTTGAAAGATTCTGACTTTGAAATCTTCAACAACAAGTACAAAAGCCAATACAGTACATCCGACTTCACCTTTGAAGTACTGCCCGCCTCATCTATACCTGATGTATATTGTATGGAGCAAATGAGTGGTGGTGCATCCCTCGGTAATTCATGCATGAATGGTGATAGGGATTACCTAGATATATACAAAAACTGCAACAAGCTAGAGATAATTGTATTGAAAAATGCTCAAGGTCTACTTGCAGGTCGTGCCTTATTATGGACACTTGAGTATGAAGAAAAAGAAATCAAGTTAGCTGACCGCTTCTATGTGGCTGAAGACCATATGTACGATGCCTTCCTTACCTATGTAGAGTCAAACAAATGGTGGAGAAAAGATTCATACAAAACATACTCCTACAAGCAGACATTCATAGATGGTGATGGTAATAATGTGATAACCACTTTTGTAGTAGAAACTCCCACAGATTTTGACCTTTACCCATACATAGACACCTTTTCGTATGGCGGTGAGGGATGGCTAACCAATTCTAGTGAAAGAAACCACACATATGTATACAACCAAACAGATGGTTACAGAGAAGGAGGTGGTATCTATGACGAGATTAATGAGTGTATGATTAGCTTAGAAGATTCTATAACGATAGAAAGAGGACAGCGAAGAGGTGTAACCACCCACGTTGACAATACTGTTGTTGTTGATGAACGTGTTTGGTGGATAAAGGATGATGATATCAGATGTATAAATGATAAGTACTACCATTCAGACGATGTTGTATACTCCGATTACGATGGAGAAGACCATCTAGAGTGCGATTGCGTATACTCTGAACATCACGAAACATTCATCCTCAGGTCAGAAGCCTATAGAGTAGCAGGAAATTATTATCACGAAGACGTAGTAGAGAGAGCATAAAATCATGAAAGACAGATTAGACAGATTAAACGAAGTACTTAAAGTACAATCCGCTTCTTATGAGCAGTGGAGAATGTTTGCATTTATCATCAGGAAAATCAAGGAATCTAACTATGATTTTTATGTTGATGATGGCAATATTTATATAGAGAAAGGTGATTCTTTTGCCAAGCCTTGTATCGTCGCACACATGGATACCGTGCATCCTATTGCAGAAGACTTATCTATCCTCAATGTTAGTGGAAAGCTAACAGGTTTCAACAAGGTTACAATGACACAGACAGGTATAGGTGGTGATGACAAGGTAGGTATCTTCATTGCTCTAGAGTGTCTCAACTTATTTGACAATATCAAAGTAGCTTTCTTCAGGGACGAAGAGGTAGGTTGCGTAGGTAGCTACGTTGCAGATATGGCTTTCTTTGATAACTGCACATTCGTACTCCAATGCGACAGAAGAGGCAATAGAGATTTCATTACTACCGCATCAGGCACAGAGTTAAGTTCAAAGGTGTTTCAAAAGACCATCAAGAAAACTATCAAGAAGTTCGGCTACTCATTCACATCAGGTATGATGACAGATGTTATGGCTCTCAAAGAGAATGGTCTTAGGGTATCATGTGCTAATATCAGCTGCGGATACTACAACCCTCATAGCGATAATGAGTATGTAGTAGTGAAGGATGTGATGAATTGCCTTGACATGGTCATGGATTTGATATACTCATATGGCGATGAAATCTTCCCGCATGAGTATGTGAGGACATATCCAAAGTACAATTACAATACTATCAAATGGGAAAGCAAATGGGATAAAAGTCCTTGGAAGAGTGAGTGGGATACCAAGCCTTTGATAGAAAATACATATACACCCAAAAACAAAATGGTTAGCGAGTGTCCATCTTGTAGCATGGTTACTGAATTGATATATGACACCTACTTCGACTCACATCTATGCTCAGAATGTATCTCTATCTTTGCAAGGTAGGCATTCACAATCATCTCTTTCTTTTTTTTTATCTTATAACACAAAAAAAAAAATTATGACAAAAGTAACAATCTTGGGGCAAAGTGAACCCAAACAAAAAGAATTAAAACCTATTGAGTTTAAAATGAAACTTAGCGACACAACCACCTCTCTTAAAGAAGCAATTTTAAAGCCAAATAGATGGGATAATATTGAGTTAATAGCATTTAAATATAATGGTGTTTATGATTTAATGTATGCTTATGATGATAATAGAAATGAAGGACTTTTATACCTCGGACACTTTAATGATGGAGTAGTGTAACTATGGCAACACAATTTTATAAATCAATACCTGAGAGTATTAAGGGTAAATTAGAGGAGTATAATAATAAATACCCTTTGACACATGGATTAGGATTAAATAAAATAGTAAATTTAGGAGATGCTTTTTATTTTAGTGATACCCCAGAAGGTCGTGAATTTTGGATTAAACAAGCATCAAACAACACCTTCCCGCAATGGTCAGACGAACTTAACCGATTCATTGACCCGCCACAAGTTAACGCCATAACCGTAAATGCAGATGAATATCAGGCTATGAGGGAAGTAATGGTATCTTACCTTAAAGATTTATATCCTAAACCTTTTCTACATGATAGCATACTTGCAGCAGCTAAGCGTATGGGTATTGACATTAACGAAATAACTAACTAAACTTATGACACAACTAAACGAACTAATCAACAAGCACATTGATAACATTTTATTCAATGGATGCCAACTATCTAAAGAAATGCTTACCCTTATGTTTGATGGGGTGGTAGCATTGGCGAACCTGCAAGAATCAATGACCTCTAATCAAAGGTATCTCGATTCACTTCCTACTGCTTTTGGTAATGGGGGTAATGACCATGTTAACACAATCGGGCAACATATCACTGAACCTGAATCAATAAGTGAAGTTACCGAACACCCTAATAAATACTAACTATGACACAAAAAGAGATAGACAAAGCCATTAATGAAGGCAAAGAGTTAAAATTGATTTTTTATATCAGGCAGAGGGCATATGCTATTGGTACGACCAAAATAACTGAAAAACAATTTGATGCAGCCCGCATAAGATTTGAAGGTAAATTAGATTTTACGCCCGTTCATAGCGGATTAACAACTCACATTTATAAACTAAAATAAACAACTATGCCAAACATGAGCTATTGTAGGTTTGAGAATACCTACCGAGATTTAAAAGATTGCTACGACAGCCTAGAGGACAAACCTTTTGAGGAGTTGAGCGAAAGAGAACAAAAGTATGCCAAGAAACTAATTGAACTTAGTGTTAAGATTTCAGAAGAGCTTGAATACTTACTTACTGATTAATACAAACATAAAACAAACAACAAAAACATGAAAAATTTATTTGAAATCAACCTAAACAAAAATACTTCAATTGAAGTGTTAGACGTAAAAGAGTGTGTAACACCTAGTATTTACTTGTGTTTCGAGTTTACTATTAAAAGGGATTTATGCTCCACTAAATGTAGGGCGTGGGGGAATTTTTGTAAAATGAAAACTTTCTCTAAACAAACTAGAGAAGGAGAGTATGTAGGTTTTGATGACCCCGACTTTGAAATACTTGAGACTAAAATTGGCAATGTAATTGTTGATGATAGACATAAACTAAAGAAACAATTAATTGAAATGGGTTTATCTTCACTATCAAACTTCATAGACATCGAAATGGCTGATATTTGCGACACAATAAATAAGATTGCTAGAGATATGCCCATCATCAAGATGAACTTTGGATATATGCCTATTTACAACGAACTTCCACTTAGACCAACAGAAGAAGAAACAACAGAAGAAAATAACAATAATTAAAAAAAATATTAACAAACAAAATGACCATTAAAGAATTAAAAAAAGCTATTTCTAATTGCAATGACAATGATGAAGTAGTAGTAGAAATACATGAGGGAGTTCGCCATGAAGATTTGTATGACTTTACAGTTGACAAGATAGATGGGATACACCTCCAAGATGGCACTAAAATTTCGGAAATAAGACTTTGTATTTAATCACACAAAAACAATAAAAAAAAATATGACAAAACAAGAAAAAACATTCAATCTGCTTGAAGCTACAGGACTTAATTGGACTGTAAACAAAGAAAAATTATTTACAACTAACGGCTTAGAAACCGAATCTTATGGCGTCTTTCGTAACGATAACAACGATTGGCTCGGCACGGTGGGTAAGAAGTACACTCCTATGCAAAATTGGGAACTTGCAGAGACCATCATAGAAGCAACCGAAGGCATTGGCTTATTTACTTCCAAAGGCGGTCTGCTAGATGGTGGGTGTAAAGTATACCTACAAGCAGAACTGCCCGATGAGTTTATTGGTCGTTCAGGTGTCAAGAGACACATAACAGCCTTGAACTCTCACGATGGGACGACATCTATCGGGTTCGGCTCTTCTTCTACGGTTGTGGTATGCGAGAACACTTTCTTTCAAGCCTACAAAGGATTGGATAAGTTCAGGCACTTTGCTAGTGCTAGCGATAATATCAAGGCAGCAATAAACGACCTTAGAAAGGCATTAGAGTTAGACCAAATGCTAATGGATAACTTTAAGCGAATGGCAGACATGGAGATGAAAGATGAAATCGTAGAGAGAGTAATCAAAAAGATTTTCTCTGTAGACCCATCCTCGCAACAAAACGATTATAGCAAGAGGAAGATTAATCAGGTAAATGCTTTTGCATCTGCCCTCAACAAAGAGATACAACTAGAGGGTAAAACTGTTTGGGGTCTATTCAATGGGGTTACAAGGTATACCAATCATATTGCAGCACCATCTACCAAAGAAAAGAAAGAAGACTACCTGATGTCGGGTGGTGGATATAAGATATCAAACACCGCATACGACACTATTATGTCTTGGGTTTTAGAGAATAGTCATAAAGACTATGTACTTGTAAGTTAGTCATGTTGTAACCTCGAACCCATAGAGCTAAGAGGTTACTTTAATTTTTAAAAGATATGATACAAATAATAATGATTACTCTGTTTATCATCTTGGTAAGAAGAGAGTACAAAAACGAGCAAAAAGAATACAGGCAGAAGTATGGAATGAGTAAGAAAGAGTTCCTAGCTATGCGTAAACGTATGAACCCCGAAGGTAAAACAAGTCTAAGGCAGTGGATACAAGACTTAGCTAAAAATTAAAAACAAACGTATGCTAAAAGGATTTTTTATGATTGCACTTTCAATAGTGTTCTACTACCTGATATTTTCAAACTTCAATCCACATAGTGGTATCTTCCTTACCATGATGAATACGCTAATTTTTGTAGGTGGCGTATCTATTGTAGAGGAGGCAGTAAACAATCACAATCATCATCAAAAAAAATAATTATGGATTCAATTTTAAGGGAATGCCCTGAATGCGAGGGAAAAGGAGTTGGATACTTTTCCTGTTGCACAGGAGAAAGCGTTAATGAAGAATATGCCATGTGTCCTGAGTGCTTTGAACACTTGGGTCTAGAACAATGCCTGAACTGTGATGGAGCAGGAGTTACTTAGTAAAAAAGATAAAAACAAACGAAAGACCATGTTTAAAATAGTAAGACAGAGCAAGAGATATTGCCTGAAGAGAGTGTTAGGCTCAACCCTTTACTTCATACAAGACAAAGAGAATGACAAGACAACCGCAATGTTTCAGCAGAAGACAGAGCTGTGGAAGAAGATAAGATACCCTAATCTGTGCAATAACAAAGATTTTGATGTATACTGCTCAACTGCATTTGATTTACAAACAACAGATTTTAATGAAATCAATTTAATTTTGTCATAACTATGACACAAGAACAATTTCAATTTGCTTTACTAAGCTTGGAGTTTAGTGAAGAGTATCGTGAGATGACAGACGAAGAGAAGTGGGAGAACACACCTGCTATGTACAAGGATTTTCGTAAGTCTTATTTCTTTGACCCTGAAGCAGACGAAGTAGATTGTATTATTAATTACCTAAAAAACCAAAACAACAATGAATGAACAAGAAATCAGAACTCTATCTAACATGATAGACTCAGAGTTCTACTCAAGACAAAACACAATGGCTAAAGATGAAATATTAGTGTCCATTGCTCAAAAGTTGGGACTCCCAAACAAAGGTGAGTTGTCAACCGCTTTCCTCAACACCTACGGTAGGGTTGTTATTCACCACCAAATAACATTTGAGTTATGACAGAAACACTTGAAGAAGCCGCTGAAAAATATGCTGACTTCAGTAACGACCATGTTCCCGCAACTTTTGGAGGTAAATTCAATGAAACTACAAAAAGGGATTTCATCGCAGGCGCTAAATGGCAGGCAGAAAGAATAATGCAATTATTAAAAGATAATGATTATGAATACGAGGGAGTATATGACCTTTTAGAACAAGAATTTAAAAAGAAATAACATGGAAAGAGATTTTATACCATACGAAGAAGCGGTAGAACTCAAGGCATTAGGATTTGATGAACCTTGTTTTGGGTATTATATTAGCCTTGGTGATAATAAAGAAAACCCATTTAAACTTATAGAGATACAATCAGAAAAAGGACAATTTGAATGGACAGATAATGTTTACTATGCACCACTTTACCAACAAGCATTTAGATGGTTTAGGGATAATCATGGATTAAAGCATGATATTGATGACCATGTGGGTGCTAAGTTTTATTATAAGATAAAAAGCTTTACAGATAAATATGACAACTACGATGACATTGTAAAGCTAATAAGAGAAGAAAAAGACCCTAATAAAATAGAGTTTAACTCCTACGAAGAGGCAGAAATAGAATGCTTAAAAAAACTGATTGAAATAGTTAAAAAGAAAAAATAATGGAAAACATGGAAATGAAACCCGAAAGCATCCTTGCGTTATTCACAGGGTGTGATGCCCAACAGAGAGCATCCTTTACTTCACAGATTATTGATGGACTAGATGGAGGATATATAGACCCTCTTAAAATTATGTCGTCAATAAAAAACCTGCAAGCTATCTTAACTGACATCGAAGCATTCGCAAAACCAATGGTTATCGAAGAACTAGAAAAGAATGGCGGTAAATTAGAATTGTATGGTATGTCCTTGCAAAAGAAAGAAGGAGGTACTAAGTACGACTTCAGTAAGACAAACGATTTGACCTACTCAGAACTATCAGCTAAATTAGAAAACGCAAAGAAGAGTCTAAAAGAAAGAGAAGACTTCCTGAAATCATTACCTACTGATGGGCAAGAGATTGTTGATGAAGGGTCAGGTGAGGTGTATAAAATATACAGACCTATCAAAAGCTCAACAACAACATTTGCTGCAATCTTAAAATAAATTTGCAGTTATCAACAATTAAACATACATTTGAAACATGGAAAAAAAAGAAATAACAAAGGCTATATTAGCCGTAATGCGCTCTGTTAAAGGTATAGACAAGACATTAACAGTTGGAACAGGCTCTAGTTCATACAAAGGAGTTAGCGACAAAGATGTTAAAAACATCATCGGTGAGGCTATGGAAAAGAATGGTCTATGCATCCTACCTATTGGTATCAATGCAAAGGTTCAGATTGACAGATGGGTTGAGAATACTCAGTATGGAGAGAAGACAAAGCAGAATGTCTTAACAGAGGTTGCCACGAAGTATCTTCTTCTTCACGAGTCGGGTGAGTCAATAGAGTTAGAGGGGTATGGTCATGGCGTTGACTCACAAGACAAGAGTGCAGGCAAGGCTACAACCTACGCCTTAAAGTATACATTGCTTTATACCTTCTTAGTTCCTACAGGTACGATTGATGATGCAGATTCCAAGCATTCAGATGAAGTGCCAATCAAGCCTGCACCTAAAAAGCTTCCTGAGTTAAGTAAAAAAGGTTTTGAAGGTATGCAAGATGCTATCAAGAATGGTAGGAAAGAAGACGTTTTAAAGGCTATTCCTTTGTACAGTATCAAGAAGGAGTATATGGATAGTTTGAATGAGCTTTTAAGCGCTTAAACATCCCAAAAATATGTACCTAGAAGCAGGGTTTATCGAAGGAAGTAACCACGATATAGATTTTCCACAAACTACTAACCCCTATAAATAAACACAACTATGAGTAAACAAACCGCAGTAGAATATTTGGTAAAAGAGCTTGGCGATATATTAGACGCAAGATTTATTAAACCAATGCAAGACTTATTAATTGTTAACGCAGTTAATAAAGCCAAAAAACTTGAACGTGAGCAGATGATTGATTTTGCAGATAACTACGTTGACAATTGCGTAATACCAAACGAAAATATGGCAATACCTACTATAATGGATGTGCCAAATTACTACGAACAAACATACGGAGGTAACAATGAAAGCAACTGATTTGAGAATTGGTAATTTAGTGACTGATGAATTTTACGATTCATTTAACACGATACTTAAAGTTGAAAGTATTAATGAGTTTGGGATAAACTTAATTATTGAAGATGATGGTAATTATCCTGAAATTGCTTCACGTTGGATTGAACCTGAGCTTACTTTTGACAAATTGCGAGGCATCCCATTAACAGAAGAATGGCTTTTGAAGTTTGGGTTTGAAAAACAAGAAAATAATTGGAAACGTATTTGTATTTGTAATGATTGGACTTATTTATATTGGGAGCGTTTAGCAGGTTTAGAGGTTTCTGTGAATAAACACTCAATTATGCTACCACACATAAATAGCGTTCACCAACTTCAAAACCTTTACTACGCACTAACAAACGAGGAACTAACCTATGACCCTAATTAAACAAGAATCCCATTTATTAACCTGCGATAGTTGCGGGTATGAGATGCAGATTGATGGGAAATATAAAGACCCACAAAAATGGTATGTAGAATATAAATTACTTGAAAATGTTAAACACTACTGCCCAGACTGCCACATAGTAGATGAACACGATAAAGTGATTATTAGAAAAAAGGAGGATAACAATGAGTAACGAAACATACGAACAAGCCTTATATTTTAACAAAGGTTTTGAATCAGGTGCTAAATGGCAGGCAGAAAGAATGTATAGTGAGGAAGATATGGAGGAATATGCTCAATACTATTGGCAAGCAGGTATAAATAATAGATATGTTAATAGTCTTACCCCTAAAGAATGGTTTGAACAATTTAAAAAGAAATAACTATGCGAGTAAAAACACCAAAAAATATTCGGGTTAAGTCGCCTAAAATGAAGGTTAGTAAACAACAAAAGAAACGCAATGACCTAACTTTTGCTTTTAAAAATTCAAGTCATTCACAAAGCAATAACCAAGCCAACCAATGAAGCGAGCAATGCTACTCGGTATATTACTAATAACGAAAACACAATGATACAAATAGCTAAAGCTTTTACTATATTAGTACTATGGTTT
>Ga0315903_10000686_pt1 | contig 50949 bp, 70 predicted proteins | sample LakEriMetagenome_7_FD_203524 | JGI IMG/M metagenome (GOLD analysis project Ga0315903, IMG submission 203524) | Freshwater fungal communities from buoy surface, Lake Erie, Ohio, United States - Buoy 2 MA119 | ecosystem: Environmental > Aquatic > Freshwater > Lake | place: USA: Lake Erie, Ohio... | reverse complement strand
CGGCGTCGGCTCCAGCGACACCGGACGCACGGTTCAGTTCGACTACGTCGGTCGCACCACGATCGCGGACAAGCAGACCGGCTACGTCACGATCAAGTACGGCCCGTCCGCTTCCCGGTCGGACCTGCTTCATCTGGCTGGCACCGTGCAGTCCTCGACGCTGACGCTTGCCACGCAGGACGCCTACCGCGGGCAGGTGACGATTCGCGTCGCGAGGTCATGACGCCGGGAGGCGGGCATGGCTCACTACACCTGTGGCGTGACCGCAAGTTTTTGCGGCACCGCGCTCGGCGAGATCGCCGAGCTGAACGTCGTCTACGGCGACGGGATGCCAATTAGCCGCGGCCCGACGGCGGCCGGACAAGCCGTCACGCCGTGGGGTCTTGACCTCGGCACTATAGAAGTGGGCAGCTTCAGCACTGCTGGCCTCACGACGAGTGCGTGGGGCGTTCGCGGCGTCATCGCTTTTGGCGGCACGGCGAGAAACCAACTCAACACCAACGAGGTGGTGACGGTTGGGTTCACGACGAAAGCCGTCTGCGACTCGCTGCGATTTACCGGCAAGGTGCTGGATGTGTGGCGTTATCAAGGCAGGTTCCGCATCCAAAAGGATTGACCATGGATTTGACAGCCGACCAGATTTTTTCCGCCGATGACCTCGGCCTCGTCCCCGTCAACGTCAAGGAGTGGGGAGGCACTGTCTACATTCGCGTGATGAGCGTCGGCGAGATGGAGGCGTACCAGCGGGAGTTCGCGGAGAAAAAAGAGAAGATGGAAAACTGGCGTGCCAAGCTGCTCGTGGCGTGCCTGTGCGACAAGGACGGCAAGTCGCTGTTCACCCGCGAGCAGATCGACAAGCTGGGCAACAAGAGCGTGAAGGTCATGGCGAGGTTGTTCGACCTCGCGATGAAGCACAACGCCGTCACGGACAAGGACGTCGAGGAACTTGCAAAAAACTGAACCGCCGCCCGACGAGACAATTCCTGTTTCGTTTGGCGGGGTTCTTGAAGATGACGGTCGGCGACATTGAGAAGCGGATGACCGTCCGCGAGCTTGCGGAGTGGATGGCGTACACGAGGTTTTTTGAGGCGATTCCAAACGAGTGGCAGCAGACCGGATTGCTGGCGTCGGCGATCCTCGCCCCCTACAGCCCGAAGGGAAAGGCACCGAAGGCGTCGGATTTTGTGCCGGTTGAAAAGCCGCCACAGCACAGCACGCAGATCGTAGACGCGTTGCAGCAACTCCAGCGAGACCTCGGCGGCTGATATGGCAAACGTACTTGGACTCGCGATGAAGGTTTCCGCTGACGCCAGCGGATTCCCCAAGGCGTTGACGCCGGTCGAAAAGGCTCTCGGCAACCTGAGCAAGGAGGCCGAGCGATCGACGGCCGTTCTCGACAAGTTTGCGGCGGGTTCAGCCGCGGCGGCCGCGGCACAAGGTCGGGCCGCTGCGGACTTCCAGAAGCTCGCCGACGCCCTCAAGAACGGGCTCGACCCGCAGGAGTACGCTCGCCAGTTCGCGGCGTTGCAGCAGGCCACGCGGGACACGGCAGCAGCGTTTGAAGAAGGCATCCGCGTCACGGAGGCGAATCGCACCGCGGAAGAGCGGCGGGCGACGGAACTGGAGCGGTTGCGCAGCCTGCTCGACCTTGGTGCCATCGACCAAGAGACGTACAACCGTGCGACCGCGGAGGCCAGCGGAGCGAACGAGGCCGCCGCCGCTGCGGAGCGCGAGCGTGCGGATGCCGCCGCCGCCGCCGCCCGAATCATCCAAGCGAACCTGACGCCGCAGGAGCGGTACGACCAGCAGGTGCAGGAGCTTGTCACGCACCTCAACGCCGGTCGGCTCTCGCAGGAGCAGTTCGACCGAGCGTTGGCATCGACCACCGCGGCGTTCACGAAGGCCGAGTCGGCGGCGAAGGGCTACGACCGTGCGGTTGACGCGGCTGGCAAAGGCGGCACGCTCAAGTTCAACGAGCTTTCCGGCGTGCTGTCGGCACTTCCCGGGCCGCTCGGCAGTGTTGCGGGGCGAATCTCTGGCCTCGCTTCGGCTGGCGAGGGGCTGTCGCGTGTCTTTGCTGGCGGGCTTTCCAGCGGCATCAGCGGCATCGGGTCATCGCTCGTCGGCCTCGTGAACCCCGTGACGGCCGCGGTTGCTGGCGTCGCCGCACTTGGTGCGGCCGCGACCGCCGTGGTCAGCGGATTGTCGAACATGGAGGCGGAAGCGGAGCGGCTGCAAAACGCCGCGGACAAGCTGGGCGTGTCGTTCGACTTCATTCAGACCGTCGAGCAGGCCGCGAAGATGGCGGGCATTGAGTTCGGCACCGTCAACACGGCGATGACCAAGCTGCTCAAGACGCTCGCGGGTGCCGACGAGGAAAGCAAGCAGGCCACGGCGGCACTCGGCAGACTCGGCATCAGCCTCGCCGACATTGAGGACAAGGGCAGCGAGGAGCAACTGCGGATCATCGGCGAGCGGTTGCAGGCTATCGAAGATCCGGCCAAGCGTGCCGCGGCCGCGACCGCCATCTTCGGCAAGAGCGGGGCGGAACTGCTGCCGTTCTTCAACAACCTCGGCATCGCGGAGCAGACGCTCACCCGGTTCAACGCACGGCTGAACGAGGTGGACGCCACGAGGGTGCTGTCGCTCGGTGATTCGTTCGACGCCGTGAAGGCGTCGTTGACCGGCGTTGGAAACGAACTGCTCACGCCGTTCATCGGCATCACGCAAAGCATCAGCGACGGGCTTGCTCCGACGATCGCGGCGTTCGGCAGGAACCTTGGCGCACTTCTCGACATATTCTCTCCGCTCACGAGTGCGATTGGCGGCGCGATCAACGTGGTCCTCCAGTTGGGGTCTGTCATCAGCAACGCCATGGGGACGGTGCTGGAGCCGTTCGCTGCGGTTGGCAGGACGATCGCCAGTGTGTTCGATGCACAGAGCCAAGGCTTGACGAAGGTTTTTGGTGCGGTCAACGACGCCGTGATCGGCTTCCGCGAGTTCTTCAAGTTCGACGCCGTTGCAGCACAGTTCCGCGACGTCATCGGCCAGATCGGGCAGGCGTTCGACAAGGTAGCCGAGATTGTTGGCAGGGTGGCGACGATTGTTGGCACGGCGTTGAGCCAGCTTGGCACGGCGATCGGGCAGACGTTTGGCACTGTTGTCGAGACGGTTGGCGGCGGCGTGTCGAAATTCTTGGAGTTCGTCGGCCTTGGCGGCGTTGTCTCGTCGTTCGCGTCTACGGTGTCCGAGGCGTTCGGCGGGCTGTGGCAGGGCATCAAGGACATCGTGGGCCGCGTCGGAGGATTCATCGAACAAGTCCTGACGTTCGCGGAGGATTGGCTCGGCATCAAGCGTGAGGTGGAGCAGCCTGTCGTGGCGACCGTCACGATCGAAGGCACCGAGGGTATTCAGGCGGTCGAGGAATACACGAAGGATTTCCAGAACACGCTAGACGGCGTGACCAAGAGCGTCAGCGATGCGATCAACGAGTCCGCGAAGTTTGGGCAGGCGGGGTTCGATGCCGCCGCCAAGTACCAGACCGCGATCGCCGAACTCAAGGAACGACTCGACAACGGTTTCTTCAACGAGGAAACCTTCCGCCGCGAGGCCGAGAAGGCCGGGGCGGCGTTCAAGGACGAACTGGCTCGCATTGAGGAAGATGCGAAGCTCGAAATCCAGATCGAATCCGACGCCCAAAAAACCCTCGCCGGTCTCAATTCGGAAGTGGACAAGGCGATCCAAGGCGCGCAGCAGTTTGGGCAGGAGGGCTTCGACGCGGCGTTGCAGTTTCAGAACAAGATTGAAGAACTGCGGCAGCAGTTTGAGGACGGCGTCATCAACACCGAGACGCTGCGGCGTGGCGTGGACGCTGCGAACGACGCCTACGACACGCAGATCGACAAGATCAAGCAGGTGCAGGACGAGCAGAAGCGGCTCATCGAAGCGGACAAGGGCCGCGTGGACGAACTGCTCAAGGTCGAGAACGAGATTACCAAGCTGGAGTCCGACATCCTTGCGGTGCAGCGGGATGCCCAGCGGACCGCGGAGGAGATCACCGCCGCCCGCGATGCCGGAAACGCACAAGCCGCGGAGGCCGCTGCCGCACGGCTGGCACAGATCGACCAGTTGCAGGCCAAGCTCGACGAGCAGTTGCAGGCGGCCGAGCAAGGTTTCACGGAAGGGTTCGCCAAGGCGTTTGAGGGGACGAACGCTGGCATCGCCACGCTCGTGCAGCGGGCCACCGAGTTTGGCACGACGGGTGCGATGGCGGCCCGCGAACTGCAAGAGGGCATCGCACGCGCCCAACAGCAGGCCCGCGACGGCATCCTGACGCGTGAAACCTACGAGCGGGAGATCGCACAGCAGCAGCAGATTTTTCAGCAGCGGCTTGAAGGTGCGAAGCGTGTCGAGGACTTCCTGCGGTCGCAACTAACCGAGCGGCAACGGCTGGAGCTTGAGTCGGCGAAGGCGATTGAGGAGCGGAAGAAACAGGCCGCACTCAACGTCAAGGCAATCGAAGATCGCATCCTTGCAAACAAGGAAGAGGTCGAAAAGGCTCGGGCGAACAACGACCTCAAGGCGGCGAGGGCCAAGACGGGCGAGCTTCGGCAGTTGCAGGCCTTGCAGAGGCAGGAGCAGCAGATTGCCGACGGACGGCAGCAGGCTACGCAGCGGGCGTTCAACCAGCAGTCGCAGCAACAGGCGGCGTTTGCGAACCTCGCCCAGCAACAATTTTCGCAGCAGCAAAACGCGATCCGCAGTGCGGTCGATCAGACCAACAACGCCTTCGCCGCGGCGGCGAACAAGCAGCGGGAATTTTTGCGGCAACTCAACACGCTCGGCTCGCGGACCGTTGAGACCGCCGACGTCCGCACGCAGGAAGGTGCAGCACTCGTGCTTGGGCTGGCGGCAAACGCACAAGACCCGGCACTGATCGAAGCCCGCCTGCAAACCAAACTCCAGCGGCAGCTTGTTGAGAACATCGGACAGACGCTCAACCGGATTGGTCTGCCGGTCCTCATCCCGTAGGCAAACGCATGGCATACAACTCCATCAAAGAACTTGCTCGCACCAACATCTACGAGGTTGGCAAGCGGCGGCAGCTTGAAAGGAAGTGGGTCGTCACGCTCGGCGACAACACGCTGCTAGGGACGTCATTTCAAGAAAGCGAGATTGCAGGCGAGATAGAGCTTGGCAAGACTCACCCAACGTACCCCGATTATCGAATCCGAAAAATCACGTACACGGAGGGCTACGAGGGGTCGCCGTATCACGTTCTCGTCAAGGCCGAATACGACTTGATCTATTTGCGTGAGCGGACTTCCCCGACTGCACGCGATGCCGTGTGGTCAGCGGAGTCCAGCCCCGGCGAGGTTCCGGCATTGTCGTACTACGACGGCAACACGCAAAAGGCGTTGGTCAACTCTGCGGGCGACTATTTCCCCGGGCTGATAACGCACGAGGCGTTGATCACGTTGACGTATGAAAAAAACTACGCCTCGTTCCCGGGCAGCCTCGTCAGTGCGCAGAATTACGTCAACAGCGACGTATTCGCAGGCTGCGGCGTCCACACACTAAAGGTCGTTTCGGTAACCGTGAACGCGGTCGCGGAGGAGTTCAACAACTCACCCGTTCGGTATTGGAAAGCCGTCGCCAAAATCCACTATCGGCAATCCAGTCACAACCTGCTTCTGCCAGACATCGGGTGGAACTTCCTAAATAGCGGGCAGCGGTATCGGGCAATGGTTTTCGACTTCCAAAACGAGGAGTGGATTCCATCACCCGGCCCCGTTGCTCTGGACGGTTTTGGTGGCATCGCACAAACGCCCGCGATCCTCAACCGTCGCGTCTATCCGCAGACGTCGTTCGGGTCATTATTTGGAAGTTTTCCGTCTACACCGCCGGATCTTGCTACGTCATGAGCGAACTCACGCAGTTCGATCTTTCGTCCGCAATCCGCGTGTCGCGCGTTGTCACGCAGATCGAACAGGAACCGCGCCGCGCTCGTCCGCTTACGTTCGGCCGGTCATGGCTGTTTGGCGGCGACAACTCCCTCGACTTTGGAATTGACGTTCACGTAGGCGGAGGCATTGGCGGCCAACGGGCGTTTCGGGTTTGCACGTTCGGCGGGGCATGGAATAAGGGCGACTCGAAAACTGTAACCTTCGCCAACGCACCGCTGGGGACGGCCGTGGCGACAAACCTATTCGCGAACATTCCTGCTCCAACTGGCGGTGCGAGTTGCGCAATCGCTCGCGACGGCACCGCATGGTATCTGATCGCCGCGGAGTGCTAGCGTGATCGAAGCCGTCGATCCTATCTCGCTGCCGCTGTGGCTGATTGCGGCGTTCGCCGCTGCCCAGTACCCGCTGGGGCTCATGATAGGTGCGGAGTGCAGCCTGTGCTGCTGCCGCCTGTGCAACGTTGAGGAGGGCGAGTGTTGCGGCAACGAGTGGCCGCGAGCCGTCGGTGAGTGCTGCGACAATGAGTGGCGAATGGACGAGGGCGTGTGCTGCGGCGATCAGTGGGAAACTGGCGAGGGCGAGTGCTGCGGCGATGAGTGGCAGACCGGCGAGGGCGAGTGCTGCGACGATCAGTGGCAGACCGGCGAGGGCGTGTGCTGCAACGTCAAGACCGTATACCTTGAATTTAGTGCCACGTTTGGCGACGGCGCGACCGGCAAAATTATTCAGCGCGGACTTGAGGGCGAGCTAGAGCAGTTTCTCCAACTCGGCGGCAGTGGATATGCCACCGTCGTGAATGACGAGGTTCAGGTCGCCGAAGTCACCGTCATCGTCGATCCCATCTTCATCAATCCGAACACCGCAACGCAGCCGACGCTTTCGGCAACGGTTGATGACAACGCCGACAGCCCGACATTCGGCCAGATAACAGAAATAACGATCGATGACCCGGGCGACAACTACGAAAACTGGGACTGGCAACTCGCGCGACACTGGTTCGACAGCGAGGAGGACGGCCACTGCTGCAAAAATCTGTGGTATCCGACGGAGGGAGGATGCCCGGAGGGGCAGGTGTTCATGGCGAAGGAGGGCGTCCCCGATTGTTGCGGATGCCTGCCCGATGAAATCTACGATCCAGAGACGCAGCAGATGGTGCCAACCGTTGATAACGAGGATCTGCTCGCCTGCGACTGCTCTAGGTATTACACGCCGTTCACTGTCGAGGGAGAGGATCGCGGCACGATTGGCGCGTGCTGCTACGAGGATCACACGTGCGCGGAAACATTTGAGGATGAATGCGACGGCGAGTGGGAGCAGCGGTGCTGTGAGCCGGATGGATGCTTGGCACCGTGCTGCGTTGAGGACACCGACGGGGTCGTGTCCTGCGACATTCGACTCAGCGGCCAGTGTGTCTACGTCGCTTTTGATGCAGGCACTGTCGGCGAGGGAGAAGATTGCGAAACCAGTTGTAAAGGAACGTGCTGCGTTGACGGCGTCCCTACGCCAACGCTGCTGTCTCAAGAGGAGTGCGACGAAGCCGGTGGATGCTGGGCTGGCGTCGGCAGCACAGAGTGCCTTGCGCCGACATCCTGCCGACCACCATTCGATGCTAGTTGCTGCGAGTCCGTAGTAAGCGGCGCGTCTGGCCTGACGTTCACACAGCCGCGGCGGAAGCGATGCGCTGCTGACTCCAATACGACGTGGATGGTGACAGTGACCGGAACGACCGATTCGGAAATCAAGATACATGGTGTGCCGTTCGGCCAAGACGCAACGCCAGCAAAGCGATGCCCTTTCAACGTGTCTTTTCTGGTGTGCTGGGACAAGTTCAACATCGAGCCCATGCCGTGCAACACAGAGTTTCGTCGCCTCGACGCGACCGTGTGCTGGGGCGAGTCCGGTGGCACGCTGGAGACGTTGGCGTACTCGGGCTGCACGGACATTTCGCTGTGGCTCGGCGAGTGCAATCGTGACTGCGCGACGGTTCTCACCTATGGAGGGGTAGGCGTGACGTACAACGGCACCGTCGAGATTCGCGGCGACGCGGAGCTTCAAGCGAACGGGACGGGACCGCTCGTGTTCACGGCGTTCACCTACCCAAACGCCTGCGACCTCAAGCTGACGCTGTCGGGTACAAGCGACCTCGACAACGCGATCCCCGCGTTGTCGAATCCGTCCGCAGGCACGAAGCTGGAACTTGTAAAGGCTGACCCGGGTAGGTGGCTGCTGACAGGTGCCAGCACGCACACGGGACAGACATCACTCGTTGGCGGCACGATCGTCGCCAAAGTCAACTCGCCGCTGGACGGCAACGGGGCATTCGGCTTCTCGATCAACGGCGGCCTTGGCGGTGGCAGTTCGCCGGTGGTGAAACTGGGAGGGCCGATAGCGACGACGCTGCTGCTGGACAACGGAGCGCAGGTCGGGCGGCTGATCGAAATACCCGCGACGGCCACGACGGTATTCATTGGCGGGCTGAACTCCGGCGGAACCACGCGATTCCAGTCGGCGATGACGTTCTTTGTGAACCGCGACGTAACGCTCTACGCGGAAACCAACGGCGAGATTGAGTTTGCGAATGGATGGATTGGCGGCGAAGTCGGCAACGGCGCACCGCTGGAGGCGTCGTTTGCGATCGGAACCGAACAGAATCTCGGCGTCGTGCTGTTGAGCGGAAACCTGTCAACCACAGGGTCCGTCGCTGTGCTGCACGGGACGCTTCGCGCTACGTCTAGCTTGACAGCCGGGTCAGTTATCGTAAACGGCGAGAACGCCGTTTTGTCGCTTGAGTTGCTGACGCCGCTGACCTCGCCGCTGCTGCTGTCAACGGGCGTGCTGACGGGAAATTGTGAAATATCCGGCGACGTAACCATGGTGAACGCCGGGGCGATCATAGTGGCGTTCGGAAGCGAACTGCTCATGAGCGGCACGGTTGCTGGCGACGGCACCATTGACAAGCTGGGCAGCGGAACGCTGCGAGTCACGGCGACAAATACATTCACGGGAACGCTGAACGTGCTTGAGGGCGTGCTGTCGGGAGATAGCGAGTTCAGCGGTTACGTCTATTTGTCAGACGGCACAGAGGTCTACACGCAAGCCGGTGACGAACTGATAATAGCCGGGACGCTAGACGGTGGCGGGTCGGCAACCAAGGCTGGACCCGGTCGATTGACGATTGCCGGAACCTATGCGTTCCTCGGCGAGTTGCTGTTGAGCGAAGGCTCACTGGCTGGCGACTGCGTCGTTCTTGGCACTGTAACGGCATCCGACGGAACAGAGGTGTTTGCTGACGAAAACAACGAGCTTCGGATCGCCGGGGTTCTCGACGGCACTGGTACGCTGACGAAGTCCGGCCTCGGGCGTCTTGCGCTCACGGGGGACAACCCGTTTGATGGCACGCTTTCGATCACCGAGGGAGAGTTGTCCGGCGTCGGCGTGTTCGCGGCGGAAATCGAATTGTCTAACGGCACGAAGATATCGGCCTACGATCAAGGCGATTTCGACATCACCGGCACCTTGAGCGGCTCTGGAACGGTCGAAACAGCGGGGAGCGGGGAGATTCGTTTGTTTGGACAAAACAATTTTTTTGGGACATTCGACATACAAGCTGGCTCGCTCACCGTGATGCAGATTCCATTCAACCCGGGATCGCTTGCCACGAAGGCTACATTCACGCCCACCGGACTGACGGTGTTTTTTGCTGGCGCGCCAGCGACCGGAGACACGTACATCCTGCTGGGCGGGCCGACCGAGCAGGACTACGGCGGTGCGGTTACGCTGATCGGAACGTCCAAGACGGCCACCTACAACGCTGCTACGGCAACCGTGACCATAAACTGATATGGGATGCACCGAGCGTATCGTCGAGAACGGGAAGATTGTCGAGCGGGACTGCCACACCAAAGGACGCCCGCAGGCCGAACCCGCTCCGCTCGGCTACGGCCCGGGTACAGAACTCAAGGCGTTGCTGCGGTCGTGGGGCATCAACGCCAACCTCGGCTGCTCGTGCAACGCCATGGCCCGCCAGATGAACTCCATGGGAGCCGACTGGTGCGAGGGTGACGGCCTTCCGAAAATCCTCGCCGCCATGCGTGGCGAACACGCGAGGCGGTGGCAGCGTGGCAAGACCATGCTGCCGTGGTCCGACCTCGGGGCGAAACTGCTGGTTCGTTTAGCCTGCCGCAGGGCTCGCGCCCGCACGTTCTCTTGACACGCCGGACACACTGGCGGCCATGCCAGAGGATCACGTATTCACGTTGAACGGCGACGAGCGGTGGCTTGTTCGCTTCACGCCGCTCACCGGGCAGGCATACGGAATCACCTACACCCGCAAGGCCAAGACGCCGCGGATCGTGATCCACGACGGCCTGCGTGGGCGACATCGCCTGACGATCATCCTGCACGAACTGCTCCACGCGATCTTCCCGCAGGCCGACGAGAGCGTGATCGAACAGGCCGGGAAAGACCTGACGAAGGTACTGTGTGCGCTGTATGACGTCACGCCGAAGCAGTGACAACCTGACAGCACTGGTCGCAGCAGACGCAGCCGCCACGGCGAGACGGCGGTGCTGGGTCCACAACTACCCGCAGGAATTGCAGAACGAACTCGTGGAGATTCGACGGCGGCTGCACGCGGGCGAGTTGCCGCACGCGACGATTCGCGGCGTCACGAGAAGTTTGAAAGTTCGGCTGGCCGAACAAGGCCACTACACGCCGGGATACGGAACGATCAGAGAATGGCTGCAAAAGCGAGACTGATTGACAGCGTGACGGCTGACGCGGACGCCGACAACAGGCTGGCAGTCGATGCCGAACTGGCTCGGCTGCGGTCGGAGTTGTCGGCGTGCCGAAAGCGATACGACGCCGCGTTGCGGAAGATCGACCACGAGCGGGAGCGTGCCGATGCACTTGTCGCCCTTCGCGGCATTTCGGCGACACGCTCAACGCAACGTGTCGCACGCCGCGACAGGAGGCACGCCGCGACGATGGTCGTGCTGCTCTCCGACGTTCACTGCGAGGAGACGGTGCGGCCCGAGAACGTCAACGGGCTAAACGAGTTTTCGCTGGAAGTGTGCCAGCGGCGACTCGACGAGCTGCGAACGCGGTTCCTCGCCATGCTCCAGCATGAGCGGCAACTGTGCCGGATCGACCGCGTGGTGGTCTGGCTCGGTGGTGACATGATTTCCGGCATGATCCATCCCGAACTCGCCGAGGAGAACAGCCTGCATCCGCTGGCGGCGACGCGGTGGGTCGGCGAGCGGCTCCGCGGGTTCCTTGATGACGCCGCGGACAACGCGAGGGAGGTTGTGGTGGCGACGTCATGCGGCAACCACGGTCGCACGACCGAGAAGTTACGAACGAACGAGGCCGACACCAGCTACGAACACCATCTGTACCTCACGATGCGGGCGGGCGAGCGACGCAAGAACGTCCGCTGGCATATCGGTGAAGGCCACCTCAACTACCTCGACCTCGACGGGTTCACGATTCGGTTCCTGCACGGTCACCTCGTGCGGTATCAAGGCGGAATCGGGGGCATCCATGTTCCACTCGCCAAGGCGATCGCGGCGTTTGACGCGACGCGGCGGGCAGACTTGACCTGCCTTGGACACTGGCACCAGTTCTCGTGGGGCCGCAGCGGCCGGTATGTCACGAATGGCAGCGTGATCGGTCACAGTGCCTACGCCGTGAAGATCAAGGCGACCTACGAGCCGCCGTGTCAGGCCGCGATCGTGGTCGATCACGGGCGAAACGAAGTCACGAAGGCATACCCGTTGTTCTGCGACAAGGATTTGCGAAAGGAAACCAATGACACAGACGCTTGAGGATGCCAACGCCGCGTTGCGGCAGGCCGTTCACGCCCGGTTGGACGCAACGCCAGCCGACGATCCGAAGATGGCTGGCTACACACCGACGAACGCGTACACGCTTGCCGACTTCGGAGCCATCATCGACAAGCGAAGGTCGCCCGTGCATCCGACGTCGCAGGCGTTTTTCGACCTGTGCGATGACCTCAAGGAGATGCACCGCCGGAAGTCCAGCGACTACGGCTGCCCAAGCGGCACCGACCCGCTCGCGAACATTCGCAACGGCGCGCGGTTCGTTGGCATCCCGGCGTGGAAGGGAGCGATGGTGCGATTGAGCGACAAGGTCACGCGACTTGCCAGCTACAACGCGACCGGGCGGCTGGAGAACGAGTCGCTTGAGGACAATCTGTTCGACCTTGCTTCGTATTCGCTGCTGGCTCTTTTGCTGCATCGCGAGGAAACCAATGCGGACGCCGTACAGCGAGGCCGAGGCGAGTGAGGCGTGGCAGTTCGTCTGCCGCTACGGACCCGCGAACGCATGGACCGCGACCGCCGGAACCGCCGCCCGCATGATCGGTCGCCTGCTCAAGGAGCGGGAGCGTCTGATTCAAGCACTGGCAGAATGTCGCACGGGGCAGGACCGCGATCCGTCAGCCGACGATCCAGATACCAGCGGTGCGTGATCCGCGGGCTGGAGTGGTCGAGCAGTTGCACCGGATCGCCGCCGCGTGCGGCGTAGTGGCTGGCCGCTGAACGCCGCAGGGCGTGAAATGACAGGTGCCGCCCGCGTCCCAGCCCGGCACGGGCAACGACGTCGCCGTACTTCGCCCACAGGAGCGTGTGCGACCGCGGCCACTCTAGCAGCCGCAGCCGCCCGCGGGCCTGCGTGAGGAGGTCGCAGGTGCGTGGCGAGAGGCGATAGATGCGGTCACGCTTGTGGCCTTTGCGGTACTCGGCCCGAACGTGCAGGTGCGGGGCAGCGAAATCGTCTGGACGGCACTCCAGCACCGCACCGATCCGCTCGGCCGTCTCCCAGATGGTCGAGATCAACGCGGCGAACCAGACGCCAGCCGGGACCGTTCCGACGTAGCCGCGGGTCGCTGCGGCGGCCCGGTAGATCGACCCGAGTTCCGCGAGTGTCCACGCCCGCGGGATGCGGTCGGGCAGCGGTGCGGGCGGCACTTCCGGCATCGCAGGAATAATCCCGCGATCCCGTGCGAACCGCGCGAGGCTTACAAGCTGGCTGCGTTCCTTCTCCGCGGTGTAGGGGCTGCGGGTCGCGGCCCGCTGCTCCAGATACCGCGAGAGCATGAGATCGGTCAGGTCATCAACGGTCGGCGGGTAGCCGAGCCACTTGCCGAACGCACGGATTGTGCAGCCGTAGAGCCGGGCGGTGTTGGCAGACCGCCCGCGTAATCGGAGCGGCCGGTAGAAGGCGTCGAACAGGTGTTGCAGAAGCATGGTTTCGGTCCGTTTCTCTGGGAGTAACCCAGAAGTAGGTCACGCTTCATGCGTAGGCAACCCGCCAAGCGAGGAATCCTGTCCCCGCCATTCGACACCAGCCGTCTCACAGCGAGGCGGCTGGCTGTCTTGTGTCTCGATACCACGGGAATCACAACAATGCAAAAGCCCCCCGAATGGATTTCAGTTCCGGTTGCAGCGGAAATGCTTGGCTGCACGGACGTTTGGGTCATCAAAATGATTTCCCGCGGCGACATCGAAGGCTTCCGCCTGTCCGGTCGTGCGTGGGCCGTCAGCAAAAAGAGCGTCGAGAAGAACCTCCGCGACTACCTCTCCCGCGACCCGTCGCTTTCTGGAAGAAAGCGGTCGAAGCTGGGCGGCTGACTATTGACACGGCTTGTCTGCGTGACTACGAATGAAGGAGAACGGTGTGGAGAACTCGAACGTGCCTTACGTCAGTCCGTCAGAACTCGCAAACAAACTCGGCATCTCACCGAACACGGTAGGCCGTGCCGCCCGTCGCGTCGGCTGCGGCATCTACACGCACGGCGGCAAGCGGCTTGCGGCCCTCCACCCGTCCGACGTACCGAAGGTTCGGGCGGCGGTTCATGAGACGAGCGGCAATCCGGTCTGGATCGCCACGCGGGGTAAGGGGCCGCACGCCCGCAAAAAGCCCGCCTAGGTATATAGAGAATTTGCACAGGGGCAAAAACGCTTCGCGGCAGCAAGTTTTCGCGGCAGTCATACCTAACGCCTTGCCGCGAACAGGTTTAACCGCCCGGGGAAAACGCCGCGAAAACTGTTTTTGCCGACCTTTGTTTTGGGCGGCCCCGGGGTGCGTCGAACTTTTGACCCCATGACGGTGCAAAAGGGGTCAATATATAAAGGCCGATTCCGGCCCTTCCCCGGCAAACCCCTGTTTTCCCCCGCGAAAACAGGCCTAAAAATATTTTTGCGAAAGTCTATGGACAAGTCTTGCCGATACGTTACAATGCAGGAGTCAATGCGGCGGACACCGCGAGACGCCACAACGGAGAACGAACGATGAACGTCGAACTGGTCACCCGCAACTTCACGGACGGCAAAGGCATCGAACACTCTTACACGGTGCAGCAGGCGACGGTCGAGGTCACGCTCGGCAGAGACACCAGAGCCGTTCAAATTGAGCGTCTTTCAGACAGCCACGTCTGGCACACGGTTGATGCGAAGGTCGTGGTGCGTTTCCCCACCGGCAGCAAAGAACACGTCGCCCGTCACGTTTGCATCATTCAGCGTGGCGACAAGTGGATCGTATCGGTGCAGGGTTTCCGCAACCGCAACACCTGCACGCCGATCCGCTGGGCCGACGATGCGACGGTCGGCAGCGGATGGAACGGCTGATTCTTCGGATACCCGTGCTGCGTGGCACGGGTCGGATCGACGGGACTAAACGGAGGACGGGACGATGAAGATCGAGACGAGGCACCCCAACTACCCTCGCCACGTTGTGCGTCGTGCGACGGCGTGGGCGGCGAAGCGGATCGGGCTGGAGGGCAAGCACCGCAAGCCGCTGACCATCGAAGTCGGGTACTGTCCGACAACGATTCGCCGCGAGGGCGATACGTGGCGTGGCATCTACAGGCACAGCAAGCGGCTGGTGCGTGTCAACCTTGGACGCGACATCGAGTACCCGTCTTTGGTCGGCCACAACCGCAGCGAGGAAGGACGCTACGCGAACGACGAGTGGGAGGTGTTCATTCACTTGCTCGCCCACGAACTGGAACACGCCCGGTGCTACGCCGTGTCGCAGTCATGGGAAGAGCGGGCGAGGCTCAACCACGAGCCGCGAGTGCGGGCGGTTGACTGGCGTGTGCTGCTCGCGTTCCGCGAGGCCCGCGAGACGCTGATCGCAGAATGGACGCGGCCCTTGGCCGAGCGGCCTGCGAAGGCGAAGCCTTCGGTCGTTGACCGGCGGGCCGAGCGAGCGGCGAAACTTCTGGCCGATTGGGAGCGGCGGCTCAAGATGGCGAAGACCAAGGTGACGAAGTACCGCCGCAAGGTCGGCTACTACAGCAAGGCGGCGGCGAAGCGTAAGGCTTGATTGTTCGGACACACAACCAACGGAGGACGGGACGATGGGAACGATGCGAAGAGACATACACGACTACTTGATGCACGCAACGTGGCTGGCGACGGCCGCGTGTTGCACCTCCCTGCACGACATCGGCTTCGACGCGGAAGAGATTGCGGAGGAGATGCCCGATGCCATGAAGGCACTGGCTTCCACGATTATCGAACGATGGTACGGCAACGCCAGTGGAATCAAACTTCCGATGTTTCCCGGCGACGCAATCAAGTTGGGTCAAGACTACGCCGAGCGGCTCGCGGCTTCGCGGGCGGGGGTGCAGTCATGAGCAGCACGTTCGTGAAGTGCCGAACCTGCGGCGGCAGGGAAGTCGAGAAGATCGTGATGAGGGAGGGCGAGCGCGAGCGGGTGATTGTGCAGTGTCGATTCTGCGAGTGCCGCCGCAACGAATACACCCGCAAGGCGAAGGAGGAGCGACGATGAGCAACGCAACGCTCTACATGATTTCGTACCACGAGGAGGACACGCCGAGCGGTGTCGTGCATGAGTGGTTCACGACATTCAACAAGGCGATGCGGCGGCTGCGGCAACTCAAGTTGAGCGATAGTCACACCATCCACGTTCGGGAAGTTCCGAGGACGAAGGTCGGCCTCGCCGAGTGGTTGAACGTACACGCAAACGTCGGGTGACGCCATGCAGACATTCCTACCCTACCCATCGTTCCGCGAGTCAGCCCGCTGCCTCGACTACCGCCGCCTCGGCAAACAGCGGGTCGAGTGCAAGCAGTTGCTCCTCGCCCTCGGCGTGCCGGTCGGCGAGCACCAGCCGAAGCGGTCGTCGTGGGTCAATCATCCTGCCGCCCGTATGTGGCAGGGTCATGAATACTCGCTCGTCGAGTACGCCGTCGAGGTGTGTCACGAATGGATTCGACGCGGCTACAACGACACGCTGCTGCCGCAGTTCAAGGAGTGCTGGTGGCAGATCGCGTGGAACAGCGACCGCACGATGGCGTCCCCCAACTGGATCGGCTACGACGCCTTCCACGCCAGCCATCGCAGCAACCTGCTCCGCAAGGATCGCCATCACTACGGGCAGTTCGGTTGGCAAGAGCCAGCCGACCTCGACTACGTGTGGCCGGTCGAGAAGGAGGTGGCGGCATGATCCGCGACCTCGTCCGCACCACCTGCGTGATCGCCGCGATGGCCGTGGCGTCCTCGCTTGTCGTGGAGACGCGGCTGCGGCTCGCGGCTATCGACACGGCACACCGGCAGGCAGTGGCCCACGCGGTGCCGGTGTACGCTCATGCACCGCCCGCCCCCGGCGGCCCGCTGGCCCGGCTGGGGGCGGCGACGGTTGGCTGGGCCGACGCGGCACTAGGGGTGGTTCGGTGAAAACCCCCGAAAACACCGGGAAAAACAGGGGTAAAAAAATCTTTTCTAAAGCCTATGGACAAGCTTTGACGATACGCTAGAATGAGGGCATGACGCGGCGGACACCGCGGCAAACGACGAAACGGAGAATGAACGATGAACGCCACGATGACTAAGAACGACGCGGTTGCGAAGGCGGAAGCCAAGTACACGGCGGCGATTGCCAAACTGGACGCGGCCAATCAAGCAGTGATCGACGCCGAGGCCGCTGCTTACGCGGCCCGTGACGCTCGCCGCGAGGCCGACCGGCTGGAGAAGGAAGCCGCCGCTGATCTGGAGAAAGTCCAGATGATCGCTCGCGGCGAAGAGGCCACGAACGCCATCGACTGGAGTCAGGCCAAGTCATCCTACTCCGGTGCAGCTGGCAAGTGCTGCTGCGGTTGTGCTGGCAATCACTCGGACAACCGGGTGGCCGTGAAGCGGCAGATCAACAAGATCAAGTACCTCGCCGGTCAGGGAGTCGAACTCGACATTCAGCCGTCCTACGTCGCGGCCGAAAGCAACGACCGCCTCTACATTGTGTATTTCAACTAGCTGATTGTTCGGACTTCCAATCAAACCTCAACGGAGACACGACGATGACCCCTGCCAGCAAAATGGACCTCAAGAAGATTCAAGACGCGATCCGGATGCTCGGTCGCCCCGACCAGCGGACGCACCAGACCACGAAGGTCGGAGACAACCCCGCCAACGTGGACGCCACGCTTACGCTGATCGAAAACCTGTGTGCCGTGATCCGGCAGCAGGAGGGGCTGACGGTCGAGGAGATTGACCTGCACGCTGCGACGCCATACCGGAGGCTTGACGAGACTCCCCGCATGCGGTGCTGACCGACGTGCGGCCCGGCCGCGTTGGCCGTGCCGCTGGACTGATTGTTTAGGTTCCCTTACTTCAACGGAGACGATGACCATGAACGAGATGATCACCAACAACGTGGCCGACAAGGTTCGCTCGGCCTTCAATTTTTCCATCGACAAGTTCCCCCTGCGTGGCCCGGAGAACATGGCGACGCCGTTCTACGGGCTGTTCCGCTCGGACAGTGGCACGGCGGTCGGGTACGGCTCGGTCAGCGACCGCTACACGCCGCACACCACGGATGACGTGCTGGCGTTGGTCGAGGCGGCGGGCGTGGCGTTCGACGGCGTGGCCGATGTGAAGTGTCACTTCGACCACGGCCACTACGTCACGGTGCAGCCGACGAAGGAGCAGCGGCTCGCGGTGTACGGCACGAAGGACAACGTGTTCCCCCGCATCGTGATCGACGCCGGGTACGGCGGGCAGGCGTTCCGCGCCTCGCTCGGAATGTACCGCGATGCCTGCCGGAACATGATGATCCTGCGGCAGGCCGAGGGGACGAACGTGGCGATTCGCCATACGTCGAGCCTGCGGCTCCAGATGGATGAACTCATCGCCACCTTCGCCTCGCTGGAAGCGGGCTGGGGCAACCTCACCACGGTTGTTCAGCAGATGCAGGGCCGCGAGGTGCGGATGGTGGAGTTCCTCAACGCGATCTACGGCGAGCCGAAGTCTGACGAGGGCCGGTCGGTGACGATGCACAAGAATCGCACCGAGGCGATCTTTCGGCGGCTCGTCACGGAGCGGACCGTGACGGGACGCGGGGCCATCGACGCCGACTTCACGGTGTCTGGTTGGGAGGCGTTCAACGCGGTTCAAGGGTACGTGCAGCACGACAGCATCCGCCGCGGTCGCCCGACCGAGATGGAGCGGATCGTGCGGGCTCTGCACGACAACCGAGTGGCGCAGGCCGAAAGGCTCGCGCTGACGATGGCGGTCTAGTCCCCCGCCAGCGGCCGTCGCCGGGGCGGGCGGTTCCTCCGTTCCCCGCCCGCCCCGGCTCTTTTTTTCAAACGAACGGCGACAAGGAGGCTCACAGATGGACGCAGGAACGACAGTGTGGCGGGCGTACACGGCGATCACGCCGGGCAACTGGTGGCTGGAGGAGGGCGTGGTCACGGAGATCGTCGTGGACGGCGTGCCGCTGGTGCGGTGGCTCGACACGCTGGTGCCGCTGACCGACCAGTGGCGGGAATCGAAGACCGCTGCCAAAAGGGACGCGGCGATGGGGATTGCCCGGCAGATCGGCAAGCTGCAAGTGGTGTTGGACGAACTGCGCGACGAGTGCCTGCACGAGGAACTCGCAAGCATGGAGGTGCCGGCGTGAACACCTACACGATTTCACTACAGGACGATGCCGACGAACTCGGCCTCGGCCGGTGCGAGGTGACGGTTGAGTTTGGCTACGACATCGACCCCGGCGACCCCGGCTGCTGGCGCACCAGCAACGGAGACGGGTGGCCCGCCACGCCCGCGTCAGTCGAAGCGGACCCGTGCCGCGTGGTGCGAGTGTTTGCGGCCGGCGGCCTGCCGCGACCGCTCACGCCCGACGCCACGGAGTCGGTGCGGCAGTGGGCCGAGGGGCAGCTTGAGAAGAAGTGGCACTGGATCGAAGGCGACATCTTGGAATCGCAGCCGACCGCGGCAGACGTTGCCGATCACGGGGAGGACTTTGAATGAAAATCCTAATCATCTGCCCGCAGGCGGTCGCGCCTGCGTGGCAGCGGACGGTGGAACAGTCCGGTGCCGGGTTGCTGTCGGCGTGGAATCATCAGACCGCCGCCGCCTTGTGGCTCACGCAGCGGGAACGCGGCGGGCTGTTGGGCATGGATATGGGAACGGGCAAGAGTTTCACCGCGCTCTTGGCCCTCGGCCTCGCCGGTGTCCGGTGCTTTTTCGTGAACCTGTCCCGCGGGCCGTCAAAGGCACGAGCCGAGCGGCTCAAGCAGGCGGCCCTCGCGGCGGGGCGGCAGCCGCTGGTGGTGGTCTGCAACTACGAGGCGGTCTGGCGCGGCGATTTTGGGAAGGCGGTGGAGGCAACGCAGTGGGACGCGATCATTCTGGACGAGTCGCATCGGATCAAATCCCCCGGCGGCACGGCATCGCGGTGGCTGGCCAGACTTGCATCGAAGCAGCCGCAGGCCACGCGGCTGTGCCTGACCGGTACGCCGATGCCGCACAGCCCGCTCGACCTCTACGGGCAGTTCCGGTTCCTCGACCCGCAGGTGTTCGGCACCTCGTACACGCGGATGCGGGCGCGGTACGCCGAGTGCGATCCGCGGTTCCCGAGCAAGGTCCGCAAGTGGCGGAACCAAGACGAACTGGCCGCGAAGCTGAACGAACACTCGTGGCGGGTCACGGCCGACGAGGTGCTTGACCTTCCCGAAGCCATTCACGAAACGGTGCCGGTGGAGTTGTCGGCCGCGGTGCGGAAATTCTACTGGCAGCTTGAGAAGGAGATGACTGCCGAGATCGCCGCTGGCACGGTCACGGCCGCGAACGCCTTGACCAAGCTGTTGCGGCTGGCACAGGCCACAGGCGGTTACTGCCGCGTGGACGATGGCGGCGTCGTGCCAATTGACGGCACGCCCGCGAAGCGGATGGCACTGGCAGACCGGCTGGAGGACTTGGCCGCGACCGAGCCGGTGGTCGTGTTCGCACGGTTCCGCACCGACCTTGATGACATCGCGGCGGTGGCCCGCGAACTCGGCCGTGAGTACGCGGAGGTGAGCGGCGAACGAAAAGACTTGGAGCGGTGGCAGGCAGGCGACGCCACGATCCTCGGCGTGCAGATGCAGAGCGGAGGCGTGGGCATCGACTGCTCGCGTGCCGCCTACGCGTTCTACTACAGCCTTGGCTACAGCCTCGGCGACTATGAGCAGAGTCTGGCCCGCCTACGGCGACCGGGACAGACGCGATGCGTTCGGTACTACCACCTTGTGTGCGAAGGCACGGTGGACGAACAGGTGTACGCGGCACTTCGTGAGCGTCGAAGCGTTGTCGAAGCAGTGCTGCAACAGTTGTCGCCGCGGAAGGAGCGTGTGGCGTGACTTTCTGTGACAGGATATTGCCCAACACACGAAGCGAGGACCAGCGTGAAAGGCGTTTTGACCATCCAGATGCGATTCGCGGCGACGGTCCAGAGTTGATCTGCTGCGGACACTTCGACGGCCATGACGTCTACCGCAGGCTCGACGTTGACCTCTACGTGCTTGTCTACGCGAACGACAAGGACGCGGTGTTTGAGGTGTTCGGCTCCAAAGCGAATCGCATGATCGCAGAGGCTGGCAACGACATTGGATGGGGTACGGCGCGTGCGATCAAAAAGGCAAGGGAATGCGTTCGCGGAGAACTTGACGAACTCATCATCCACCTGCGGGACGTTGTGATGAACTTGCCAGACGAAGGACATAACGGTTGGTGCCGCCGGGCCGTGGATTCTTGTTGCGAGGCGGCTGACTGGTTGGAGTTGCTCAGAATAGGAGTAGGAGTATGAGCGTGGATTTGAAGGACGTCGCCGACGGCCAGCGGCTGTCGAGACTGTTGGAGCGGGTGGCCGAGTTGCAAGCCGAGAAGGATCGGATCGCCGCCGAGGCGAAGCGGATCAACAAGGCTCTCGACGATGCCGAGCAGATGGCCGTCGAAGTGCTTGCCGCATCCGGTCTCGACGGCGTGCGGGCCGGTGGCAAGAGTTGGTTCACGCAGGAGTGGTTCAGCGTGTCGGTGCCTGCTGACAACCGGGACAAGGTGCTGGAGATCGCCCGCCGCGAATGCCCCGAATACATCGCGGTGAACGCGGCACAGTTGAAGGCGTGGCTCAAGGAACACCGGCAGGAAGGCAGCGAGTCGCTCGCAGCTGGAACGCCGTTCGATGGGCTGGTGAACGAGTACCGTGAGGTGCGGCTGTCGCACCGCACGCTGGGTTGATTGTTTGGGTACGTTTGGTTTCTATTCCTCAACTTGAAAGGCAAGGTGGCTGATGGCTCCTACCGGCGAACTCATCACGGGTGCGGCCGAGAGCAAGTTTCTCGCGCTGCGGCCCGACTCGGATGTGCGTGAGGCGTTGATGGCGAATCTGGGACCGGGCGAGACGCTGCTGGCGTCCGACCTGCCCCGCGTCTCTACGCCCGCGGGCGGCGGCAAGGTGTGGTCGTGGACGGACAGCGGCAACAACGAGCAGTCCGCGAAGTCGATCGACGGCATCCTCGTCTACTACGGCGTGCGTGGCACGCTGTGGGGCAGCGAGGAGCCGCAGGGCAAAACCAGCCCGGTGCTGGTGTCGTACGATCTGATGACCGCGGTTCGCGTCAACGAGGACATCGGCGACCTCGACGCGGAGGTGCTGGAGTCGTGCCGCACGGGTGATCGCACCTACGACTGGACGCGCTTGCCGTACAACCAGTACGGAACCAGCAAGTCCGGTCGCGGCAAGCGGTGCAAGGAGTCTCGCCTGCTGGCGATCCTCCGTGCCGACGAGGCGTGGCCGCTGCTCGTGACGGCGGGGCCGGGAAGCCTCAAGACCGTGACCCCGTTCGTGAAGCGGCTGTCGGTGCCGCACTACCGTGCGGTGGTCAGCCTGACGCTCGACCGGGTCGAGAACGCGGGAGGCCAGCCCTACTCGCAGATCGTTCCGAAGTTCGTCGGTTCGATCACGAAGGACGAGGGCGACATCGTGCGGCGGCTCTACACCGAGCCGCTGTCTCGCGTCGCCACGCAGATCGACGTACCGCAGGATGCGGCGTAGTCAGGGATCGGCTCGTCGGTCTATTGCCTCCCCGCCGCGTGGAGACGCGGCGGGGAGGTTTCTCACACACAACTTTTCACGGAGGTTTCGATGAGCGTCAACACGCTCGCGGCGAGTTACTGCCGCCTCGGCTGGCATCTGGTTCCGCTCTACGGCGTGGTCGAGCCCGAAGTCTGTACGTGCGTCAAGGGCAGCGACTGCGGCACGCCCGGGAAGCATCCCAGCGGCGGCAACGCATGGCATCTGTCGGCGACGAACGACGAAGAAGAAGTGCTGTCGTGGTTCGACGGCCCGCGGCCCGTGAACGTCGGCCTGCTGCTCGGCCCGAAGTCCGGCGTCATCGACGTCGAACTCGACGGCGAGGAGGCCAAGGCCGCATGGAACGAACTCGGCCTCGGTGAAATCTGGACGCCCACCTACCAAGCTGGCCGCGGGCCGCATCGGCTGTTCCGCTGGCGGGAGGATTTGCCCGCCGTCGCCGTCAGGAAGGTGCTGGGGATTGAGGTGCGGATCGGCAACGGTGGCAAGGCGGCACAGTCGGTGATCCCGCCATCGACGCACCACACCGGCGTCACCTACCAATGGGTGCCGGGAATGTCTCCTGACGAGGTGGAGTTGCAGCCGCTTCCCGAACGGCTGCTGAACCTGCTCTGGAACGACGATGGCAGCGGGCAGACGCGGTGCATCTCACGGTCGCCAGCACGCGAGGTGCTGCACCGTCCGGTCGCCAGTGGTGGCCGGAACAACGAGTTGTATCGGTTCGCGGTGTCGGAGGCGTTTCGGGCTGGGCCGAACCTCGACAACGAACGGGAGCAGCAAGACCTCCTGCTGAAAATCCGAGCGGTGAACTCGGTGCAGTGCAAGCCGCCGATGGACGATGCCGAGTGCGTGGCGATCTACCGTTCCGCCATCGGGTTCGTTCGCAAGAATCGGGCGGCGGGTGTGACCGCGGACGCGGCGATGGTCGCCGCCGAGACGGCGGTTGCGCCGACCGCGGTGACGGCGGCACGGCAACCGGGCCTGACGCCGACCGGCTGGCAGCGGGTGTTTACGGAGATCGGGCTGTCGTTCGGGCCGATCGTCCCCGACGCCGACTCGGACCCCGAGTGGGGACCGGGCGAGTGGGGCTTGACCGTGATTCACTCGGACCCGATTGAGTACCGGCTGCACGTTCCTCACTGGCGGGAGTTGACCGCCGACGGCACCGGCAACGTGACGCTGTCGGTCGACCAGTATTGCTCTGCGACGAAGGTCGCTCGTGCGGTGCTGGCGGCGACGGGCCGCGTGATGCTCGACGATGACCCGAAGCGGTGGCGGCAGATTTGGGACGGCGGCTACAAGGTCCGCGACAACGTCTCGGCGGGCGATCGGGCAACGAAGCGGACGGCCCGCGGCGTGAAGGCAAAGCTGCTGGACAACGCGGGGCAGGAGTGGCCGGGAGCGTCGAGCCTGCGGTACGTGCTTCTGGCCTCGTGGCTTTATGACCGGCTGGCGCAGGCATCGCAGCCGTCGGACGATGACATTCCCGACCCGACCGGGCGGGCGGCGTGGCGGGCCGACGGCACGCTGTGGTTCAGTTGGGGGAAAATCTGGGAGGACATCGAACGCCAGCACCGCGTCGAGACCGGCGAGCGGCTTGCGGTGAAGAAGCGTTTATTGGCCCGTATGGGGGCCGATGCCGATTTCCGGCATGCGGAACACCGGCATCTCGGTGGAGCCCGCAAATCGTACGTGGTGTGGTCTAGGAGGGAGTTCGCCGTGCTGGAGGACATGGCGGCGACGCTCACCACCGCGCCGCCGTCTGTCGGGAATACGCCCTAGTTATATGGGAAAATCAAACATGCCCTCCGAGGCTTCGCCGCAACTCGTTTTCCCGGCAAGGTGCGTTTCGTACTTGAAAACAAGGCGAAAACGTGCCGGGGAAATTGCCGGGAAAATTATTTTCGCCGACGTTATTCGGTCGTTTTCGGTCACTTGAAGGGATCAAATTGCCCATCTTACGGGCGGTGGTCCCCCACTGGAGGGGTCGTGCAAATCGCCAGACTGATCGGTGCCGCCGGGAGCGGCAAGACCACCGAACTGCTGCGGATCATGGAGGCGGCGTTGCCCAAGCTGGGCGGCGATCCCCTCCGTCTCGGCTTCGCCAGCTTCACGCGGGCGGCCCGTGCCGAGGCGGTTGCCCGTGCGGCCGCGGCGTGGAACGTGCCGCCGTCGCTGCTCGACGGCGACGGGTGGTTTCGGACGGTTCACTCCACGGCCAAGCGGTGCCTCGGCGTCGGGCCGGGGCAACTCGTTGGCGACGGCACCGCGGACGCCGAGTGGATCAGCAACGCCATCGGCGTGCGAATCTCGACCAGCATCGACGAGGACACGGGGCGGCAGAAGTTCATCGGCGGGCAGGCCGGTGCGTCGCTGGAAGCGTGGAGCCTCGCGAGGGCGATGCTGATGCCGCTCGACGAGGTCGTGCGGCGGATGCGGCGGCTTGACGATGAGGTGCCTGACTACGCGGCGGTTGTTCGGTTAGCCGAACGCTACGAGATCGCCAAGCGGGTCGAGGACCGGCTGGACTTCTCCGACCTGCTGCTGCGGTTCGCCGGATTTCGGTTCGACCCGGTTGGTGGCGTGACGCGGACCGAGCCGGAAGGCACGCTGCCCAACGTATCGGCGTGGCTGTTCGACGAGCAGCAGGATGCGTCGCCGCTGCTGGACGCTGCCTGCAAGCGGCTCGTGTCTGCACCGACCGTGAAGTGGTGCTACGTGGTGGGCGATCCCTTCCAAGCGATCTTCGGATTCGCTGGCTCGTCCGCGGAGTGTTTCCTCGGCTGGCCCGCGGAGAAGGAGCGGATCATGCCCAAGTCGTACCGCTGCCCGAAGCCGATCCTCGACCTCGGCGAGCGGTGCCTGCGGCGAATGTACCGCGGGTACTTCGACCGCAAGGTGGCCCCGGCCGACCATGACGGTCGAATCTTCGACACGGAGGTCGAGGTTCCGATGGCGGCGGCACGCCCCGACGAGGAGTGGCTGTTCATCGCACGCACCAACTACGAGGCAAATCGCCTCTACGCCGCGCTACACGCTTCCGGCAAGCCCGCACGGTGGGTCTCGCAGAAACAAGGGGCGACGGTTCGCGGCACGGGGCTCGCCGCCCTCTACGCACTGGAGAAAGGGCAGCACGTAAGCGGCAGCGAGTGGGCGCGTGCGGTCGAATTGTTGCCGTGCCAAAACAAAGCCAAGGAGCCGATGCTTGACCGCGGCGTGAAAACGGGCTGGGCCAAGAAGCACGCGGACGAGTGGGACGTCATCTTCGCCGACGATCTGCCGAAGGTTGGGGCGACCGGCACGCTCGTGGAGCAGATTCGCAGCGGCCGGTGGTGCGGCCTCGTGGACCGCGGCGAGGAGTGGCGGCGGCACGCCGAGCGATGGGGGCCGCGGCTTGTGGCCGAGACGAAGATTCGCGTCGGCACGGTGCATTCGGTCAAGGGCATGGAGGCCGACAACGTGGCACTGCTCACGACGATCGGCAAGCGGGTCGAGCAAGGCCGCGACGATTGCCACGACCAGCACGACGAGGAGTGCCGGATTGCCTACGTCGGCGTGACGCGGGCGCGGCGAAACCTGTACGTGGTCAACGAAGGTCGGCACGGCAAGCCGGTGCCGAGGATGGAGGTGCTGTGATACCAGAAGATTTTGCGTTCCTGTGGAAAATCACCGACTGCCACGAACGACTGTGCGCAACGCTCAAGGAGCTTGAGGCCGATTGCGGCGACGGCGAGATCGGGCAGGCGACCAAGCAGCATCTTGCCAACCAGCGGACGCAGCTTCGAAGCTTGATCTATTCGCTCCTGCACGGCGGCGAACCGCCCGTCGATTTGCCCGACAACTGGGAGAGCAAGTCGTGATCGTCTTTCACCCGTTCTCCGAACCGTGCGACCGGTGCAACGCACGGTCGTGGGAAGTCATCGGCGAGTTCGTCCCCCGCAAGGGCAGGCCGCAGGACGTTGTCGAGTGTGCGTTCTGCGGCGTGCGGCTGCGGGTCGAGCAGCAAGGCCGGTCGGCTATGTCGGAGCCGCTTGTGGACACCGGGGAGTTCCGGTTCCAGCACGGTCGGTTCAAGGGGCTCACGTTTGCCGAGGTGGATGCGGAGCCGAACGGACGGCGGTATCTGGAGATCATGCAGGGATCGAACGAAAAGCTGCGGGAACGCATCACGAAATACCTGACACACGCGGCGTCCTCCGCGTAGCGGCCTCTGCATCGTCGGCCGCATGGACCGCCAAACCGTGAGAGGCGTCGTATCCACGGTCTAGCCATCATGGCTTCACTCCTCCGTCGCCCCGCCCCGGCTCACCCCGGGGCGGGGCGATTCTTTGCCTTGACAGTTCTGGTCAGGTGGCGGCATGAGTGTCGCCGCACTGGCACGAAAAATGCAGGGTCACAACGACCTGCTGGCTCCCGATGAAAACCCGTTCTCGACCAACAAGGTCACCGGGTGGTCGCTCAACTTCCCGATCATCGGCACCTGCACGCCGACGCCGGTCTGCTCCGACACCTGCTACTTCGCACGCGGGCCGTCAACGTGGCCCGCCAGCCTTGCCAAGCAGCACCGGTTGCTGAACTCGCTGCGGTTCGACCCGGCCTCGCTTGCGGCCAAGATCGTGCGGTGGGCCAAGTACCACCGGCTCACGTTCATCCGCTGGTGCGGCGGCGGCGACCTCGTGGACGAGACGCCTGCCTGCATCGACGCCGTGGCGACCGCCCTGCCCGACGTACCGCAGTGGGTCGTGAGCCGCAAGCCAGAGATCGCCGCGACGATCACGCCGCGGCCGAACGTCTACCTTCACCTGTCCGTTGACAAAAGTTCGTGGGACAGGCTGGATCGGTTCCGCGTGCTAGCACCGCCAGCACTGCAATGGTTCCACTCGTACCAGTGCGACCGCGGCGAGGTGCCGCAGGAAGGCGTTGCGCCGGTCGTGTTTCGAGACGGATATGATCTTGACGGATCGCCCCCCGTGGATAACGATTGCCCCCTCAACACGAACGAGTCGATTGTTCGGGTATGCGAATCGTGTCGCCGCTGCTTCAGCGGCGAGGCTGTGCGAAGGGCAAAGGAATGCCACGCGAATCAACCATCGTCGCCGCGATTGTTCGGGTAGCCGAATCGCTGGGCTGGAAGCCCATCAAGATTCACGGCGGCCCGTACCAGCTTGCGGGCCTCCCCGACCTTCTGTGCCTGCGCAAGGGCCACGCCGTCTGGCTGGAGGTCAAGCAACCGGGAAAGCAGCCGACCGAAATTCAACGCCGCCGGATGAACGAACTGGAAACCAAAGGCGGCACACCGTGTCACGTTGTCACCAGCAAGGAGGAAGCCAGTGCGTGTCTACGAACTCATGCGGAGGGTTTCGGTTGGGCCTCTGACGATCCGCCTGTGGATCGACGCCGACGACGGTCTGTGTGAGCAGTGCGAGGAACACGCCGACGAGGTTGCCCTCTGTGCCGCGACGCTCGCGGACGAGGAGGACGATCCGATGGTGCTGGCCGAGAAGTTGGCAAACACGCTGCGTGGTCTGAACGCAGTCGAGGTGTTGGATTCAAACGGCAACGGAGGGCTGGTGTATCCAGAGTGGCCGTGACTGTCGAGCAACTGTGCTGCGTGTGTTTCGGGATCGTCTTGCAGACGCTCACGTTCGCACTCGGAATTTTCGTTGGTGCATCCCTGCGAAGGAAGGAGCCTTCGATTGAACCACCGTCGTGCCAGCAAAGAGCCACCGGCTCCAAGTGTGCTAGATGAACTGCTCTCGCTTGCGTCGCTCCGAAGCTCGCCGTGGGTGCTGGAGCGAATCCGCGAGTTGAAGTTGGAAGGTCGGCTCGTCAAAGGCTGGACGCCGCCGGTCGTGTCGATGCAGACCGTTCCGAAAAACACTTGACGGCCTGCGTACCGTGGCACCCATGCGGCCGCACTCCGCGGCCCGCGTACCGGAGAACGTGCTATGCGATTCGCTCTTGTGATCCTGCTCCTGCTGTGCGGTGCGGCCTCGGCCGACACCACGTACAACGTGACGGCTCGACGCATCGTGATCGGCTCGGCACAAGCCGACGCCGACGAGATGGCTCGCACCGGCATCCTGCGGCACTGCGGCCGCAACGGCGGCCGCCGGGAAGGCATCGGCTTCAGCACCGCTGGCCCCGACGAGGCGTGCCGTAACTGCTGCTACTACGGCCGCTACCGCATCGTCGAGCGGGGCGTCGCCTACTCGCCGGTTCGCCGCGGGTGGTTCGCCGTGATCCGGTACGCGGAGTGATCCATGAGCGTTGAACCGTGGCTGCTGCACTCGCTGAACGGCGTGCCGCGTGAATACGCGGTAGACGTCGGTGCCAACGTCGGCTCGTGGACGAGGATGCTGGCCGCGGAGTTCAAGCTCGTTACGGCAGTCGAGGCCGATGAGCGGGCATACGCCACGCTCACGGCCTCGCTGCCGAGCAACGCGATCGCACTGCACCGGGCGGTCTGCGACCGCGTGGCAGAGATGACGCTGTACCGCAGGCCGTCCGCGGAGCAATCGTCGCTGCTGGAGATTCACCCTATCGGTGCTGGCGGCGGCGGCGATGCCCCGGTCGTTGATGTCACAACAGTCCGCGGCGTGACGCTGGACTCCATCTGCCCGATCGGCGCGGACTTCGTGAAGATCGACGTCGAGGGTGCCGAGGTCGCCGTGCTGGCGGCGGCGACGAAGTCCATCTGGACGAAGGCGACGTTCCTCGTGGAGTGCCACGACACGTTTGCCGCCGTGACGCGCTGCCTTGAGCTGCTTGGCAAGGCCGTCGAGCGGGTGCCGCATCCGTATCAGTCGCACCCGGGCCACTGCTGGGCCATCGGGAGGCCGCGATGATCCTCGTCACCGAGGCATACGAGCCGCCCGATGACCAGAGACGCGGCGAACTTGCGGAGTGCCGCGAGGCGAACAAGTCGCTGGGCGTGTTCGACGAGGGGTTTTCGCTGGACGCCGCCCCGCACCGGCTGCGCTTTGGCGACGTCTTTGGGCAGTGTGCCGAACGGTGGCCGGGTCGCATCTGCGTTCTCGCCAACGCAGACATTCGCTTCGACGAGTCGGCCGCCCTGCTGCCACGCATCGTGCGGCGGGGAAGCCTCGTGACGCTGACGCGGTGGGAGTCCGACGCGACGCCGAGGATGATCGGCCACCTGCACGATGACCGCTTCTATTCCGGTTCGCAGGACGTATGGGCGTTTATCGGCGGCGACCTCGTCGGCATCGGCAACACCATACCGCTGGGCTACGTGGGCTGCGACCAAGCGATCGTCGGCGAGGCGATGCGGGCTGGCGTTGCTGTTGTGAACCCCGCGCTGTCGATCAAGGCGCGTCACGTTCACGCGGTTCCCGCACCACTGACGGGCAGGCCGTGCGTCGCCGGTCTGTACGGCTATCCCGAACTCACGACGCTGCACACGACGGGCAACTGCATCGCACACGCTTGGCCGCGAGAAGCAAAGAATGATCGTCACGCATGACGAGCGTGAGCGGCACCGTCCCGACACGCTGCTGCCACCCGATCCAGAGTTCGCGGACAGCTACGCCGCCGCGGTCGAGCGTGGCAGGCTTGCGGCCGCGAATGCCAGCGTGACGTTCGTGGCGATCTGCCGCAACGCGATGCCGTGGCTTCACCAGACGCTTGGCCTCGTGGAGGAAACCGGCTCGCTGTTCAAGTCGTGGTCGGCGTTCATATTTGAGAACGACTCGACGGACGGCACGAAGGACGTCCTCGCGGCGTGGCACGACGGCACGCAACGCTACGCCAGCATCGGCGACAACGGCAGGCCGCACCTCAATTTCACGACCGACCCGATGCGGACGCACGCACTGGCCGAGTACCGGGCAACGTGTCAGGAGTTCGTGAAGTCACGCGACCCGGTGGACTACGTGATCGTGTTCGACACCGACCCGTGGGGCGGCTGGAGCCTGCCGGGAGTCTTGCACTCGGTGGCGTGGTTGGAGGCCGAGGCCGATTGGTACGGGCTCGCGGCCTACTCGTGGTGCGAGTGGGGGCGGCCGATGTTTTCGGCCCCGACGCCTGCCCACTACGACGCATTCGCGGCCCGCAAAAACCACTGGCGGCAGCGGGATCAGTGGTGGTTTCATCTCTGGCATCCACCCGTCGGCGGCTCGCCGGTCGAGTTCAACTCGGCGTTCGGTCAGCTTGCGATTTACCGGGCAAGCAGCTTCGTCGGTGGCACGTACACGGGCGAGGATTGCGAACACGTTTGCTTTCACCGGACGATCCAGCGACGGGCCACGCTAGACGGCGACCGGCCGTTTCGGTTTGGCGTGAACCCGGCGATGCGGGTGGTCTCGTTCTGGACGCCAGACGAGGTGAAGCGTGCCGAGGGGTGACACGGCCGCCATCTGCGTCGCGGCGTTTCGCACGGACTGGCTCGCGCATGTCCCGATGCGTGACCTGTGCGACCGCTATTCGGTCAGCCGGGACCAAGTCGTGCGGCTGCGTGACTACTGGAGCCTTCCAAAGCGGCACGACCGGTCGCTTCGCCGCGTGCCAGACAGGATGCCCGAACCGGACGCCGCCGAGATCGCGGCCAGCGAGGCGTCGCTTTCGCTGGCCCCGGCGATCGCCGTGCGAGTTACGTGCGTCCAGATTTCGTGGAGCGACGCCGTGCGGGCCGAGCGGCAGGTGACGCGGGCAACGCCGTTCACGCTGCGGCAGGTCGATGTTCCCGACGTTTTGCGGGATGACATCGACGGGGAGTCTGCAAGTGCATGGGGGTGAACTGCCACGCTAGACGGTAGGAGGACCGCCATGCCAGCCTACGAGATGACCCCCGAAGAGCAGTTGCAGTACGGCGACGCCCTGACGATCTGGCAGAAGCTGGCCCTCATACAAGCATGGGCTCCGCTGCTGACGTTTGCGCAGCGGTACATCAATTCCATTGACCCGTTCGCGAAAGCAGTCGTGGTATCGGAGTGCGCGGAATGGCTCGCAGCAAAGACGGACAGCGGCGTAGACGACGAACTGGTGAAGCACCTCGCCGCCGTTCTCAAGACCCGCGAGGGCGAGCAGCTCGTGCGGTGGGTGGTCGCAAAGGTAGAGGGAATGAAGGCGTGAATGACGGCTATCGCATCGCTGCCGTGGCTGCTGCGGCTGCTTTACTCGCTGCTCCCCACTGGTCGCGGATCGCGGCAGTGTCGCGTCGTGCGCTGGAAGCCGCAGTGGCGAAGGCCGGACTCATCGCACGGGTCGCCGCCGCCGCCCTGCTGATTGCCGCGGCGTGGGGGAAGGTGCCGCTGCCAAACTTCTCCGCGCCAGCCGTCACGGCAGTCGAGGTCGAGACGCCGAGCGAGCAAATGAAGCAGGTCGTGGCACCGATCGCCGCGGCGATGAAGGACGCGAACGCCGTGGACCGTGCCTTGTGGGCGCAGGTGTGGACGAAGGCGGCCGTCGTGGTCGCCGGTGACGCCGTGGCAAGCGAGGTTGTGTTCACCGATACGAAGTCGCTGCGGGCGTTCACGGTCATCGCCATCGACATCGCGTGGCGGCGGATCGGCCAGAATCAACCGGGCAAGTATGTCGGCCTGCGGGAGGCCACCGAGGCGGCGTTCGCCAGCGTGATCGGCATGAACGAAGTGCCGGTCACGAAGGACGTTCGCACGCGGTACGCGGAACTCTGCAAGGCGATCGCGTGGGCAGGCGTCGGCAAAGGGTGACCTATGGCCGACTTCGTGCCGCTGTTCGGATACCAACCTGACCGCGAAGGGACCGACGCGTTCCTCGCCAGCCTGCCTCGTCCGACGCTTACGCAGGCTGGCCCCGACCTCGTCCTCGACGAGAGCCGTGACGTTTTTCTTGGCGACTACCTGCTGCGGTGCGACCCACGGTGGACGCGAGGCGGGCAGAAGATCGGCTCGTGCGTTGGCTGGGGCTGGAGCCTTTCGTGCGACATACTCGCGGCCTGCGACATCGTTCTGCGAGGCGAGGCCGAGACATACGGCGGGCGAGTGCTGGAGGCCAGCGTGTATGCGTTCTCGCGCGTCGAGGTTCGCGGGTCGCGGAATCTAGGAGGCGATGGATCGTACGGCGGCGCGGCCGCGAAGGCGGTCACGAAGTACGGCACGCTGCACTACGGAATCGACTACGGCAGTGGCGATCGGTTCATCGACAACAGCGGCCTGCGAGAGAAGGAGTGGGGCCGCGACGGCGTCCCCGATCGCTTGGAGTCCCACGCTGCCAAGCACAAGGTGTCAAGCGTCGCACTCGTCGCCACGTTCGAGCAGGCCGCGAAGGCGATCCAGAACGGGTATCCGGTTGCCGTCTGCTCAATGCGCGGCTTTTCCATGACGCTCCGCGATGGCGGCTACCTCACGCCGATGGGCCAGTGGGCTCATTGCATGATGTTCGCAGGCGTGCGGTGGAAACCACGCCCCGCCCTGCTCTGCGTGAACAGTTGGGCGGACTGCTACTCAGGCGACGTTGACAAGACACTGCCAGTGCAGTTTCAGCGGTCTGCCGGATGGGTTGAAGCCGGCGTCTGCACGTCCATGCTGTCTGGAGAGGACTCATTCGCCCTCTCTGGGTACGCGGGATTCCCGCCTCGCACGCTGCCCGACTGGACCGGAGGTGTGCTGTGAGGTGGATCGTCGTTTTCGTTCTTGCGTTCGCCGGATGCGTGGCGTCGCTACCGCGTGATGACAGCGTGACCGCGGACCTTGCGTGTGAGACGGCCCGCGAGCTTGTGAAGCTGCGGCAGTCGATCCGCCCTGCCCCGGCGAAGGTCTGCACCAACTGCGACGGCACCGGAAAGATCGGCGATGGACGGGTTGTCATGACCTGCCCCGTGTGCAAAGGAACCGGGAAGCCATGACGTTCGACGAAGCACGCGAGGCAATCTGGAAGTCGTTGCCGCCCATCCGCAAGCGATTCGCTGGCCGGAAGGCGGTTGACGATATTGCCATGCTTGCCGTCGAGAACTGGCAGGACGAATACGTGCGAGCGTGCAAGGACGAGGAGCAGCGGAACGTCTACGCGAAGGCGTTGGTGCTGCAAATCAAGCGGACGCACCAGCCCATTAGCGGCCACAACGCGAAGGAGTACGGAATCCTGTGGGCGATGATCTTGCAAGCTGTCGCCGTCGCCGTTGTGCAGTGGCTCGTCCAGTGGTGGCTGGAGCGGCGAGCGAATCGTGTTTTGCTGGCAGGCTGGAAGGAGCAGCTTCGATGACCGACGAGGTGAAGGCGACGTTCTCCAACATCCTTGAACGCTGGGGGTTTCCGGTGCTGGTGGCGATCGCGGCCGGGTGGATTCTTCGCAACGATGTCCTGCTTCCACTCGTCGAGGAGCATCGCTCGTTCGTAAAGCAGCTTGGCGAGACGCAGCGGGAAATCAGTCAGGCGATCACAGAGCAGACGCGGCTCCTGTACGCGTTGCAGCCGCGGCCGATGACCGAGCCAGTGAAGGGGGCGAACTGATGGCAACCTACGAGCAGCTTCCCGGCACGTTGAACCTGTCGTTCCGGCGGGCCGATGCCGTCAGCACCGAAATTGATTTCAGCCCGATCAGCCTCACCGGCTACACGATGGCGGCAACGATCGCCTCGCTTGTCGGTGGCGTCACGGTCGCCGCGATGACAACCGCGATGGTGGACGCCGCGGCGGGGCGGGTGAACATCGGGCTGACAGGCGATCAGACCTCCGTGCTGCCACTTGGCACGTATCGCTGGACGATGACGGCCGATGACGGCACGGCCCGACGCACCTACCTCGTTGGCATGGTTGAGGTGAGCGGCTGATGGGCATTTCTGTCTCCACGACGAACCAGCAGATCACGGCGACCGTCAACGACGGCGGTGTCGCGGCGGCGGTGTCGCAAGGCACTGCGGTGTCAGCGACCGTGACGGCGGGGTTCGGGGCAACCGGGCCAGCGGGGCCAGCGGGCAGTCAAGGACCGGCGGGACCGGCCGGTCCCGCGGGTGGTCAAGGACCGGCCGGTGATACCGGGCCAGCCGGTAACGCCGCAACGATTACGGTCGGGGCGGTGACAACGGGTGCCGCTGGAACTTCGGCGAGCGTCGTGAACTCTGGTTCTAGTTCGGCAGCCGTTCTAGATTTCACGATCCCCGCTGGCGCGACTGGAGCGACCGGCTCGTCTGGCGTCATTGGCGTGAGTGCTCCGCTGACCAATAGCGGAACAGAGTCGGCGGCATCGCTGGGGTTGAATTACGGCGCAGGGCTGGGCGTGTATCAAGGTGCGCTCATCGTGTTCGGCGTGTCGCAATCCAGCGTTACGGGTCTGACGGACGCTCTCGCGCTGAAGGCTGCCGCAGTCCATTCCCACGGCAGCATCACGAGTTCCGGTGCGATCGGCTCGACATCCGGCCGCATCGTGGTGACCGGAGCAAGCGGCGTCCTCACGACGGCCACGACGATTTCCGCAGCGACGCAGGTGAGCGGTCTGGCGACGGTTGCCACCTCGGGAAGCGCGAGCGACTTGGGGTCGGGAACGATTCCTGTTGCTCGCCTTCCGCTGGCGACAACTACGACGGCAGGGGCAATCATCGTCGGCTCGGGCCTGTCTGTTGCGAGCGGCACCGTATCCGCTGCCGTGACCAGCGTGGCGGGCCGCACGGGAGCAATCACGCTCACGACGAGCGACGTTTCAGGTCTTGGCACGCTTGCGACGCAGAGCGGCACGTTCTCTGGCACCAGCAGCGGCACGAACACTGGCGACCAGACGATCACGCTCACGGGCGACGTTACCGGCAGCGGCACCGGCTCGTTCGCGGCGACACTGTCGGCGACCGGCGTGACGGCAGGAACCTACACGAGCGTAACTGTGGACGCGAAGGGCCGCGTCACCGCTGGCAGTTCGCCTGCCGTCGCGTACTCGTCGCTTTCTGGCATCCCGTCCACGTTCGCCCCGTCGGCCCATACTCATCCGCTCTCGGACCTTTCGCAATCCGGCGCGACGACGAATCAAGTGCCGCAGTGGAACGGCTCTGCGTGGGTTCCGGCGACTGTCTCTGGTGGTGGCGGCGGCGGATCGACGACCGATGCCAGTCAACTAACCTCGGGTACGCTGAACGACGCCCGCCTTTCGTTCGTGCCGCTGCATCCGTTTCTTTTGATGGGAGGCTGACCCGTGCCGCAGGCATACAAAGTTCTCGGACAGGTGAACCCAAACTCGACAAACGAGGCGACGCTCTACACGGTCCCCGCGTCCACGAGTGCCGTCGTATCGTCGCTCGTGGTCGCCAACCTCGCCGCGTCCAGCACGACCTACCGCATCGCGGTGCGACCCGCTGGTGAGTCGCTTGTCGGCAAGCACTACGTCGCGCTGGACGTATCGCTGCCAGCCAACGACTCGACCATCCTGACGCTGGGCGCCACGCTCGCGGCGACGGACGTTGTCACGGTTCGGGCGGGCAATACCAACGTCGCGTTCTCGGCTTACGGGGTCGAGATAACGTGAGCATCAAAACGGCGGCTACATCGCTGGCAAGCAGAAGCGACCTGCGGCAGCCGATTGACCGGACGGTCCGCGTGCTGGTCGTTGGCGGTGGCGGCCCCGGTGGGTTGTCGGGCATCCGCCCCGCAGGCGGTGGTGGCGGCGGCGGCGTGATTGATACCACGCTCGTGGTCCAGCTCAACACGGCCTTCACCGTGAGCGTGGGCGGCGGAGGTGCCGCTAGCAACACGTCACCGGCTACTGGCACGCTCAGCCGGTTCGGTTCGCTCGCGGCGATCGGTGGCGGCTCGGGCGTCAACGGCAATGTTCTTTCAAGCGGAGCCAGCAGTGGCGGTACGCACACCGGGGCCGCGTACGCTGTTCTCGCGGGCGCGCAGGGAAACATCGGCGGCGCGGGGGCGACCGGTAGTCGCGGAGGCGGTGGCGGCGGCGCTGGGGCCGCAGGCGCGAACGGGGCCACGACAACGGGTGGCAGCGGTGGCAACGGCTTGTCTAGCAGCACACCCGCAGCAACAGCCACCTTTAGTGGCGGCGGCGGCGGTGGCGGGACCGTTGGTGGTTCTGGCGGAACGGGCGGCGGCGGGACGGGCTCAAGCTCCACCGGGCCAGTGAACGCCACGAGCGGCGGCACGAATACCGGTGGGGGAGGCGGCGGAGGTGCTACGAGTGCTGCCACGACCGCTGGCAACGGTGGCTCGGGCATTGTCGTGCTGCGGTTCAATTCAGCACTCCGTATATCAATTGGCGCTGGCCTTGTTTCGACAACGACCACAAGTGGTGGCGACACAATCGTTGAGATCACCGGCGGGACAGCAGACACAGTCAGTTGGAGCTAGCCGTGGCGCACTACGCATTTATTGATGCCAACAACGTCGTGGTCGAAGTTTGTGTCGGCCGCGACGAGGGCGAGATGGGAATCGACTGGGAGGCCTACTACGGCGAGCGGCGTGGCCTGCTCTGTAAGCGGACCTCATACAACACGCTCGGCGGCGTTCATGTGCGCGGCGGCACGCCGTATCGCGGAAACTACGCTGGCATCGGGTACGTGTACCACGCGGACCTCGACGCCTTCATTCCGCCGAAGCCGCACGACGATGCGACCTTGAACACCACGACGTTCAGCTGGGAGTGACCATGCCGCAGCGAATTGCCATGACGAGGACGCCGCGGGCGGAGATCAAGCTGCGACGAGACGCCGCAAGGCCGAACGCCGCGGCGCGCGGCTACTGCGATCCGCGGCACAAGGCGTGGAGGCTCGCCGTGCTGAATCGCGACAACTGGCAGTGCCGCGACTGCGGCCGCATCTGCACGAACCGGCGGCAGGCACACGCCGACCATCTGATCGACGTCGTGGTGCGACCGGACCTCCGCTACGAGGTGGCGAACGGTCAGTGCCTCTGTGCGTCCTGTCACAGTCGCAAGACCCGGGGTGCGTCGAAAAAAACGACCGCGGCCGGTTGACAGGTGTCCTACATAACAGGGGAGGTCCGCGGCGGCGGCAGGCCGCGACCCCCACCCCCTACCCCCGCGATTTTTTTGGCCGCCAACCACTAAAACCAACACGTTCCCCTGCGCGTGCGCCGCCGGGGGTTTTCGGCCCCCCGGCCTCGACCCCCAAAAACGCGATTTCCGGCCCGTAGAAACACCCCCCGTGGAACCGCCCCCATGAAAATCCGCGACCGCATACGCGAGCTACGCCGCGTCCCAGCGAGCGAACTGTTGCCGAACCCGAAGAACTGGCGGACCCACCCCAAGGCGCAAGCCGACGCCCTCCGCGGCGTGCTGGCCGAGGTGGGCATGGCCGACGCGGTGCTGGCCCGCGAACTGCCCGACGGCTCCCTCATGCTGATCGACGGCCACCTCCGAGCCGAGACGGCGGCCGATGCCGCCGTGCCGGTGCTGGTCCTCGACGTCACCGAGGCCGAGGCCGACAAACTTCTTGCCACGCTCGATCCCCTCGCGGCGATGGCTGACTCCGACGCTGCCAAGTTGGACGAACTGCTCCGCAACGTGGACACGGGGAGCGAGGCGTTGCAGCAGATGATGGCGGCGACAGCGTCTCAGGCTGGACTCTACGAGACGCTGTCCGGTGACTCGACAAGCGAGCAGGCCGAGGCCGAGGAATCGGAGAACCCGTACACCGACAAGGTGACGGTGCCGCCCTACGAGATCACCGGGCCGAAGCCAACGCTATCGCAGGTGTACGACGATGAGAAGTGCCAAAAACTTCTCCGAGACATCGACGCAACCGACCTGCCAGAGGATGAGAAAAAGTTCCTTCGTGCCGCTGCCTATCGGCACGTTGTTTTCAACTTCCAAGAGATCGCTAACTTCTACGCTCATTCCGATGCTGACACTCAGCAACTCATGGAGGACAGCGCGTTGGTGATCGTGGATTTTGACAAGGCGATCCAGAATGGGTGGACGAGGCTTGGTCAGGCTCTCGATGCCGTGTACGCAGAGGAGAAGGAGCAGGAAGTTGAAGCGTAAGTTCGCCACGTTCATTCTCACGCACGGCCGTGCTGGCAACGTGCTGTCCTATCACGCGCTCAAGAAGGGCGGGTACACAGGGCAGATTTACTTGCTCGTTGACGATGAGGACAAGCAACTCGACGCCTACATCGAAAAGTACGGAGACGAAGTCATCGTCTTTGACAAGAAGAAGGTGGCCAAGTCAGTCGACGCGTGCGACAACTACGGCAAACGCAACTCCGTCGTGTTCGCCCGCAACTACAACTTCACGATTGCCCGCGAACTCGGGTTGACGCATTTTTGGCAACTCGATGACGACTACCCTCAGTTCGGGTGGGCGATGAACAACGACAGCGACTACATTACGTCGAACGTCGTGACTCGTCGCCTCGATCCAATCATCGCGGCCTGCCTTGACTTTCTTGACGACTCCGGTGCTACCTCTGTCGCCTTCGCCCAAGGAGGCGACTTTATTGGCGGAGGCGACGGACGTTTTGCAAAACTCGCCAAGCAGGGGAAGTTCTCGCGCAAGGCGATGAACAGTTTCTTCTTTCGGGCCGATGCGAACGTGACGTTTCGAGGACGCGTCAATGACGACGTAAATCTTTACGTCGAGTGCGGGCGACGCGGCGAACTGTTCGTGACAATCCCAAGGCTGCGACTCTGGCAACAGCAGACGCAGGCCGAGGCTGGCGGCTGCACAGACATCTATCTGGAGATGGGGACGTATATCAAGTCGTTCTATTCCGTCCTCGTTGCCCCGTCGTGCGTGAAGATCGCTGCTATGGGCAACAAGCACCGGCGGATTCACCACATGGTGCAGTGGAACCGCGCCTGCCCTGTCATTCTCGACGAGAAGTACCGCAAGCCGCGGGTAGCGTGATGCAGGTCGACTACCTCATCGTCGGCTCTGGCCTCACCGGTGCAGTCATCGCGCGCACATTGGCCGACGCAGGACGGGATGTCGTCGTCGTCGATCGCCGCTCGCACGCAGGCGGCAACGTTCACGACCACGCCCATTGTTCTGGTATCCGAATCCACACCTACGGGCCGCACTATTTTCGCACCTCGTGTGACCGCATCTGGGAGTGGGCGAACCGCTTCGGCCAGTTTTACACCTACGAGGCTGCGATCCTGTCTGACATTCGCGGCGACCTTGTGTCGTGGCCTATTCAAGCCGACTACATTCGCAAAAAAGTTGGCGAGGCATGGGAGCCGGAGTTTGTTGGAGACCCTGTCAATCTTGAGCAAGCAGCGTTGTCGTTGATGCCGCGTCAGGTCTACGACAGGTTCGTCAAGGAATACAACGAGAAGCAGTGGGGTGTACCGTGTACGTCGCTCGGCCCCGGCCTGTGTAAGCGGTTTGACGTTCGGACTAACGGAGACGCAAGGCTGACGCCGCACGCAAGGCACCAAGGCATCCCTGTTGATGGCTACGCTGCATGGACTCGCCGCATGTTCGACGGCATCCCGGTCGTGATGAACTACGACTACCTGCAGCGACGCGATGAAATCACGGCACGCAAGTGCCTTGTGTTCACCGGGCCGATTGACGAGTTCTTCGGCTTCGACCTCGGGCGGCTTCAGTATCGAGGCCAAAAGCGTCACCACGAATACCACCCGAACGCGAACTACGTTCAGCGTCGCGGGCAGGTCAACAACCCGCTGCACTTTGGTGGGCCGCACATTCGCACGCTAGAGTGGAAGCACATGATGCAGCCTGACGTTGCCAATCGAATCACAGGCTCAGTCATCACAACCGAGACGCCGTTTTCACCAGAAAACCCTTCCGACTACGAATACCCATTCCCTGACGAAGCAAACGCGAGGCTCTACGAGCGATACCGCAAGCGAGCAGAGAGCATCGAAAACTTGCTGATCGCAGGTCGCCTCGGTGAGTATCGGTACCTTGACATGGATCAGGCCATCGGACGAGCGATGGTGCTGGCAGGAGAACTTGTTGGCAACGTCTGTGGCCCATAACAGCAGGAGCAAACCATGGGCAAACGCGGCCCCGCCCCCGAACCGTCGATCCTCAAATACATTCGCGGCAACCCGAGCAAGGAGACGCTGAACGCAGCGGAGCCGACGCCGGAATTGCTCGACAACCTCGACCCGCCCGAGGAGATCGCGAGCGACGAGCTTGCCGCAAAGAAGTGGCGAAGCTCCGTTCCGATGCTGCGGCGGATGCGGGTGTTCACCGAGGCAGACGTTGACGCATGGGCTATCTACTGTCGTACGTGGGCGAACTGGATGCGGGCCAAGGCGAAGTGCGACCAGTTCGGCCGCGACAACGTCACGATGGAGACCGACCCCAACAGCACGACCGGCAAGCTGCGGATCAAGTGGACGCAGCCTCATACGTGGGCGGTGGACGAGAAAAACCTCGCCACCGACCTGCGGCGGCTCCAGCAGGAGTTCGGCCTGACGCCGAGCAGCAGGTCACAGGTGACGATCCATGACAGCCCAGCAGACGACCCGGTTGCAGCCTTTGTCAAGAAGCGAGGCGGTCGAGCAAGGGCTTGATTTCTACTTCAACACCACGCGGGCTCAACACGCGCTGGAGTTCTTCGGCGGCTGGCTGCGGCACTCCAAGGGCAAGTTCGCTGGCAGGCCGTTCGACCTCCTGCCGTGGCAGTCCGAACTGATCGCTGAACTGTTTGGCTGGCTTCGCGTTGCTGATGACACCCGCCGCTTCCGCGTCGCGTACATCTCGACGGCGAAGAAGCAAGGCAAGTCCACGCTCCTCGCAGGCATCGGCCTCTACCTGCTTGTGATGGACGGCGAGAACGGAGCCGAGGTCTACGGGGCGGCGGCAGACCGCGAGCAGGCGTCGGTGGTCTACCGCGAGGCCGCGAGCATGGTGCGGGCGTCGCCGCAACTGTCCCGCGTGCTGGAGGTCATCGACTCTCGCCGCACGATCGCCTTCCGCAAGGAGGCGTCGTTCTATCGCGTCTTGTCGGCCGATGCGTTCCGAGCGGAAGGATTGAATATCCACGGCCTGCTGTTCGATGAGCTTCACGCACAGAAGGACCGCCGTCTTTGGGATGCCCTTCGCTACGGCGGTGCAGCCCGCGAGCAGCCGCTCCTCTGTTCGATCACAACGGCTGGTTACGACCGCAAGGGCATCTGCTACGAACAGTACCAGTACGCCAAGGCAGTCGCGGCGAACTGGAAGCACGACCCCGCGTTTTTTTCCTGCATCTACGAGAAGCCCGAGGACGCCGATTGGAAAGACCCCGACTGCTGGCCCGACGCGAATCCTTCGTGGGGCGTGACGATCAAGCCCGACGATTTTTCGCAGGACGTCCGCGAAGCGGAGCAGTCGCCGACGAAGCTCAACTCGTTCCTCCGCTACCGGCTCAACACGTGGACCACCTCCGACGTTCGCTGGCTGTCGCCGGAAACGTGGCAGCAGGGGTCGGTGCCGCTCCGCGACTTCGGCACGCGGCCCGTCTACGCGGGCCTCGACCTCGCCACGACCTACGACCTCACGGCCCTCGTGCTGATTTGCCCCGATCCCGAGGACGGCAGCATCGACGTCCTGCCGTTCTTCTGGATTCCCGAAAACAACGCGGTCGAGCGAAGCCAGCGGGACAAGGTGCCGTATCTGGATTGGATACGCGACGGGCAAATCCGCGTGACGGACGGCAACGTGACGGACTACACCGTGCTGCACCGCGACATCGCGGCCATCTGCCAGCAGTATTCCGTGCGGCAGTTGGCGGTGGATTTGAAGTTCAACGGGCAGATGCTCGCCAATATGCTGCAAGGGGACGGGGTCGAAGTGCGAGGATTTCCACAGGGAGGCCGAGCCATGTCGGCACCCGCGAAGTCCCTTGAGAACTTGATCACCAACTCCAAGATTCGCCACGCCGACCATCCCGTGCTGTCGTGGTGTGCTGGCAACGTGGCGGTTCATGAGGACCGCTACGGCAACATCTACCCAAGCAAGGCCAAGTCCACCGAACGCATCGACGGCATTGTTGCGCTGTGTCAGGCGATCGGCTGCTGGATGAACGCCGAGCAGGCACCGGCAAACACGTCTGAGATATTCTTCTTATGATCGCACCGAACCAGCACCGCATCCTGTGGCTCCCCGGCGAGGAGCGGTCGTGGGACGAGGACGGCGGCAGTCGCAGTCCGGCCGGTGTGCGGATCAGTGCCGAGAACGCCACCGCGGTGGCCGCGGTGTTCGCGTGCCTTCGCATCCTTGGCGAGACGGTCGCCAGCCTGCCGCTGCACGTTCTGGAGCGGCTCGACGGCGGCGGCAAGCGGCAGGCCCGCGAGTTGCCGCTGTACCGCAAGCTGCACAGCCAGCCGAATAGCTGGCAGACATCGTTTGAGTGGCGGGAGCAGGCGGTGTTTCATATCGGCCTGTGGGGCGACGCTTTTTCCGAGCTTGTTCCCGGCCCGTCCGGTGCGGTCGATCAGATCGTGCCGCTGCATCCGAGCCGCATGAAGGTCGAGACGATCGAAAACGGGCGGCTGCGGTACACGTACCGCGAGGCAAAGGGTAAGCAGACGATCTACTCCGACGAGCAGATTCTCCATATTCGCGGCCCGTCCGATGACGGCGTGCATGGCATGAGCATCGTTGAGGAGTGTCGCGACGCTATCGCTCTCGCTCGTGCGTGCGAGATTCACGGTGCGAGGTTCTTCGGTGCTGGCGCGCGACCGGGGTTCATCCTCTCGACCGACAACCAACTCAACGCCGATGCCCGTCGCGAGCTTGCGGAGAATTGGAACCGCAAGCACCGCGGCCCGCACAACGCCCACGAAACGGCGGTGATGACCGGCGGACTCAAGCCGTACGAAATCCCCTACGCCAGCAACACCGATTCGCAATTTTTGGAACTGCGGAAATACCAGCTTGAGGAGATCGCACGGCTGTTCCGCGTGCCGATGCACCTGCTCGGCGTGCTGGCTGGGCCATACGGCTCCGTCGAGCAGGCGGGCCTCGACTTCGTGCAGCACACGATCCTGCCGTGGCTGCGGCGTTTTGAGTCGGCGTTCACCCGCGACCTCATGGTGGATGACGCCAGCCGCGACAAGTATCAAATCTCGTTCGACGTTCGCGGCCTCATGCGTGGCGACGCGGCGAGTCGTGCCAGCTACTACCGTGCGTTGTGGGACATCGGCGCATTTTCAACGAACGACATCTTGGAACTGGAAGATCGCAACCCGGTCGAGGGCGGCGACGAGCGGTATCGGCCGCTCAACATGGGAACACTCGGCCAAGACCCGACGGCGACCGACGTTCTGGCCCAGCAGCAACCGGGCAGCGGCATCGACGGGCAGGCGGTCGAGGGCGGCGTGGCGGCTGCGGCAGGTGTTACGGAATCTCTGCCCGAAGCTCCCGCGGCAGAGGTTGCGCCACAGGTCGCCGACGTTTCGCTCAACGGTGCGCAGATCACCGGCCTCATCGCGATCCTGACGCAGATTCCCGCTGGCCTCATCACGAAGGACGGGGCCGCGGCCCTCATCGCGGCGTCGTTCCCGAGCATCTCGGCGGCGCAGATCACGGCGATTTTGGCTGGCGTGCCGGATGCGGCCGCCCCGGCCGTCGCCCCGGTCGCGCCGCTGCCGCGGTCGCTCGCGGAACTGCGTGCCATGACCGTCAGCATCGACTTCGACCGGACGTTCGCCGCCGATCCGCCCCTATGGGGCGAGTTCGCCCGCAAGGCGGTTTCGGATGGAAACACCGTCGTGATGATTTCCCGCCGACCGGACACGCCGGAAGATCGCCAGACGGTGACGGACACGCTTGGCGATTATGCCGACGCGTTCTCGCAAGTGCTGCTCATCGGCGGCGACACGCTCAAGGATGACGCCGCAAAGGCCGCTGGCATCAGCGTTGACGTTTGGGTTGATGACTCGCCGCAGACGGTCAAGAAGCGAAGCCGCCGAAAAAAGAAGGGCAGCGATGGCGGCGAAGTATGACCATATCGACTTCACGCCGCCGCAAGGCGTCCGCGATGAGGCACAGAAAGGACTCGACTGGCGGAAGGAGTTTGGTCGCGGCGGCACGGCGGTCGGCATCGCACGAGCCCGCGACCTCTCCAACGGCACGACGATCAGCCCCGACACCGCCCGCAGGATGAAGGCGTATTTCGATCGACACGAAGTGGACAAGCAGGGCAAGGGATGGAGCCCCGGCGAGGACGGGTTCCCGAGCAACGGTCGCATCGCGTGGGCATTGTGGGGCAGTGACCCGGGCTACGCGTGGAGTCGCAAACTGGTTGAACAGATGAACGCCGCAGACGAGGAGAGCCGAAGCATGATTGAGCGTCGCAGCTTTTACGATGACGAGTCCGCCGACCTGCCGATGCTTCGCGTGGAGTCGCGGTCCGAGGACGGCAGCGAGGAGGCCCGCTGGGTTGTCGGCTATGCCGCAAAGTTCGGCGTCAACTCGCTAGACCTCGGCGACTTCGTGGAGCGGATCGACCCCAACGCATTCGGCATCGTTGCGGAGCGACGCGGCCGCAAGAAACCGCTGGAGACCCGCGCGTTGTGGAACCACGACGCGAACTTCCCGCTCGCCCGCTATCCCGGCACGCTACGGCTGAACGTGGACGAGGTCGGCCTGCGGTACGAGTTCCCCGTGCCGAACACGACCTACGGCCGCGACCTCGCTGCCAACATCGAAGCCGGAATCGTGCGTGGCAGTTCGTTCTCGTTCCAGATCGCACCGGGCGGCGAGTCGTGGAGCGTCGAGGACGGGCGGTCGATTCGCACGGTCACGAAGGTGGATTCTTTGATCGACGTCGGACCGGTCACGTTCCCGGCGTACCCCGACGCCGACGTTGCGGTGGCCCAGCGTTCGTACGATGCGTTCCGCGAGCAGGCACGCCGCGAGCGTGATGCCCGCAAGCATCTGGAGTCGCGGGCGGGATTCTATCGCGACTTCCTGAGGCAGCATGGCCGCTAGAGCAAACGACCCATGCCCACGCTGTCGCGGCGGGCGACTGCTGGTCGCAAGCAGCCAGCAGCAGGGCGAGTACCAGATTCGGTACTTGCGTTGTCGCGGTTGCGGCAACACCGACAAGCACGTTCTCCCGGCTGTCGAGGTGCGGCGAGTGAAGCCGACCTCGTGAGTAGTTTACTGCGGCCTGCATGGGTGGGGGGCCGCGGCTCTAGTTTTGAGGTTGTGGGCGGCACCGGTCGCCCGAATCCCGAACAAGGAGCAAACCGTGGACAAGCTCAAGAAGCTGCTCGACGAACTGGCCGCCGTGGTCGCTGAGATGGAAGCGACCTCCGAGACCCCGTCCGAAGGTGACGCGCCCGCGATGAGCGAGGAGCAAGAGGCGTCCCTGCGGTCGTTGGAGGCCCGTGCCGAGAAGCTGCGTGAGCAGATCGACCTCCTCCAGCGGACCGCTGCCAAGCAGGCCGAGTTCCGCGCCGTGCTGGAGCGTGCCGCCCCGGCCAAGGCCGTTGACAAGATCGAAGCCCCCGAGACCAAGGAGCCGACCGTGGAAAAGAGGCACTACGCGATCCCCCGTGCGACCGGACGGCTCAAGGGGTTCATCGGCCCCGACGCCGAGGAGCGTGCGTACCGTGCCGGTATGCACCTCAAGGGCTACGTCCTCGGTGACGAGGAAGCCCGTCGGTGGTGCCGCGATCACGGCGTCGAAGCCCGTGCGCAGGCCGGTGGCATCAACTCGCTCGGCGGCGTTCTCGTCGCCGACGAGATGAGCAACGAGATCATCCGCCTCGTCGAGGAGTACGGCCTCGTCCCGTCGGAGTTCCGTCGCGTGACGATGAACTCCGACTCCATGCTGATGGCTCGCCGCACCGGTGGCCTGTCGGCTCGGCCGATCGGCGAGAACACCGCCCCGGCGACCAGCGACGTCACGTTCGACAACGTGAACCTCGTCGCGAAGCTGTGGGGCATCGACAACCGCGTTCCCAACTCGCTGTTGGAGGACTCGGTGATCGACCTCGCGGACGCGATGGCGGTCGAGGTGGCGCAGTCGTTCGCCGAGGCGTACGACAACGCGGGCCTCATCGGTGACGGTAGCTCCAGCTACCACGGTGTCGTGGGCGTGGCGACGCAGATCAACGACGGCACGCACTCGGCGGGCGTCGTGACCGCGACCTCGCGGACCACGTTCGACGCCCTGACGCTTGCCGACTTCACGAACACGGTGGCTCGCCTGCCGCTGTTCGCTCGTCGGAACGCGAAGTTCTACATCAGCCCCGCCGGTTACGGCTCGTCGATGCTGCGGCTCATGGTCGCGGCGAGCGGCAACAACGCCGCGGACGTCGCCGGTGGTGCTGGCCTCCAGTTCCTCGGCTTCCCGGTCGTTCTTGCTCACCCGCTGGAGTCGGCCCTCACCGGCACCACGGGCAAGGTCGCCTGCCTGTTCGGCGACCTGTCGCAGGCCGCGACGTTCGGCGAGCGGCGTGCGGTCACGATCAAGACCGACACGAGCCGCTTCATCGAATACGACCAGACGTTGACCTTCGCGACCGCTCGCGTTGCCATCGTCGCCCACGACCTCGGATCGACCAGCAAGGCTGGCCCCGTCGTGGCCCTCAAGTTCGGCTGATCCTGACCCCCTACGCTAGGAGAATCGAAACCCATGCTTCATCTCGCCCGCACCAAGACCGTTGCCAAGATCGGCACCGGTGACACCACGACGGCGCAGACGGCCAGCCACACGATCGACACGCTCGGCTACGCCTACGCGTCGATCGACGTTGTGCTGGAGCCCGCCTCGGCGACCACCGACGCCGTTGCGATCGCCTGCAAGGTCGAGGAGTCGGACGCTTCCGGCTCGGGTTTCGGCGACATCGCGGCCCTCGTCGGTGGCGGCACCGGCGGGTTCACGATTCCTTCCAGCGGCAGCAAGACCGCCGACAGCAACGTGATCCGGCTCAACCTCGACCTCCGCGGCCACAAGCGGTATCTCAAGGTGTCGGCCACGCCGGTCGCCGCGAGCGTGGTTGCCACGGTCGTGCGGCTCGGTCGCGGCGAGATCGGTGCCGTCTCCGCGAGTGATTCGGGCGTGCAGGTTGTCGCAAACGCCTGACGCTTGACACGGCGAGCATTCTTGACGGCTGGCAGGGCGTTCCCCTTGCCAGCCGTCTTTTTTTGGAGCTGTGCATGATCGTTCGCTTTGGCGGGACCGAGGCCGAGATTCGCGTCGAGGCCGTCATGTCGATGCCGCGGTTGGGGTTCACGACGAACTTCTTCTCGTGGGCGCAGGCGTTGATGCCGCTGGGCATTCGCCCAACGATCGGGACCGGGGCGTTTTGGGAGCAGGTGAACACCCGCATTTTTGAGCGGTTCATCGACGAGTGCGAGTTCCTTCTGTGCATCGACTACGACACGTTCTTCACGCAGCGTGACGTCGAACACCTGTTCGCCCTCGCCATGAGCCACCAGTGCGACGCCTTGACCGGCTTCCAGACGAAACGCGAGGACGGCCGACCGATGTTTACGCCGAAGGGACTGCTGGAGACAAACCCCGCGGGCGGCCTGACGAAGCTGCCAGCGGAGTGGTTTTCCGAGCCCGTGCAGGAGGTTGACTCGGCACACTTCGGCCTGACGATCCTCTCCACCGCGGCACTCAAGCGGAACAAAAAACCGTGGTTCTGGAGCCAACCGGACCCCGACAACTCGTGGAACGACGGCCGCCTCGACCCCGATATTTGGTGGTGGCGAAACTGGCGTGAAAGCGGCAACCGCGTGTTCGTGACGCCTCGCGTCGTGCTGGGCCACGGCGAGTACGTCGTGACTTGGCCCGGCAAGGATTTGGCGACCCCGGTGTTCCAGTTCGCCAGCGAGTTTTCAAACTCTTGCCAACGACCGGCAAACGCTTGGAGCCTCAAGCCCGCATGAGAATCCGCCTGCTCAAGAACTATTCGGCGTATCGCATCAACGACGTCATTGAGTGCGAGAACGCAACCGCCACGCGGCTCATCGCGGACGGCATCGCCGCCAACGATCCGCAGGAAATGCTCATTGAAACCGCGGCTCTGGAGCCGCAGGGCGAGTCCGCAGACCTGACGCCCCGCCGTCGCGGGCGTCCACCGAAGGTGCCAGAATGAAGTTTCGCAGCGTCAGCGTTTCGTCGCAGCCGCTTGTCGAGCCGGTGACGCTCGCCGAGGCCAAGCACCACTGCCGCGTGGACTCCGAAGCGGACGATGCCTACATCGCCTCGCTCATCACGGCGGCGAGGCAGTACGTCGAGGCGTACATGGACGAGGCGTTGATTTACCAGCGGCTCGTCATGCGGATGGACGGGTTCCCGCCGGAAATCGAACTGCCCCGCCCGCCGATGGCCGCGTCGGGTACGCACACCGCCGTCGAGATCACCTACACGCTCAACGAGACCGGGCAGACCGCCACGCTCACCACGAGCGAGTTCCGCGTGGATCGCAACACGCGGCCGGGAGTCATCCGCACGCCTTACGGCAAATCGTGGCCCGCGTTCCTGTCTGACTACAACAGCGTCACGGTGTCGTGGTGGGCGGGCCGCGGAGCCGATGGAAGTGCTGTTCCGCAAGGCGTGAAGAACGCCTGTCTCTGGCTGATCGGCCATTGGTACGAGCGACGCATGGCCGCGGAGGCCAGCAGCATGACCGAGATTCCGTTTGGCGTGCGGGCCTTGCTCGACGCCGCTCGCTGGGGGTCGTACGCATGATCGACCCGGGCAAGCTCCGCGAGCGTGTCACCGTGCAGGTCGCATCCGGCAGCACGAACACGATCGGCGAAACCGTGCTGGCGTGGTCCGATTCCTCGTCGGTGTGGGCGAGCGTCGAGGGCGTGTCGGCCCGCGAGTTCCTTGCCGCTGGGCAAAACCAGATGGAGGTCAGCCACCGCGTGCGGCTGCGGTACCTGCCGGGGCTGTCGCAACAGAACATGCGGTTCCTGTGGAGGAGTCGCAAGCTTGAGATTGTCTCGCTGCTGGAGCATGGCAACCGCAGCGAACACGAAGCTCTCTGTCAGGAGCAGCCCTAGATGGCGGTCGCCGGAATCAAAATCAGTGCGAGCTTTCCCGAACTGACGCAACTGCGGCAGGACTTGATGGCGATTGCCGACAAGCGAACCAACGCCGCGTCGCTTGGCGAGGCGTTGGAGCGTGCCATCTGGCCGATGTATTTGCGGCTGCGGGAGACAACGCCAGACGGCCCGACGGGCAACCTCAAGCGTGCGATCGCCTACAAGGTCAAGACGTATCCCCGCGACGGCGGTGCGGTTGGCCTCGTTGGATACGAGCGTGCCGGTGTCGGCCAAGCGTCGAGCGCGGCGGGCGGCAGCGTCCGCGCCGGTCCCGACCGTGCGTTCCACCAGTGGTGGCTGGAGTTCGGAACGAAGGAACGCAAGGTCACGCGGCCCGTTCAGAACAAGCCGTACCAACGCCGCAGCCCGACGCAGGCGTACATGCGAACCCGCATGGGGCAGCGGGAGGTCGTGCGCGGCAACGGCGTGACGCACTGGGTCAGCGGGCAGGGAAACAACGTCTATATCGCCAGCAGCTACAACAAGCTCGGCCCGTTCAAGATTGTGGGGACCGGCGCGCAAGGCCGCGTCGAAACCGACCCGCCCTACCCGCGGGCCTTCTTCCGCAAGTCCAACAGGCCGATCGTGATTCCGCCAACGCCGGTCGGCGGCAGCTTCGGCCGCCCCCCGGTGCGGACGGCGTTCGACGATACGCAGCGGCAGATGGCCCAGATACTCGTTTCGGAACTCCGTATCTCGCTCCAGAGGGCAATCGACGCCCTCGTGGTCACCGACACCGGTTCAATCACGGGAGCCCTATAGATGGCATTCAAGTCGCCAGAGGCTGTGGTCCGCAATCGGCTGGTGGCCGACGCCGCCGTGTCGGCCTTGGTGGGGTCGCGGGTGTACCCGGTGCTGGCCCCGGCGACGGCCTCGCTGCCGTTCATAACGTGGCGGCGGTCGAGCATTTCGCGGCAGCAGACGCTCGCGGGGCCGCTAGGGATGCCGACCGTGTTCCTGTCGGTGGACCTCTACGCCGAGACATACGAGGCAGTAAGAGACCTGTCCGACGCCGTGCGGAAGTGTCTGGATGGGTGGGGCGGAACTTCTCAAGATGGGGTAAGAGTCGCCAACGTCACGCTGACCAACGAATCCGATGGATTCGTCACGCTGGCGGGCGGCGACTTGCCGCCGGTCTACACGGTCCAGATCACGCTCGCAATCCTCTGGCAGGAGATTTGAGAATGGCTTTCGAGACGCCCCATGACGAAGGCGGCATTCAGTTCTTCTGGAATCCGACCTCGGCTACCAACACGACGAACACTGCCTACGTCTACACCGTCACGAACGTCGTTCTCAATTTCACCGACCCCGACGCCGACGCCGAAAAAATCAATGTCGCCCACCTCGGGCAGACCGCAGGCGAGACGGCCAAGACGCTCGACCTGCCGCTCGTGGGCGTTGGCTCCAGCGACACCGGACGCACGGTTCAGTTCGACTACGTCGGTCGCACCACGATCGCGGACAAGCAGACCGGCTACGTCACGATCAAGTACGGCCCGTCCGCTTCCCGGTCGGACCTGCTCCATCTGGCTGGCACCGTGCAGTCCTCGACGCTGACGCTTGCCACGCAGGACGCCTACCGCGGGCAGGTGACGATTCGCGTCGCGAGGTCATGACGCCGGGAGGCGGGCATGGCTCACTACACCTGTG